>Ga0307510_10012697_pt1 | contig 9995 bp, 11 predicted proteins | sample 12_EM_MG_FD_207224 | JGI IMG/M metagenome (GOLD analysis project Ga0307510, IMG submission 207224) | Populus trichocarpa ectomycorrhiza microbial communities from riparian zone in the Pacific Northwest, United States - 12_EM | ecosystem: Host-associated > Plants > Roots > Unclassified | place... | reverse complement strand
CCAGAGCCGTGCGGGCGCGCCATTTTTCAAATCGCCGCCGCGCGGGACCTCGCAATGTGCCCAGCACATACTCGGCCGCCAGGGAGTCCAGGATTTCGGGGTGGTCCTGCGGTTGCACGTCAGGACTCCAGGCACTTGCGCAGGCTTTGCAGGCCGCGCCGGATCCAACTCTTGACCGTCCCCAAAGGGTTGCCGGTCAACCGTGATATGTCCTCATGGGAATTGCCTCCAACAAAGGCGAGCTCGAGGCAACTACGCTGCTGGTCATTCAGGAGGCCCAGGCAGCGTTCCAACAGGCCTGCGGTGGGCATCCAGGAGGCCGATTCCTCCTTGTCCTCGCCGGAGTCCGCCCGCTCCGGGAGCTCGGGGACGAGAACAGGTGCCGACCGCTCGTGGCGCAGGAGGTCAATGGCCCGGTAACGTGCTATCGACATCATCCAAGCCATCGGACGCCCGCGGGACGCCTGGAACTGCGACGCTCGCTGCCAGATGCTCACGAACACGTCCTGCAACGCCTCTTCGGCAAGCGCACGCCGCCGGAGGATTCGGGTCAGGACGGCAAACAGCAGGGGCGAAGCAAGCTCATACAAGCGCTCCAGGGCACTCGAATCCGCCGCGGCGCAGCGGTCGAGCAGCAACTGAAGCTGCTGGTCGAGCGTGTTTTCGGTGTCCATCGCCTGACTATACGGCCCAGGCGACGGATTGGATGCGCCCGTTTAGTGGGTGGAATCTATGAAGGCGTCCACGTCGCCCTTCATTTTCTTCATGGACCCGGGGTTTACATACATCATGTGCCCCGCCTCGTAATACTTCATCTGGATGCGGGAGGACGTCCCGGGTGGCAGGCCGAGGTGGGCCATCATGTATTCAGTCGCCGAAAACGGCGTGGCCAGGTCGTAATACCCGTTGAGCACGAGCACCTTCAGGTTCGCATCCTGGACCAACGCCTGGGCCAGATCGACGCCCGAGTTGACGATCGGCTGCTCGCCGGCCGCATCGATGGGCTTATGGGTCCATTTCCATTTGTCACCGATCGAGAAGTTCGTGGCCCGATAGGTTTTTCCCTGGCCGAATTTCAATTCGGCGTGGTACCAATCCTGGAAGGCCGCGGTGAAAGCCGCGCTGATGGCTGCTGACTGCGGATCGTAGTCCGCGTACTTCTCGAGCGGATCCTGCGTCGGACCCGCGAAGCGCCCGTCGAGTCGGCCTACGGTCAGCCGGCGCGATTTCAACAGCTCGTGCGCGAAGGCAATCTCGGATATCCGCAGGTTCGCGGCCTTCACATACTCCGGGCTCAAGCCGGTGTACTTGTGGACCTGCTCGGCAACGGCATCACGCTCTGCGTCGGTCAGCGCATCGCCCTTCAACAAGGCGGCGGTGAAGGGCCCTGTTGCGTAGCTTCGTACTTCCTGCAGGAACGGCTCGAGAGCCGGCGGTTGACCCGGGATCGTGTGGTGATACCAGCCCACGGCCGCATAGGCCGGCAGGTACGCCGCATACGGCCGCTCATTTCCCGGTAATTCCGCAAAAATCGCTTCGATGTCCGTGGCCACGGACACCAGCACGAGACCATTGAATGCCAGCGAACGCCGGGAACGCAGCCAGTCGACAATGGCCGCCGCCCGCGTGGTGCCGTAACTCTCGCCGAACAGATACTTCGGGGAAGTCCAGCGATTGTTGTCACTGACATACTGGGCAATGAAGCGGCTGACCGAGTCGATATCCGGATCCACGCCCCAGAAGTCCTCGTCCTTCTTGTCGCACACCGCGCGACTCAGGCCCGTGCCCACCGGATCGATCATGACCAGGTCGGCCTTGTCGAGCACACCAAACTCATTGTCCACCGTCTTGTAGGGCGCCGGGGGAGTTGGCGTCGGATCGCCAACGACCACCCGCTTCGGACCCAACACGCCCATGTGCAGCCAGAGCGACGAAGATCCGGGGCCACCGTTGAAAGCAAACAGGATGGGCCGCTGCCCGAGATCCTTCGTGTCGCGCCGCGTGTAGGCGATGTAGCCCATGTTGGCGATGGGCTTGTCCTCGTCATCTCGGATGACGAGGGTGCCGGCCGTCGCCGTGTAGTCGAAGCCCTTGCCGCCGGCATTCAAATGATGCTGCGTCACCGAGCTTTCGGCTTTGGGCTCCCGCTTCCACTCTTCTTTCTTGTCACCCTTGACGTCGGTCTGACAGGCCTCCGGCAGGGAAGCCGGCTTTTCGTCCGCCCAGGCGATGCCGGCGAGACAAACCAGGGAAAGTGCCAGTGCGAATTTTTTCATCGGCGACGTATACCACAGCGCAGCTTGACGCTCCGTCGGGCGCGACGAACCGTTGGTCGCGTGCGCCGGGTCGCACCGTCGAGGTACAATCTCGAGATGCCGCACACTACTGTCGACCAGGTAACCGAATACGACCCGGAAGAGGTCAAAGAGCTGCTCGAAGGGGGCAAGATCCTGCTGGTCGACGTCCGCGAACCGGCGGAGTACGCCGCCGAGCGGATCCCAGGTGCCCTGTTGTACCCGTTGTCGACGTTCGACGTGACTCAGCTACCACCGGATGAATCGCGCCAGGTTGTGTTCTCCTGCGCGGCCGGCGGCCGTTCCCTGACGGCGGCGCGGCAGCGGCTCGCACAAGGACAGCCCGCGGCTCACCTGGCCGGGGGCATCTCCGAATGGAAAGCCGTCGGCCTGCCAACCATCCGCATCGATCCGCGTACCGGCCGACCCATGTAGTCGGGTCGAAAGGCCTGACCGCCTTTCGATTGTCCTCCACACTATGGCTGAGATCGAACATCCGCGCTCCATTCGCTCTTTTGTGATGCGTGGAGGGCGAATCACGGAAGCCCAGCAACGGGCGCTGGAACATTTGTGGCCGCGTTACGGCATTGACTTCGAACCGGTGCCCCTCGACCTGCCGGCGGCCTTCGGCCGGTCCGCCCCCGTCACCCTCGAGATCGGCTTCGGCAACGGCGATAACCTGGCCGCCCAGGCGGCGGCGCACCCAGAGCGCAACTTCCTGGGCGTGGAGGTGCACCGCCCTGGTGTCGGCCACCTGATGTTGAGCCTGGAAGAGCGGCAGCTTCGCAATGCAAAAGTGATCTGCCACGACGCCGTCGAAGTTCTGACACATCAAGTTGCACCGCAATCCCTGTCCGAGGTGGTCATTCTCTTTCCAGACCCGTGGCCGAAGAAACGCCATCACAAACGGCGATTGGTGCAGGCGCCGTTTGTCGAGTTGGTTACGGACCGGTTACAGACGGGGGGAGTGCTGCGGTTCGCCTCCGATTGGCAACCCTATGCGGATGCTGTGCTGGAAGTGCTCAATGCCAACCCGCTCCTGCACAACATTGCACCCGACGGAAGATTCATTCCGCGACCCGGGGAGCGCAGTCCCACTCGCTTCGAACGACGCGGCGAACGGTTAGGTCACGATGTATCGGACCTCGCATTCGAGCGACGTTGACTGCGCTGCCGCGCGCCAGCGGAATACTTCTTGAAAGCGCCCCACGCAAGGAGCAACATCAATCCACCCTCTGGCCTGCGGAAGTCTTCAGATCATGGCAGCCCCCAACCCGAATATCGGCGAGTGGTATCGACACACCGGCGGCGATTCGTTCGAGGTCGTGGCGTTCGATGAAGACGACGGCACCATTGAGATCCAGTATTTCGACGGGACGGTCGAGGAAATGGATACCGAGGACTGGGACAGTCAGTGGGCGGACCGGGCTCTCGAGAAAGCGGAACAGCCGGAGGATTGGACGGGCTCGGTCGATGTTGAGTCAACCGATGACGCGGCCACCGGCAGTGACGTCTCAGGTGACGAAAGCATGATGCGGGCCAGCCAGCTGGACGGCATCGACCTATTCGAGTAACGCTGCCGTATCCGCGTCCTGGGCCAACATGACGTAACCGTCAGTAACCTCGAGCGGCAGCGTGCGCAGCGATTGCCCGGCACAGGGACCTGCCACGCAATAGCCTGTTAGTTTCTCAAACAGCGCGCCGTGCGATGCGCACAGGATGAGCGCCCCATCCGCGGTCAGGAATTGATGCGGTTTGAAATTCAGCGGGTGCCGGGCGTGCGGGCAACTGTTGATGAAACCCCGAACCTGATCTTTGATCCTGACTACAAACCCGCGCAGCGGCCAGTCGCCGGCTCCCAGGGAGAAGCCACGCGCCGCCGACTCGCCCAGATCGTCCAGCCGGCAGATCACCCGCTCGACATCGATCTGGCGCGACCCACTCATGTGCGTTGTTGATCCAACGCGTTGATCTTGTCCCTCGTGAGCCACACGATGATGAGGCCCGGCAGCGCCGCCACGAAGCTGACAATGTAGTAAACAAACCAACCGCCATGGTCGGCCACCCAGCCCGCGGGATAACCCAACCCGTAGCGCGGCAGCAACGCGATGGATGACATCAGGGCGTACTGGAAGGCACTGTACCTGACATCACACAGGGCCATGATCAAGGCAACCAGGGCGATGTTGCCCATGGCTCCAGCCACGTGCTCGATGAGCACGGCGGCGATCATCAGGGGATAGCTCTTGCCGACCGCCGCCAGCGCGCAATACATCAGGTTGGTCACTGCCTGGGCAACGCCGAAAATCAACATGGAGCGCAGCAGGCCGAGCCGCACCATCAGGATGCCGCCCACAACCGAGCCGAGCAGCGCTCCCCCCGTGAACAGCGGCTTGACGACCACGGCCACTTCCGTTTTGGAAAATTGCATGTCCAGCATGAAGGCCGTGAAAAATTTCATGGCGAAGGCATCGCCGATCTTGAAGACCGCCACCACGCACAGCAGCGCGACCGCTCCAGGTCCTGCCAACAATTCCTTCAGGGGAATCACCACCGTCTCGGTCAGTGAGCGCGGCGGCTGTTGGACGGTGGGCGGCTCCGGGGCGAGCCAGGTGGAAATGCAGAACAGCGTCATGACGCCCGCCAGGATCAGAAAGGCCGGGCGCCAGCCGAAGTAGTCGGCAATGAGCAGCGCCACCGCCGAAGCAAACCAGGCCGCGGTCCGATAGCCGAGATTGGTTGCCGCGGCCGCGGGACCGCGCTCGCTGGGAAGCGAGACATCGGTCCTGTAGGCATCGACGGCAATGTCCTGGGTCGCGGACAGAAACACGATCGCCACGGCACAGATCGCAACCGGCAGGAGCGCCACCGACGGGTTCTGAACCGCGAACAGGGCAATCGCCACGGCCAGCAGCAGTTGGGTGACCAGGATCCATCCCCGCCGCCGGCCCAGCAGCGGGATCGGAAACCGGTCCACGAAGGGGGCCCACAGAAACTTGAGCAGGTACGGCAGCGCCACGTACGACATTACGCCAATGGTCGTATTCGAAACGTGCGAATCCTTCAGCCAGGCCTGCAGCGCGCTCTCCGTCAACTGGTTCGGATAGCCGGAAGCGGCAGCCATGAGCATGATGGCCAGCATCTTCGGGCTCGCCAGGATCTGCCGCAGGGACGGCTTTTCCTTAGGGGCAGGCAGGGACGCTGCATTCAATGTTCTTCATCCTCGCAAAGCAAAACAGGCCGCCGCAGGATACTGGCACGACATCCGTTGACAGTACAAAGCAAGCAGTGGCACCGTCGCGGACTGCGCGTCCCGCACCATCACACTTTTTGCCGCACGACCCATGCAGGACTATCAGCTCAGATTCATTGACCTGGCCTTGTCGCGGGACGCCTTGCGCTTCGGCAATTTCAAGCTGAAGTCCGGGCGCGAGAGCCCCTACTTCTTCAACGCGGGACTGTTCAGTGACGGCGAGGCCGCGGCCGTGCTGGGCGAGTGCTATGCCGCCGCGATCCTGCGTTCCGGCGTGCAGTTCGACATGATTTTCGGACCGGCCTACAAAGGCATTCCACTGGCCACCGCGCTGGTCATTGCGTTGTCCACGCGTCACGGCCGCAACGTGCCATATGCGTTCAACCGCAAGGAAGCGAAGGATCACGGCGAAGGCGGCACCGTGGTTGGCAGTCCGCTGCGCGGGCGGGTCCTCGTGGTCGATGACGTAATCACCGCGGGTACGGCGATCCGCGAATCGCTCGAAATCATCCGTAACGCCGGCGCTCAGCCGGCGGCCGTAGCCCTGGCGCTCGACCGCCAGGAGCGCGGCCAGACTGAGAACAATCGCAACACTTCCGCAGTGCAGGAGATTGAAACTCAGCACGGCCTGACTTGTGTGAGCGTTGTCACACTCGCCGACCTGATTGAGACACTCTCCAACCCGCCGGACGGGCAGGCGCGGATTTCTGCCGAACAGCTCACATCGCTGCGGGCCTATCGACAACGTTATGGTGTGAGCTGAGACTTGCGACGCAGGCTGACTGAGTCACAATAGTAGAGTGCAGCCTCTAACAGTGAAGGGGGTTTTGATGTCCGTGCGGGTAGGGCCGGGTGTGCTCGGAGTGCTGATGGCATTCGCCGGGTGGGTGCCCGTTGCACTGGCCGCCAACAGCCCCGGCACGAGCGGCAAGGGCGCCGTTACTTATCGCTGGACCGACGACCAGGGTGTTGTGCATTACGGCGACAGCATTCCTCCGCAGTACGCCCAGAAGGAGCGCGCGGTTCTCAACGCTCGGGGTGTCGAGGTGCGGACGCTCGATGCTCAGAAGACGCCGGAACAAATTGCCGCCGCAGCGCGCGAGCAACAGGAAGTCCTCAAGCAAAAGCAGCACGACGCCTTCCTGATGAATACCTATACGTCAGTGAAGGACATCGAGGCGTTGCGGGATTTGCGCCTGGACCAGTTGCATGGGCAACGGGTTGCGGCGGAGCAGTATGTGGACAGTCTGAATTCGCGCCTGAGCGCATTGCAGACCCGGGCGAAGAACTTCAAACCGTACAATTCGCGCCCGGCCGCTCATCGGATGCCCGACGATGTGGCCGAAGACCTGGTCCATACACTCAACGAGCTGCGTACCCAGAGCAACGCGTTGACTGCGAAGACTGAAGAAGAAACCAACGTGCGGACGGGATTCCAGGCGGACATTGAACGTTACCGCGAGCTGCGGGCCAAAGCCGTGAACATGAACTAATGACTGCCTGAGTGGCCGAAGCCGCCGCCGCCGCGCGCGGTGGCCGTGAAATCCTCCACCACTTCCAGCTCGACCTGCACTACCGGCACCACCACCAGTTGCGCGATGCGCTCACCCGGCTTGATGGTGAACGGCTCACGCCCCCGGTTCCAACACGACACCATCAGGTGCCCCTGGTAATCGGAGTCGATCAGTCCCACGAGATTTCCCAACACCACACCATGCTTGTGCCCGAGCCCGGATCGCGGCAGGACCACGGCAGCGAGCCCCGGGTCCTCCAGGTAGATGGCGAGCCCTGTAGGAATCAACTCGGACCTGCCGGGTTCCAACAACAGGTCTTTATCGATGCAGGCCCGCAGGTCCATGCCCGCCGAGCCGCTGGTGGCGTACGCCGGCAGGGGAAAATCGCGACCAATGCGAGCATCCAGAATGCGCACCTTCAGCGGGCGGCGCTTCGCTCCCTCGGGCTGCGTCACGCGAGCGCCGAGCCGCGCTGGGCCAGTCCGCTTTTGCCGGCAGCGTACGATTCCGCGATGAGCGCAATCAACTGCCGCGCGAGCGTGACTTTCGGCGCCTTGCCCAGCTCGCGCCGCGCATTGCGCCACAACACGAGCAACGCGTTGTCCTCGCAGTCAAATGCCTTGTCGTGGCCCACTTCATTGGCCGCAATCATGTCCAGGTTCTTTTTCATCAGCTTGCCGCGCGCATGTTGCTCAACCGATTCCGTCTCCGCCGCAAAGCCCACGACAAACGGCCTGTCAGGCAGGGCGGACACCGTGGCGAGCACATCGGCTGTGCGCTCCATGCTCAGGTCCATCCGGTCGGAGGTCTTTTTGATTTTCTGCTCGGCCGCCACCGCGGGACGATAGTCCGCCACAGCGGCCGTTGATATGAAGATGTCCGCGCCGGCCACCTCACCCAACACCGCGTTCAGCATGTCAGCCGCGCTTTCGACGTCGATCCGGCGTACACCGGCGGGTGTTGGCAAACTGACAGGCCCGCTAACGATCACCACTTCCGCGCCCGCCTCGCGGGCTGCCTGGGCAACCGCAAAGCCCATTTTTCCGGAGCTGCGATTACTGATGAAACGAACCGGATCGATGCGTTCACGGGTCGGGCCGGCGGTAATCAACACGCGCCGCCCTCTGAGCGGACCGTTGGGAGTCAGCAGGGCGCACGCGCGATCAACGAGATCGAGAGGCTCCAACATGCGGCCGGCACCAACCTCGCCACAGGCCTGATCGCCCTCACCGGGCCCAAACACCTGGATCTCGCGCTGCTGCAGCGTCGCGACATTCGCGCGCGTCGCCGCGTTGGCCCACATCACCCGGTTCATCGCGGGAGCAACGGCGATGGGTGATTCGGTTGCCAGGCACAGGGTGCTCAACAGGTCATCGGCCTGCCCGGTGGCCAACCGAGCCAGAAAATCGGCGCTGGCGGGTGCAATCAGAATCAGCTCGGCCCATCGGGCGAGCTCGATGTGTCCCATGGCCGCTTCCGCGGCCGCGTCCCACAAGTCGGTCCGCACCGTCCGGCCGGACACCGCCTGAAACGTCGCCGCAGTCACGAACTCGCGGGCGGCCGCGGTCATGACCACCTGGACCTCGGCCCCCTGCTCGCGCAGCCGGCGCACGAGATCAGGGCTCTTGTAGGCGGCGATTCCGCCGGTCACTCCGAGCAGTATGCGTTTGCCTTGCATTGATGGTGGACCCCTGAGGGGCCCTGTCCGCGGGTTTACCCAGATGAGATCAATTATCCGGCCGAGGTCACCGGGGGTGCAAACAACCGGTGGGAATAATGGGATCTCTGCCAGTACGCGGAATAACCTGGAAATGGCTCGACACAATTCCCTAGATTTAATATAACGCAATAACCTAGATACTGTGTAGCCGAATAACCTAGAAAGCGTAACCATGGTCCTGCCCGCTGACAAGCTCGCCGAATCCCTCGACGCCCTCAAATCCCTTCAGGATACCGGGCTCGTGGCCATTCGCGCTGCCCAGCTCTCGCGGACTCACCGTGAGCGGCTGCTGCGGGCGGGTTTCCTTCGCGAGGTGATGAAGGGCTGGTACATCCCCTCCCGCCCCGATGAACCGACCGGCGAAAGCACGGCCTGGTACGCCTCGTTCTGGCGCTTCTGCGCCGACTACCTTACGGAGCGTTTCGGGGACGACTGGAGCTTGAGCCCCGAGCAGTCTCTCAATCTCCACATAGGCAACTGGACCGTGCCAAAACAGTTGCTGGTCCGGTCGCCCAAGGGCGGCAACAAGCCCATACCGCTCATCTACGGATCGTCCATCTTCGACATCCGGCTGGAATTGCCGCGCCCGGAGGATACCGAGACAAAGGAGGGTCTGCGCTTAATCAATTTGCCCGCAGCGCTGATCGGATGCGCGCCCGGCGAATTCGCCGCGCATCCGATCGATCTGCGGGCTGCCCTGGCGATGCTCCCGGACGCATCCGACGTTTTGAGCCGCTTGCTCAGCGGAGGACACAGCGTCGTGGCCGGCAGGCTTGCCGGCGCTTTCCGCAACATCGGCAAAGACCGCATCGCCGATCAGATTGTCCAGACCATGCGGACGGCAGGCTATACCGTCAATGAAAGCGATCCCTTCGCGGACAAGCCGTCAGTCACGTTCGGTGCTCGCGAGACCTCGCCCTACGTCAACCGCCTGCGCATGATGTGGGCGGCGATGCGCGTGCCGGTCCTCAAGAACTTCCCCGCCCCGCCCGGCCTGCCGAAAGACGCGGCGTCTTACCTCAAGCGCGTCGATGACCTCTACACCAGCGATGCGTATCACTCGCTGTCGATCGAAGGGTATCGGGTCAGCGGCGAACTGATAGAGCGCGTGCGCAGCGGCAACTGGAATCCCGACGCCGACAAGAGGGACCGCGATGCGCTTGCTGCACGCGGTTACTGGCAGGCATTCCAGGCGGTGAAGCAGAGTCTGGAGT
>Ga0307510_10012696_pt1 | contig 9995 bp, 8 predicted proteins | sample 12_EM_MG_FD_207224 | JGI IMG/M metagenome (GOLD analysis project Ga0307510, IMG submission 207224) | Populus trichocarpa ectomycorrhiza microbial communities from riparian zone in the Pacific Northwest, United States - 12_EM | ecosystem: Host-associated > Plants > Roots > Unclassified | place... | reverse complement strand
AATGTTTATATCCAAGAAAGATTGTTATTAACATGTTTTATCTTTTTATCTTACTAATTCTTAATACCTTGCTTGTTAAATGGTTAATCTAGATTTGTGTTGTATAACACTTGGTACATCAAATGCTTGATCCTTCATAGTCTTCGGCCGACATCGTTGTTATGCGAGGAATTTGATTTGTTGTTAACATAAGTTAGCAACATAAATGCCTAATGATATTTGTAAGTATGGTGTTACACCTTACCTTGACATCTGTTTTATCATTGTTTAATCCTTACATCAATATTACATCTCAAAGTTCTCTTCAACATCAATATCATTTTATTATTTGTAATTTATATAATTCACCTCTCTGTGGTTCGATCCCGGTCTTGCCGGGTTATTTATTACTTTAACACTCCTGCACTTGGGATAAGACATCAACTCTTTGATCGTGTCAATATCATCACAAGTTTGATACATGTCAATGTACGTAAGGTATTCATATCCATTTCAATTATATCATAACTAGTCAATACACATCAAAGCACGCAAGGTACTCATATTCATTCCAATATTATAGAAGCAATAAAACAATAAATTCTAAAATTTATCAATAAGTTTACACAAATTGAAAAGACAAGGTGCGATGCACCTACCTAAAGTATGTGCACATGCTGCCACTCAATGTAATTGTCCAGTCCCCATAACTTCACCCATACCACTAGGGATTTAGTTTTTATCAACAATACAACCAACATCACAACTTGTAAACACCCAATATATATATATATATATATATATATATATATATATATATACACAATTGATGACTCCACCGTCGTTGCCGATTTCTGAATCGGCAGCGACGTAGTTTTATAAAAGTTAGGGAAACAAATTGGACTGTTTTAAGGAGCTGGGAGGGAAGGGTAAAACCGATTTTAAAGAGACCAAACAAGGATAAGAACACATCTAAACCTTCCCCAAACTTACTTAGATTCGAAAGGTATGGGTCATGAAATGAAAACCACGGGAAAAATCAAGACTGAATTAAATTAAAGAAAATAAACTAAATTAAAAGTTGTGGGGTGAAATTATAAGAAACGAGAGGTATAACTTAATTATAAGAAGAAAAAAAAAAGTTGTGGGGGGCAAAAATAATACACTTAAAAAAATTAGAGCCTAGATGCAAATAAGAATAATTATAGAGCATAAATACCCTCTTCTCATCAAAAATTTGCAGGAATCGTAAGGAAAGAAAAGAGGGAGTTTTTGTATCCATTTTTGCAAATCAAGAGAGAAAAACCAAAATTTCAAGAACCCATCCAAGATTAAGGGTTATAGGTAGAATAAACACTTGTGGGCAACGGATTAACAAGAAAATTTGAACAAGAAGAGAAGAGGGGAGGGCGACTGTCATTAGAAAGAAAAGGAGAGAGTTGAAGATCGAAACCTTGATTCTTACCAGGTAAGGTGTTCTAAACATGGTCTCACGAGTCGTTTCAAAGTTGATTATGAATTGATGCTTGGATGTTGAATTATAGATTTGGGTTCTTAGACTTGAATTGAGAAAAAAGTAACAGTCCAATGTTTGTTGATGAGCAATTTTGACTGTCTTAGAGGCAGAACTGGTTCTTCTTCCTTCATATAACTTGTAGCCTCGTGTCTTAGCTTTCCAACGAGACTAATCTCGCTTGAAATGAAGTTCTCTAACTCTAGATATAGTTAAAAATCTAATAAGAGGTCGGACAGTAACAGTTCAATGTCTAGACAGTAACAGTTGGATAGAAACACTCCAATGTTTTTTGATGAGCAATTTTGACTGTCTTAAAGGCAGAACTGGGTTCTCTTTCCTTTAGAGAACTTGTAGCCTCGTGTCTTATCTTTCCAACGAGACTAATCTTGCTTGAAATGGAGTTCTATAACTCTAGATATAGTTAAAAATCTAAGAAGAGGTCGGACAGAAACAATCCAATGTTTGTTGATGAGCAATTTTGATTGTCTTAGAGGCAGAACTGGGTTCTCCTTCCTTCAGAGAACTTGTATCCTCGTGGCTTATCTTTCCAACAAGACTAATCATGCTTGAAACGGAGTTCTATAACTCTAGATATAGTTAAAAATCTAAGGAGAGGTCAGACAGTAAAAGTTCAATGTCTAAACAGTAACAGTTGGACAGTAACAATTCAGGATTTAAATAGTAATAGTTCAAATATAAAGAAAGGAATTATAACTATGGTTAGACAAAGAACGACAATATAAATGGGTATAATGAGAAAAAAAACATAAAATATTAAAAAATGACTGAAAGAAAGACTTATTGGCTGTTGATATGGTTATTATAAAATATATCCTTGAGCAAGGAAATTTTTTTAGATAAACCTGTGATTTGCAGGAGGGACCATAGGCGTGATGCAACAACAACAGCAGGGGAGCACGAGTAGAGCTTCTCTTGCAGGTAGGTGACTTACACCTTCCTTTTTAATAATGTTGAATAATGAAATGCTTTATCATGAATATTACCGCATTGTGTTAATTCATATATCAGATTGCCAAACGCTTAAATGTTGACAAATGAATGATTAGCTTTGGCTAATGGCATTCGAAGGGATGACCGAGACAAACAATTGATTAGCTTCGGCTAATGGCATCTGTAGGGATGACCTGGACAAACAATTGATTAGCTTCGCATCCGAATGGATGACCGAGATGAATAAATGATTAGCTTCAACTAATGGCATCCAAAGGGATGACCAGGACAAACGATTGATTAGCTTGGGCTAATGGCATCCGAATGGATGACCGGGACAAATGAATGATTAGCTTCGGCTAATGGCATCCGAAGGGATGACCAGGAAAAATGATTGATTAGCTTCGGCAAATGGCATCCGAATAGATGACCGGGACAAATAAATGATTAGCTTCGGCTAATGGCATCCGAAGGGATGACCAGGATAAATGATTGATTAGCTTCGGAAAATGGCATCCGAATGGATGATCGGGACAAATAAATATTTAGCTTCGGCTGATGGCATTCGAAGTGGATGGTCGGGGTGACTGAACGGTTAACCTCAGTAAATGATGTATGTACATACATAAACATGAGTTTGTATTCTATCCTACAAATAGTCATCATGAATTTAAGCAAAAAGGATCTAATAATAGTTATATATTCAGTACATTGATTCAAACAAAATACATCATGATTTAGAATGCAACTACATGATTCCTTGCAAAAGTAGGTTCCCGTGTATTGGTTTCCTAGGCACCTTATTGGTGTGACGTCCCTGCTGCAGAACAAAACATTTACTAGAATGCAATTACTTAATAATTATAATGATAATAATAAATGGTCAGGTAGTTTAATGAAGCATTAACATTATTTTATGTTTGAAGCGTGACATTTGTAGTTCCTTCATGTACTTGGTATAAACAACTTGTAGTACATATAGATGCACCAATTCTTGCAATCAGTCATAATCTTAAACCCGACCATCCTATTATTAGATCCTTTTTGCTTAAATTCATGATGACTATTTGTAGGATAGAATACAAACTCATGTTTATGTATGTATATTTTTAATGTGAACTTCTAGTCATGCAAACATAATATTATGTGTCTATGTAAGATTCACTTTTAAATGAAATGTTGATTGTTATCGATGTATGGATTGTATCTTGATGATGTGAGGGAACATGTCCGTCGATTACCGACACGATGTGTGTCAAGTACAAATTTTTTTTTATCGTTGTTTGGGCTTGAAAAGTCGGGTTGTTATGGTTGGTATCAGAGCACTTGGTCTGGATCCTAAGGATCAGTGATAATTGTGTTGTTGTCGTGAATTGCAGAATGGTACTCACCCGACAAGGGAAATGAACCGAGCCGCCCTCTTTTGAAAGGAGGGGTGGGAACCAAGGTGCCCAAGGTTGGCAAGATGAAGATCCCTTGGATGATACGACATCTCATGCTCCAGTAATACCACCCAAAACCTTGCAGGGGGAAGCCGCAGTAGCGGGGGGAGTTAGGACCTAACCAGACAGAGGAAGTACCCCCAGTTGCAGCAGAGCAACAAGAAAGATCAAAAGCACAACTGTCAACAATTCCAACTGGTGTGCCCCCGCAGTATGTAGACGCGAGACTCCTTGTACAAATAGTTAAAGCAATGATGGAGGGCATGGCTGGTTCGGCGACACAAACAACTCTTGCCATGCAGATTCCATAGGCAGCCCCTATGACTGGCACGACCATGAACAACGTGGTGCTACTGGTGCAATTAGTCAAGAGTATGAGGGAAATGGGTTGTGAACCGTATATGGGGGAACAAGATGCAGAGATGGCTAGGAGATGGATTAGGAAGGTAGAAAAGACCATGATTCAAATAAGTATACCCGAGGATTTGAGGGTAAATTGTGCAACCCAGTTACTGTCTGATAAGGCCATGACATGGTGGGAAATAGTTCAGCTGAGGCGTGCAACCGAGACACTAACTTGGAGTGACTTCAAGATAGAGTTTGAGAATCAGTTTTATTCCAGGTACCATCGCAAGGTGAAGGAACAAGAATTCTTGGCATTAAGACAGGGTGATATGTCGGTATTGGAGTATGAAAGGAGGTTCCATGATCTCTCATTATTTGCCCCACACTATGTGCCGACAGAGGAACATATGATTGAGAAGTTGAGAGATGGTTTGCGATAGGATTTGAGACAAGGATTGATCGCCTTGCGGTTTAAATCCATGAGGGAGTTGATTGAGGCTGCACAAGTTCTAGAGGCTTGTATTGGAGAAAGCCCAGGGGATATCAGGGTATAGGCAAAAAGAGAGATGGAGACTATTTCAGCGGCAGACCACCACTTCCGAAGAAAGGAAAAAGTGGAGTGTTTGAGAAGTACAGGAAAACGGGGGAGTTTGATGTTACCGCCCCACCAACAGTCAGGTGGGAGAGTGATGGTTGGGCAATCGCACTCAAGGGCAAACTCTTCAACTAGGACCGGTGACCGTGAGGGTGTTGACTATCCTTTTTGTGTAAAATATGGACAAAAACACCCTGGGGACTGCTCAGTTTCCCCCATACGATGCTTCGTGTGAAAATGAGAAGGTCTAGATGGAGGGATTGCCAGTATCTGGGTCAAGGGTGTCATTACTGTGGTGGAAGAGGTCATTACAAGAGAGACTGCCCCAAAAGGAACACTGGACATGTATAAAGCTATAAGCAACCGAGTTAGAGCCCCCAACAGTTAGTCACCGTGAATAGGCCAGTGAGATCTTCTAAATCAGGAGCAAACTCCAGTCGAGGGAGACCGAGGGCATAAAATGATCGGACCCCGGGGAGGGTCTTCTACCTAACACAGGAGGAGGTCAGGGCTGCATCGAATGTGGTGGCAAGTACACTACTAATGAATAATTTTAATATGCATGTGTTGCTTGATCCGATGCCACCCACTCATTCATTGCTAGGAGAATTGTCACTAAATTGAGAAAAGGAGTAGAAATAGTAAAGAAGGGGTTCGTGATTGGAACTCCAATGGTAAACATGGTTGAAACAAATATTGTGTATGTGGATGTGGGGGTTAGTCTATCTGGGTATGAAACAGAAGTATACTTGATTCCCTTAGAGCTGCATGATTTTGACATAATCCTAGGCATGAATTGGTTAAGTAAATACAAGGCTCTAATAGATTGTTATGCTAAAACTGTTACATTCCAAACACATGAGGGCGAGAGGATGATTTTTGAGGGAGAGCAAATTCTCAAACCGATCGCCTTAATATCGGTTGTAACATCCCAAAGACTTCTAAGAAAGGGATGTATGGGATACCTCGCATACATCTTAAACTCTAATGACGAAGGTCCACGACTGAAGGATATTCTTGTGGTGAAGGAATTCCCAGATGTGTTTCCCGAAGAACTACCAAGACTACCCCCGGAGCGAGAGGTAGAGGTGTCTATAGACACTTTTCCTGGAGTCCCACCCATAGCCCAACAACTGTACCGGATGGCTCCGGCAGAACTGAATGAGTTAAAGACTCAACTACTGGAATTGTTAGACAAAGGGTTTATACGACCCAGTAATTCTTCTTGGGGAGCGTCGGTTCTATTTGTAAGAAAGAAAGATGGAACCCATAGACTTTGTATTGACTATCGACAGTTGAACAAAATAACAATGAAAACAAGTATCTGTTACCTTGAATAGACGATTTGTTTGATCAATTAATGGGAGCGAGGGCATTTTCGAAGATAAATCTGAGATCAGGGTACTATCAGGTGAATATTAAGGAAGCGGATGTAGCAAAGACTGTATTTAGAACTCGTTACGGACACTATGAGTTTTTGGTGCTACCGTTCGCGTTGACAAACACCCCATCCCTCTTCATGGACTTGATGAACCGGGTTTTCCAACCATACCTTGATAAGTTTATGGTGGTATTTATTGATGATATACTGGTATACTTGAATTTTTTTGAGGAACACAAAGAACACTTGAGATAGACCTTACAAACCTTGAGAGATCACCAGTATATGCAAAACTGAGTAAATGTGAATTTTGGCTGAAAAGAGTGACATTTCTGGGACACGTCATTTCAGCCAAAGGTGTTTTTATAGACCCTAAGAAAGTCGAAGCAATCTTGAAATGGGAAAGACCGACTTTGGTCATTGAAATACATAGCTTCCTGGAACTCACAGGATACTACCGGAGATTTATCGAAGGTTTTTCCTTGATTGCAACCCCTTTGACCCAACTAACTAGGAAGAATTAGAAATGGGTGTGGTCAGAAGAATGTGAGAAAAGCTTCTAAGAATTGAAAAGGAGGCTCACCACTGCTCTAGTATTAATCCTTCCCTTAGGGACCGAGGGTTTTGTGGTCTATAGTGATGCATCGGGGAAGGGATTGGGGTGTGTTTTGATGCAACATGGGAAGGTAATCATCTATGCATCAAGACAGTTAAAGACTCATGAGGTGAATTACCCGGTGCATGACCTGGAGTTGGTTGTTGTAGTATTTGCCTTAAGGATATGGAGACATTATTTGTATGGGTCTCGAAACTAAATTTTTATTGATCATAAAAGCCTGAAGTATCTGATGTCGCAAAAGGAGTTGAACACGCGACAAATAAGGTGGATAGAGCTCATTAAGGATTATGATTGCACCATAGAATACCACCCGGGGAAAGCCAACATGGTGGCAGATGCCCTCAGTCGCAAAAATAAAACCACCCTGGGAAGGTTAACAGTGGGAAAGGATCGACAATTGGTGGAATTGAAAGAGATGGGTGTAGATTTGAGCATTAATACAGGAGATGGGTTAGTAGCCCAACTATTGGTGCGACCAACGTATCAAGAACAAATACTACATGCCCAATTCCGTGACAAGGAGGGGTCCATGTTTAGGAAGAATGTGGGGGCCAGAGTAGAAACTAAATTCCAGGTAGCGGATGATGGATCATTGATGATGGGACAACGATTATACGTGCCTAATGACAAAATAGTCAAACGGATGGTCCTACAAGAAGCACATAAGTCCAAGTTCTCTATACATCCTGGTAGCACTAAGATGTATTGAGACCTAAAACACCTCTATTGGTGGCCTAATATGAAAAGGGAAATAGCTGGGTATGTGTCTAAGTGTGGGATATGTCAACAAGTCAAGGTTGAACACCAAAGGCCTGCAGGACCATTACAACCATTACAAATTCCAGAATGGAAGTAGGAGATGATCACCATGGATTTTGTGTCGGGATTTCTCAAAGGGAGGAAAGGAAATGACGCGATATGGGTCATCGTAGATCGGTTGATGAAATCCACACTATTCTTGCCTATAAAGATGACCAACTCAGTAGACAACTTGCCAAGATCTTTATAAACGAGGTGGTATGGCTCCATGTGATTCCAGTATCCATTGTATCGGATCAAGATCCCAGGTTCACCTCTTGACTTTGGTCAAGCATACAACATGCCTTGGGGACAAGACTGGACATGAGCACTGCGTTTCACCCTCAAACTAATGGCTAGTAAAGAAGAGTCATCCAAGTCTTGGAAGACTATTACGGGCATGTGTGCTAGAATTTGGAGGAAACTGGGAGGAACACATGGCGTTGGTGGAGTTCACGTATAACAATAGTCACCAAGCCACAATAGGGATGGCCCCATATGAAGCCTTGTATGGTAGGAGGTGCAGGACTCCTTTATGTTGGGAGGAAATTGGGGACCGGAAGTTATATGGCGCAGAGTTGGTCCAAGTTACCACGGAGAAAGTGAGAACTATCAGGGATCGCATCAAAGCCGCACAGGATAGACAGAAGAAGTATGCTAATGTGAGGAGAACACCTCTTGAGTTTAGTACGGGGGACCAGGTGTTCCTAAAGGTAGCCCCATGGAAGAACATGTTACGGTTCAGATTGAAAGGGAAGTTAACCACCTGCTTCATCGGACCCTTCAAAATCTTGCAGCGAGAAGGGCTAGTAACCTACAAAGTGGACTTGCCCCCGCAGTTAGCCAAGGTCCATGATGTGTTCCATATCTCTTTGTTAAGAAAGGCTAACATGGACCCCGCCCAGATCCTACCCCAAGTTCCAGTAGAAGTCAAGGAAGACTTAACACTCGAATTGAGGCCCATAAGGATACTAGATCGGGAAATGAAAGAGCTACGAAGCAAAAAGATCCCCATCGTCAGAATCTTATGGCGAAATGCTCAAATAGAAGAGGAAACTTGGGAGAGGGAAGCCGAGATGAGGAAAAAGTACCTCAAATTATTTGAACTACCAGGTATGGAGTATGAGACCTCTTAAATTTCGAGGATGAAATTCATGTAAAAAGGGGGAGAATGTAAACACCCAAAATATATATATAATTGATGACTCCACCGTCGCTGCAGATTTCTGAATAGGCAGCGACATAATTTTATAAAAGTTAGGCAAACAAATTGGATTGTCTTAAAGAGCTGGGAGGGAGGGGTAAAACCGGTTTTGGAGAGACCAAACAAGGATAAGAACACATCTAAACCTTCCCCAAACTTACTTAGATTTGAAAGGTATGGGTCATGAAATGTAAACCCCGGGAAAAATCAAGACTGGATTAAATTAAAGAAAATAAACTAAACTAAAAGTTGTGGGGTGAAATTATAAGAAAAGAAAGGAGGTATAACTTAAATATAAGAAGAAAAATTAATGTGGGGAGCAAAAATAATACACTTAAAGAACATGGGGCCTAGATGCAAATAAGAATAATTATAGAGCATAAATACGCTTTTCTCACCAAAAATTTATAGGAACCGTAAGGAAAGAAAAGAGGGAGTTTTTGTATCCATTTTTGCAAATCAAGAGAGAAACACCAAAATTTCAAGAACCCATCCAAGATTAAGGGTTATAGGTAGAATAAACACTTGTGGGCAAGGGATTAACAAGAAAATTTGAACAAAAAGAGAAGAAGGGAGGGCCGGTTGTCAATAGAAAGAAAAGGAGGGAGTTGAAGATCGAAACCTTGATTCTTACCAGGTAAGGTGTTCTAAACATGGTCTCACGAGTCGTTTCAAAGTTGATTATGAATTGATGCTTGGATGTTGAATTATAGATTTGGGTTCTTAGACTTGTATTGAGAAAAAAGTAACAGTCAATAGCAACTTCATTTAATTCTCATTCTTATAATTTTCTTATTAAAACCATAACTCAATAGCAATTCCAAGCAAAGATTGAAAATTGTCTAATTCTGATCAATTTAGCTTAACCAACCCAGAACACTATCTAGTGTTTTAATCATAACTAAAGCTGAAAAACTATGTTTTGGGCATGATTTTGTTTCTATAAAAGGCTAAAACATAGAAATACAACTTCATAAAGAAATCAACTCCAAATTATTTTGTTTTAAGGCTCAAAATCAACAATCACAATAGCCCCTCCTTTATAGCTAAAATTTTGACCAACGAGGATTTTCATCCATTGGAAATCCTTTTCAACTTCCAACTTATTTTCATGCATAAGCAACATTAGCCAAGGTCATTTGGCATCATTAAATCATAAATTTAA
>Ga0307510_10012694_pt1 | contig 9996 bp, 9 predicted proteins | sample 12_EM_MG_FD_207224 | JGI IMG/M metagenome (GOLD analysis project Ga0307510, IMG submission 207224) | Populus trichocarpa ectomycorrhiza microbial communities from riparian zone in the Pacific Northwest, United States - 12_EM | ecosystem: Host-associated > Plants > Roots > Unclassified | place... | reverse complement strand
CCTTCCAACACCAGGATACTACCACCACCTGCCTGCCCTGAACCCGCGGCCCTTTATGGGCTTGGGCAAGTTCATAGCAGGAAGAATCCTTCAGATAAGAGCCGGAGGAAGCTACCTGGCCGCTCACTCCACATGGAGGTCCCACGATCCCAAGACCTCCGGCCCCTGCTGTGGTCTTGAGCGTGAGACATTCGAACACGGTATCCTCACATGCCCCGCCAGACAGGGCGCTCGCTCACGCCTACTCCACGGTGTTGCGAGCGGTGGTCTGGACACTCCCCTTTGGTCCTCCCTCCCACTCCTCAAAAGGCTCGCCACCTTGATTAGCGTCACCTCCACCGGATTCCCCCCTTTGATGTTTCCACCAGACAGTCCCCCTTCCGCGCCCCCTCTGCCCCTCTCTCCCCTAGCAGTACCCCCCCGGCGTTTCGTGTTTTTTCGTTAGCTAAGGTCCAGGCCTGTTGGTATTTCTTTCCTGCGAAGTTAGATGAGCTTTCCCTATCTGAGTCGAACCTTGTCAGTTTGTATCTTTCCTTTTTACGTGGCCAGAGGCCCGGCAGAGGAGAAACCTTTGCGATAGTGGATATTTAAACTGGTGCCGTGACTTTCCTTTGTTATTTGTTTTTGGTTTATAGGTTTTGTTCTCTCCATAGCTAGCGTTGCATGAGGCTTTTTGTACCTTAGAAAGAATGAACGCATGATTACAAAAAAACAAAAAAGAAAAAGAAAAAAAGCCGAGCAAGAGATTGGACATGAACCATCTCTCCTCCACCTCCGGCGATTGAAATCTCAACACTACGGGAAATCATCGTCACTTTCCCCCACCCACCTCTCTTCCTCCATCATGGCAACTGCCTAGGGGTTGACGTTAAGCCATCTTCCCTCCTCACCTGAGGCACGCATGCCTCCCCTCCTTGGGGTTCTTGTTCCCGTTGATTGTTGACACCCACTCATGAAGTTCGGTTCTCCCCCTTACCTTGCACTTGCTTTGCACCTTGCTTAGCATTTTGCACTGTGGGAAAGCTTCTCGCTTCACTAACGGTCAGCGCTATTGCGTCCGGACTCTCGGTCGAAGTAGGCTTGGGTTTTGCTGGGCTTGTACCTCTGATGGGGAAAGCTTCAGTTAGTAACCCACAGTCCTGCTCGGTTTCGCTGTCGTCCCAACAGCCCTTGCTATGGCCCATCAGTCAGTTGTAGCTAGCCCGCTCGCGATCCTTCCGCTACCCCCCTCGCGGTTCCGTCCGCAGGCACCCTAATGCCCCATTAGCAGGCAGCTTGCTGGTTGAAATCCTTTCCGGCTAGCACCCTACTGCTGCTCATCTGCTGGCACCCTACTGCTACCCGCTGGCTGGCACCCTACTGCCACTCATCGTTGGCTGGCATCCCCTCCGCCCACGCACCTTCCCCTCTCCCTCCTGCGATTTACTCTACTGGCGCAAACCTCGCTTCGGTTACGATGGGTCATGGTATTGCACTACGTCCTTGGCATATTCTAAACGCCGACGCGCCGCCACCATCTGGTCACTCCCGACCGTTGAGCCGCCGCCCCAACCGGATTTCACCGTACGGGTTCTTGGATTAGGCATATTGGCAACTGTAGTTTTATCTAGGCGTTTCTTTGCTTCTTTTCTTACTGTTCCCAGGGGGCCTGCTGAAGGGTTTAGGTCTCTCTCCTGTACGTCTCTATGATTTGTCTCCTTACGTGTCTGGGGTATTACTATCTTGAGTGCTAGGCGAGGGGGATTTTTCCATGGATTCGGGGTGTTTGATGTTTCCCATGAAGAGTTGAAACGGGCGGGAAGCCATTTTACTTATAGGTTTTTTTCTCTTCATAGCTAGCGCTGCATATGGCTTTTTGTACCTAAAACAAATACCCCATGATTACAATAAAAAAAGATAAAAAACAGCCCAAGAGACAGCATCTTCACGCAACCATCTAAGTACTTTTTTATACTTAAGATATATTAGCCAAAATTATTATATGCATGCTGAGCGTCCCGTGCACCAGATGCTTAGGACGCTCAGAACATTAACCATTACTCTGGATGCAACGTCGGCCAGACGTCACGTCTGCACTCCATTCCCCATCTACCCCTGCCTCCTCGACGTCAACCACCAAGGGCATGCATCCAGATGCCCTCAGACTCCAAGCTCTCGCGCATCCCGACCAGCTCCTTCCTGTGCCTCCCTCATCATGGGGGAATCCAACTCCACTCTAGCCTGCGGAAGACTATCAGGATGCTTTGTCTTCCGGATGCTACACAGCGATACTCCAACCCCCTCTGCATCAATTGCCATGTCTGTCTATAGGCTCCCAATGCCTTGCAAATAGCTCACATGTTCGTCGCAACGGCATGGTGATGGCTGACTTACATACTCTCGACGGCATAGTGATAGCACACATATTCCAGACAGCGTCTTGACGACGTGGTGATAGCTCACATGCATAATCTCGACGGCTTGGTGATAGCACACATATTCCAGACTCTGTCTTGACAACGTTGTGATAGCTCACATGCATACTCTCGACGGCGTCATGATAGCATACATATTGCAGACGCAGTCTCGATCCCTCAACTATCATATATGTACTGCACAGTTCCTTCAAAATCTGCGCAGATTTGTCATCAAAATGACCGCAATCAAAATTTCATCCAAAAATGTCCTGGTCACATGTTCAAAATATTGGTACAAGTGTGATGGTAAGTACAGTCTGTGTATTTCTGATCATGAAGTAGATTTTCATTATCCAGTACACAGTACAGCAATGCCCCTCCTGTTCCGTTTACACACCTCCTCTCACACACTTCTTCACATCATTATCTATCTCCTTTTTTCTCTTCTTATTCTCTGTAAACCAACCTATAATCAATTCTCCTACCATTCACCCTTTCTTCATCCTACCACATTTACCTCAACTTTATACACAAAACAAAGCTACTCGATAGTCTCTCATCGAAATCCTGCAAATCAGCAATCAAATAGCCAAAGTTCACGACACGATTTCAGTACCAGATTTTGAAGTCCCGACCCCCTTTGTTATAACATGCAGAACTGTACTTCCCGGCATCCGTCCCTATTTATCGCCAGAATCATCAATATTTCTAGCACAAACTATGGCTGTAAATCAAAGAGCTATTCCCACATCCTGAACCTGAATACCTAAGATTATGACTTGGGCTTGAGTAAATGTGGCCCCCTGCTTCATTGGTAAATCATCGTTCCTTCCTGGCTAGCGATTCCGGATTCCCTCTCTTCAAGCCGATTCACTTTAAGCCATGGTGTCAAACCAGTAGTCATAACTGTCAGGAGGCACTAGGGGTACAAGGGGAAACCTGTCACGAAAACAGGACCGGACTGGAGGACAATTCACACTCTGTCTCTTCCTGGGACATTTTAGATGTTCAGGTTCGAATAAGAACTACGGGCGTCACGTTGTGTGACACTATTGTGCTATCATAATAGAAGGATCAAGGGAGACTATACTAGGCTCCGGATCCTCTGACAAGAATAGTGGATAGTCGTATAGATCTTTCTGGCCTCACACTTTGAGATACTAGGAAAACAGGTTGGGGGGCTCACCGTCTTTGCAGGCCTTTGCCGATGTTCCCCCTACAAAATTCATTTCAGGAGTGGACAGACTAAGATTGATAGTATGCTCTGGTCCTACCTACCGGACGGATGGACTGCCATGTTGTGAACACAGTGTCAAACCAATGCAATAGTGTACATCTAACCCGGTAGCTATGGCAGTGAAGCCCATTATATACTCAGAATGATGTGAACCTGGTCTAATTTTGCTGACGACATTGGGCAGCTGAGGTGTGTGTTGGTTTGGGCAGTTCTTTTGGTGAAAAAATTCCTTCAATAGTTAAGGTTTACATTTGCTAATTTTAATAGACAGTAGGAAAAACATATCTGCCTTGCGTAGTAAACCAATATTCCAGTGCGACATTTATATCGTGAATGATAACTATATCAAAGACATCGATGTTAACAACTATTGCAATCAATATACACAGACCAAAGTCGCTACATATGAAATTGTAAATATCAATCTCTTTCACAGTTACTGACTTTCCTGTTTAGCTGCCTCTCTTTCGATTTTGCCAATATACAAGGTAAGCCTCTTCACTACTGGCAGCTCAGGTTCTAAGAAGCTGTTATTTAAGTGGAAATATGATGACGAGAGGTGCAATGGTGACCTACAGTGCATCAGAACCCGGTTCCTGCAATACATGAAATTTATTTAATATTTGATCAAGAAGACCAAGCAGGCAATAGTTGCAAAAATAGGCCAGAACTGATGACAGACTCTAATTATTGCTACAATAGATTCTGTGGCGAATGCGATTATCTGAAGGGGTTGATAAAGGCATCAGATTTTGGGGTTTGCTCTATAAAGTCATACAGACATAGTAGTATGTGGGAGTAGGTGTCATGAGGAGGCTAACCCCAATGATGCACTAATGAATACATGTATAGATTACTGATTATCTTGTGCAATCTTGATGCAATCTGGCAAGAAACCACAATCTACAGCATGTGACAATGGTTGAACAGAGAGTTCGATTGGCTGGCCTTTGAAGACCCCTATCGTGCAAGACTAGGTCAGATAAAAAAGCACTGCAGTGACAAGGGGAGACTTGGCATGGCTGCTTCAGTGTGGATCGGGTACATAAAATGGCTCTTACATCTAGATAAATGGTGTCATGCTCTATCAGCGTACTCATATCTCAATAATAACAATGTTCCAGCAAGTGGGACATTCCTCAGACTTGCCGGTTGCCAAGAAATCGTTGCCTTATACCACAAGGCTTCCTCTGTCCTGCCAATTCCCTTTACGCATCAAAAATACCACTGTACTTATTCCAAGGTTTCGGGAAGTGCTGACTCGACAACTGGGGTAATCAGAGTGACTTATATGAATTCAAAACTGCTTGCCCCTCTTTTGACTAATACCTATCTTGATCTCTGAGACAAACCCTGCCTGAAATATTCTTCTTGATATTGGAGAATGCAGCCAAAAAGGCATGTTTCAGAATGCAAACAATTACTTGCTTGGAAGTTATTTGATGACTGGGATAATTACATATGCACTGAAATCCTCTTGGAACCCCAGAGGCCGCATTGGTCAACTAATAATCACCATAGGCTGTTAATATTTCGCAGATTTTATTCTTCAGCTGCTGGCAGGATATTTGAAATAGTGGTGGGTGTGGTAGGGGTGGAATGTTTTAATATCAAGCAAACAGACTGCATAGGTGTGACTACCCTCGGGTGAGCTGCTTGGAATGGGCCTGAGAGAGTGATAGAGATACTACTAGAACAAGATGATATTAGGACTAACAAATTGGACAATATCAGCTAAAAGCTGGTTTGTTGGGGTATGCAACAGGCTCACAACAGGGAGGTAAAAATGGTTCTGAGACATGGTGTTATCAACCATGGAAAAAAAAAAGATTATGGTGCAACCTTTCAGGGATAGGCAGGAGGGAGAGTTTGAAATATTGCTGAGATCAGTGTCTACCCCAACACCTCAAATGTGGGTGGCAAAAACCATTGTTGTGGGTGGGTATTAAGCAGTTGTCATAATACTCAGGTGACGCAATCACTTGAGTACTGGGAGGCAAGAAAATGGCCGTCACACTGTACTCTGGTGATATACCAAGTTTGGATTATCAGAAGATGTCAGCGTTATCGCATTCTTGACACCTTGCTGCTTCCAGTATAATTGAACAGACATAGAGTAGGTGGTTTATTTCACCGCTGATAGCAAAAGCATGTTCTGCAGCCCTGTGAGCGCATTACTTGCTGTCATTGGCATTTATCTGCCTATATCGACTCATAGGTCCCTGTTCATACTGTGCTGCCTGTTGTAATTGTCGTCTCCCTGGTCCCATGGAAACAAGGCGACCATGGGAGCGCCTTCCTAATCTGCGTATTTTTTAAAATAATGGTAATTAAGATCAAGTGTATACGTACTATCCAAGACCAGATATCGAAACTGTGCGCTTGACCGGTCGGTCGAGGGGCTGCTAGTCATATATGTACTGCACAGTTCCTTCAAAATCTGCGCAGATTTGTCATCAAAATGACCGCAATCAAAATTTCGTCCAAAAATCTGCTGGTCACATGTTCAAAATATTGGTACAAGAGTGATGGTAAGTACAGTCTGTGTATTTCTGATCATGAAGTAGATTTTCCTCACCCAGTGCACAGCACAGCAATGCCCCTCCTGTTACGTTTACCCACCTCCCCTCACACACTCCTCTACATCATGATTTACCTCTTTTCTCTTTCAATTGTCTGTATACCACCCTACAATCAATTCTTCTACCATTCACCCTATCTTCATCCTACCACAATTACCTCAACTTTATACACACAACAAAGCTACTCAATAGTCTATCATCGAAATTCTGCAAATCAGCGATCAAATACCCAAAGTTCCTGACGCGATTTGAGTACCTGATTTTGAAGCACCAACCACCTTGCTGATGACCTGCACAACTGCACTTCCCGGCCTCCGTCCCTATCTATAACCAGAATTATAAACATTTGAGGTATAAATTATAGCTGTAAATCAAGAAGCTATTCACACACCCTGCATCCAAATACCTAAGTCTATGACCGGCTCTTGATTAAATATGGTCCCCTGCTCCATTGGTATATCATCCTTGCTTTCTCGCTAGCGATTCAGGATTCCCTATCTCCAATCAGACCTACCTTGAGCCGTGGTGTCAAACCAGTATTCATAACTGTTAGGGGGCACTATGGGCACAAGGGGAAACCTGTCACGAAAACAGGACCAGAGTGGATGACAATTTTCACTCTGTCTTGTCCTGGGACATTTTAGGTGTTCATATTCGAATACGAAGTATGGGCCTCACCCGGTGAGACACAATTGTGCAATCATAATAGAAGAAGCATGGGAGACGGTACTAGGCTCCGGATCCCCTTACAAGAATAGTCGAAAGTAGTGCTGATCTTTCTCGCCTCACCCTTGGTGACCCTAGGAACACATCTTGTGGGGCCCACCATCTTTCCCGGCTTACGACGATGTTTTTCCAACCAAATTCATATCAGGAGTGGACGTACTACGATTTATAGTATGCCCTGGTCCTACCAACCGGATGTATGGACTACCATGTAGTGAACACAGTGTCAAACTACCACATGAGTCTACATGTAATATAGTAGCCACGGCAGTGAAGCCTATTTTATACACAGAACGACATGAACCTGGTCTAATTTCGGTGACGACAGTGGACAGCTGATATGTGTGTTGGTTTGGGCTGTTCTTTTGGTGACAAAATTTGTTCAATAGTTAAGGTTTACATTTGCTAATTTTAATAGACAGTAGGAAAACCATATCTGCCTCGCCTAGCAAATCAATATTCAAGAGTGATATTTATATCATGAAGGGTAACTATATCAAAGACATAGATGTTAACAACTATTGCAATCGATATAGACAGACCAAAGTTGCTACTTAGGAAATTCTACATATCAATCTCTTTTACAGTTACCCACTTTCCTATTTCGCTGCCTCTGTTTCCATTTTGCCAATATACAGGGTGAGCCTCTACACTTACCCGCAGCTCAGGTTCTAAGAAGCCATCAGTTAAGTGGAAATATGATAACGTGATGTGCTGTAGTAACCTACAGTGTATCAGAACAGGGTCCCTCCGATGCATGAGGTTTATTTAACATTGGATCAAGAAGACCAAGCAGGCAATAGTTGCAAAGATAAGCAAGAACCTATGAAAGACTCTAATTATAGCTACAATAGATTCTGTGGCAAATACAATTACCCTGGAGGTCTTGATGAAGGCATCAGATTTTGTGGTTTGCTCAATAAAACTAGGCAGATATATTGGTATGTGAGAGTAGGTGTGGTGAGGAAGCTAACCCCAATGATGCACTAACGAATACATGTATAGATTACTGGTTATCTTGCTCAATCTTGATGCAATCTTGCAAGAAGCTACAATATACTGCATCTGATAATGGTTGAACAGACAGTTCGATTGGTTAGCATTGGAAGACGTCTATAGTGCAAGACTAGGTCATATAAAAGGGCACAGCAGTGACAAGAGGATACTCAACATGGCTGCCTCAGTGTGGATCTGGTACACAAAATAGCTCTTACATCTAGATGAATGGTGTCATGCTCTATCATGTCCTCATATCTCAACAATAATAATGTTCCAGCTATTGGGACATTACTCAGCCTTGCCGGTTGTCAAGAAATCGTTGCCTTATACCACCATGCCTCCGCTGTCCTGCCAATTCCCTTTACGCATCAAAAATACCTCTGTACTTATTCCAAGGTTGCGGGTAGTGCTTTCTCGACAACTCTGGTCATCAGCCTAACTTATATGAATTCAAAACAGCTTGCGGCTCTTTTGACTAATACATATGTTGATCGCTCAGGCTGAGACAGACCCTTCCTCAAATATACTTCTTTGTACTAGAGAATGCAGCCAGAAAGGAACCTTTCAGAATGTACCCAATTACATGCTCTGAAGTTATTTGATTACTAGGATAATCACATATGCAGTGAAATCGTCTTGGAAGCCCAGAGGCTGCATTGGTCAACTAATAATAAACATAGGCTGTTAATATTTAGAGGTCTTTATTGTCCATCTGCTCGCGGGATATTTGAAACAGTGGTGGGTTTAGTAGGGGTAGAATGTTATAATATCAAGCAAACAGACTGCATGGGTGGGACTACCCTCAGGTAAGCTGCATGGAATGGGCCTGAGAGAGTAATGGAGATACTACAAGGACAGGATGATATTAGGACTAACAAATTGCACAATATCAGCTAAATGGTGGTTCGTTGTGGTACCCAACAGGCTCAGAACAGGGCGGTAAAAATATTTCTGAGACAAGTCGTTATCAACTTTGGAAAACAAATAGATTATGATGCAACCTTTTAGTAATAGGTGGGAGGGAGAGCTGGAAATATTACTGAGAGCAGTGTCTACCCCAACACCTCAAATGTGGGTGGCAAAAACCACTGCGGTGGGTCGGCACCAGGGAGTATTCAAAATATTCGGTGGAAGGAATCACTTGAGCACTTGTAAGCAAGAAAATGGCAGTAACACCCTACCCGGGTGATATACTAAGTTCGGATTATCAGGAGATGTCAGCGTTGTTGAATTCTTGATACCTTGCAGCTTCCGTGTAATGGAACACACATAGAGTAGGTGGTTTATATCACTGCAGATGGCAAAAGTATGTTTTGCAGCCCTGTAAACCCATTACTTGCTGTCATTGGCATTTATCTGCCAATACCCACTCATAGGTCCCTGTTCATACCTTCCTCCCTGTTGTAATTGTCTCCTCTCTGGTCCCATAGAAACAAGTCGACCATGGGAGCGCATTCCTAATATGGGTATTTTTTAAAATAATGGTAATGAAGTTCAAGCTTTTATGTACTATCCGATACAAGATATCGAAACTGTGCGCTTGACCGGTCGGTCGAGGGGCTGCTAGTTTATTTGTATTACAGAGTACCATTGACAAAAACTTCGAGGCGCTGGTGCCCCGTCTATCTTGACTTTGAACCTCATCCCCATCTTGATATTCCATTATTACTAGTCTACTGCGGTAACCAGGGCGTCCAGGACATCCTGGCCATGGCAATTCTACGTTTCTGAGCTCTCGCTCAGATGACCATCAGAAATACACCCCAAATTGGCCTCACGGCTCCACAGATTGGCCAACCGAAATCTAATAGTTTACATTTCCTGCAAATCAAATTCCATAAACTCAACGGTTCACACATCGCCAAGTCTACAAAAAACCATTCTCTCCCACGCCTGCGTCACTTTCATCAGCAAAAAAATCATCTTGCGCCCCATCTCTCCCCGCTCACCCTGTGCGCCGGACGTTCCAGGCGCTTATAACGTAAACTGGAGTTCTGGGTGCGTCCGCCCGGGTTCATTCCGTCCGGAAGTGAAAGGGCCGCCTCCAATGCGTCCG
>Ga0307510_10012693_pt1 | contig 9996 bp, 8 predicted proteins | sample 12_EM_MG_FD_207224 | JGI IMG/M metagenome (GOLD analysis project Ga0307510, IMG submission 207224) | Populus trichocarpa ectomycorrhiza microbial communities from riparian zone in the Pacific Northwest, United States - 12_EM | ecosystem: Host-associated > Plants > Roots > Unclassified | place... | reverse complement strand
CGCTGGAGGAGAACCAAGCGGTCTCCTTCGACGTGACCCAGGGCCCGAAGGGCCCGCAGGCGGAGAACGTCACCCCCGTCTGAGTCACCTGATCGCAGTTTCTTCGGTCTCGGAGCCTGGTGCTTTGATCCGGAACGGATAGCAAGACCCAAGGAGCCCCGCGCCGCAAGGCGACGGGGCTCCTGCCTTTGCCTCCGGCGGTTGAGCGGGGCTTGTCGTCGCCGGGTAGGTGGGGTTGGGGCGGGTGGTTGTCGCTGGGCGGCTGGGGTTGGGCTGGCGGGTTGTCGCTGGGCGGGGCTCGTTGGGCTGGCAGGTTGTCGTCAAGCAGAGGACGTCGGCTGGGCGGGGCTCGTTGGCCGGCCGAGGTCGCCGGGCGGGTATGGGGAGCCCCGCCGGTATTAGTTGGACGGGTGGCGGAGAGCTCGGCCGGGTGTCGTCTGGCGGGTGGCACCGGCTGAGCGGGGCTCATTGGCCGGCCGGTCGTCGCCGGCGGGTGGCGGAAGGCCGGACCCGGGTTCGCCAGGCGGGTCTCGTTGGCCTACCGGTCGCCGCCCCACGTGTCGTCGGCTGAGCGGAGCCCGTTGGCCAATCGTCGCCGGGTGGGTGGCGGCAAGTTCGGTCGATTGCCGCCGGGAGGGTGCGGGGAGCCCGGTCGGGGGTCGCCGGGCGGGCCGCGGAGATCCCAGCGGGTTGCCCTCCGGCAGGCAGTGGACGCCCAGACGATTGTCGCCGGGCGGGCGGGGGAAAGAGCGGCCGGGTTGTCAGTGGGGGTCGGTAAGGTCCCCGGCCATGACATCGACGCCGTCCACCTCCGCCGAGGCCGACTTCGTGACCAGGACCCGGACCTTCTACGACGCCGTCGCCGAGGACTACGCCGACCATTTCGCCGGGGAACGCAGCGCCAAGCCGCGGGACTGGACCGTATTGGCGGGCTTCGCCGAGTTGGTGAGCAGGGGTGGGGACGGGGATGAGGGCGGGCAGGTGGCCGATCTCGGTTGCGGTCCCGGGCGGTCCACGGCGTTTCTCGCCGCGCAGGGCCTGGACGCCTTCGGCCTCGACCTGTCCGAGTCGATGCTCACGATCGCGCGCCGCGAGAACCCGGGGCTGCGCTTCCAGCAGGGCTCGATGCTGGACCTGGACATTCCCGACGGGGCCCTGGCGGCGGCCGTCTCCTGGTACTCGTCCATCCACACGCCTGTGGACCGACTCCCGTCCCTCTTCGCGGAGTTCCACCGCGTCCTGGCACCGGGCGGGTATCTGCTGCTCGCCTTCCAGGCGGGCGACCGGCCTCTCACTCTCGACCGGCCCTTCGGTCACCCGGTGTCCCTCGGCTTCGAACGGCGGCGACCGGAGCTGATGGCCGAACTGCTGGAGGCGGCGGGGTTCACGCTGCGGGCACGGACCGTACGGGAAGCGGAGGAGGGACTCGGGGAGTCGTCAGCGCAGGCGTTTCTGACCGCCCGGAAGCCGGTGGAGATCGGCTGAGGCTTCCAGGGCTCGGCGGGCGCCGACCTCGCTGGGGTATTCGCGGACGGTGAAGGCGGCGATCACCCAGCCGACGCAGCCCCCCGCGAGGGCCGGGGCGACCGGTGCCGCGACCAGCCAGAGGGCGCGGCCCGCGACGGCCAACCCGGTGGAGCGCCGGGTCTCGTCCCGTTTGGCCTGGCGGGCCTGGCCGGGCGTGGGCGGGTCGAGCAGCTTCTTATGGAGATCCCGGCGTTGCACCCGCCACCCCCAGGCGAAGGCCACGAAGGACAGGACCGCCTGCGCCCAGTCCCACACCGTGCGCACGGTCGGCGGCAGGCTGGTGCGGAAACTCCCGTAGAGGACGAGCGCGATGTAGCAGAAGAAGGCCGTCACGAGGAACCAGAGGAGGGCTCCGGAAGCCCGGCGCAGCCAGTAGCGCGTGCCGCGCTCGTACCAGGTGGTGCCGAGCCCGGGCAGGGCGGGAATCCGGGCCGGGGTTCCAGAACCCGGGGCCTCAGAAGATGCTTTTGATGCCATGCCAGACGTCATCTTTCAGTCGTACGAAGTCATGCCCGGTCTCCGTCATGACATGGCCCGTGCCGTGCAGTACGCCGCCGACCACCCCGTGGTCGTGGATGTCCTCGCTCCAGTGCTCGTGGAACGCGTGGTCGATGACCCCGGTCGCCCCGACGACGATCGCGCCGCCCACTCCGGCCACGACGATCGCGGGCGCTTCGAAGGGCGCGGCGGCCACCAGGCCGGCCGTGATGGCCACACCGGTGGCCAGCCCCGCGACGTTGGCACCCCCGTCCACCGCCACGGAATGCTGCCAGGACCACCCCTTGTCATGGTCCTCGGAAGCCTCCAGCAATCCGCAGGCGCCGGCCGCGGCGACGTCCAGTACGGGAACCTCCTTGAGGAAGTCCGGGAGCTTGTCCAGGCTCTCGCCCGCGCGCAGCGCGTCCGCGGCGTCGGCCAGTTTGACGTTCAGGGCGCGGTCGTAGGGCAGCTTGGTGCTGCCGTAGTCGGCGCGGGCCATGTCCTCTTCCAGGGACTGCACCCTGGCTACGGCGTCGGCGTAGGCGCCCTTGGCGGGAAGGTCCTTGGGGAGCGAGCGGCCGGCCTTCTGGAACGCCTTGCGTTCGGAGCGGAGTTCCTTCTTGGCCGCCTGCGCCTCGGACTTGGCGTCGTCGATCTTCGTGCGGGCCTTGGCTCCGTCGACCCGCGCGTCCTCGGCGTCGAAGGCGTACAGACCGCGCAGATAGTCGACGACGGTGATCTTGTCGCCGGCGGTCACCTCCGCCTTGCCGGTCACCTCCGCGTACAGCGCCTGCAACTGGTCCGCCGCCGCCAGCCGCGCCTTCTGCGCCGTGTGCAGGACCTCCTTGCGCACGGTGTCGTACTCGCCCATCGCGGAGATCGTCTTCTGCTCGTCCGCGCTGGGCGGAGTCGAGGTGGTCGTCGGCAGCGGGACGCCCTTGTCCCCCGTCACGACGCCCTTCTTCGCCGCCACGTGCTCGGCGTTCTGAAGGGCCGTCTCACACGTGGAGAGCGCGTCGGCGAGGGTGTCCAGGATGTCGCCCGCCTCGTGGACGAGGGCGGCGAAGGCACCGGCGGTCACGGCGTCCTCGGTGTACGTGGCGCGGAAGGACTCCGCCGACTCGCCCTTCCAGCCCGCGTCGTCGACCAGGGCGTCCACAGCACGGGTGAGGGGGCTGATGACGTCGTCGAGCTTGTCCTTGGCGTTCTTGTACGTCGTCGCCATCGTGCGGAGTCCGCCGATGTCGCCGCCCACCCAGCTGTCGGTCATCGGCCCCTCATCCCGCCATCAGGTCTTCGAACACGCCGTGGACGTCGATGTCGTGCCGGTGGAAGGAGTCGCGGGCGTACGCGACCTTGTCGCCCCGGTCGTCCAGCCGGTCGGCGAAGCCGATGTGGAGGGCGACGATGAGATCGGCGACCTCCTTGATGGCGTGGTCGAGGGCGGAGTCCCCACCGCTCACCACGGGCGGGGCCACCTGGTCGTGCAGCTTCCGGTAGTCCGTGGCCTGGTCGTGGAACGTCGTGGCCATCGAGGTCAGGTCACTCATGACCGCTTTGAAGTCGGCCGACATCAGCGCACCTCCTGCGCGTAGGCGGCCAGATCGGCCAGCTGCCAGTTGGGGGGTCCGGGCGCCACCCGCGGGTCGAGCAGCACGGTGACTCCCTGCTCGCCCACCCCTTCGGCCAGCGGCCCGAGAGAGGTGGCGACCCACGGCTGGGCCTCACCGAGCGCGGTGACCAGCTTCTCCAGGGTCGTGAAGGCGAAGGCCACGGTGCCGGTCACGTCGGTGGGGTGCGCGAAGAGTTCGTACGCGATGAACGGCACGCGCACCGGACGGCCGTCGTCGTACGTCGTGTCGACGTTCCGGGGATGCGCGGGTACGAACACGGGCGTCTCGTACGGCGGAACACCGGGCTTGGGCCCCGGCCGCCCGTCCGTCGCCGCCGGAACCCGCGGCTCCGCCTCCGCGTAGTCGAGCAGACTGGAGCGGCGGGGCTCGGGCGGACCCTCCGCGCCCGGCGGTTCGGCCTGGACGTAGTCAAGAAGGCGTGAACGGTTCGGCTCCCCCACCGCCGTCTCCTCTTCCCCGTGAGTCAATCGTGAGTCGTCGTCGCCACCATGGACGTCTTCGCGCCATCACAGTAGCCACGTCACGAGCGCCCAAATCCGCCTATGTCCCGCCTCCCAACCCGTTGCATGCGCAATGCTTACGGCCGCTTGGCCCCGGCCTGGTCATCCCTTGACCCCGCGATGACCAGGCCGCGACAGCCAGGACCTCAGCTCTACGGCCGTTGCGCCACGACCCCTGCTACAGCGCCCCCGCCAGATCCAGCGCCGCCACGTACCCGAACGTCATCGCCGGCCCGATCGTCGAGCCCGCGCCCGCGTAGCTGTGCCCCATCACCGCCGCGCTCGCGTTCCCGGCCGCGTACAGACCGGGGATCACCGAACCGTCCGCCCGCAGCACCCGCGCCCGTGCGTCCGTCCGCATGCCGCCCTTGGTGCCGAGGTCGCCGGGGACGATGCGGAAGGCGTGGTACGGGGGCAGCCAGAGCGGGGCGAGGCAGGAGTTGGGGAGGATCGACGGGTCCGTGTAGTAGTGGTCGTAGGCGCTGTCGCCGCGCCCGAAGTCGGTGTCCTTGCCGCTCGCCGCAAGGGAGTTGAAGCGGCTCACCGTCGACCGGAGGGCCGCCGCCGGGACGCCGATCGAGGTGGCGAGGGCGTCCAGTGTCCACGCCTTGTACGCCGCGCCCGAGCTGTACCAGTCGTCGGGGAACGTGAACGTCGGCAGGACGTCCTTGAACAGGTACCGGTTGCGGTAGTTCTGGTCGACGATCAGCCAGGCCGGGATGTCGGGGGCGGCGGCGTCACGGTCGTACATGATGTGGACGACGTCGCTGTACGGGGCGGCCTCGTTGACGAAGCGGGAACCGGCCCGGTTGACCAACAGGCCGCCGGGGAGGGTGCGTTCGGCGAGGCAGAAGTACGGGTCGCCGGGGAGCGGGATGGTGGGTCCCCACCAGGCGTCGTCCATCAACGCCAGTGCCGCGCCCGCCCGTTGGCCCGCCCGGATGCCGTCCCCGGTGTTCTCCTTCGCGCCGACGGTCCAGTCCGTGCCGATGGGCTGGCGCTGGTACTGGGCACGCATCGCCGCGTTGTGCTCGAAGCCGCCGGAGCCGACCACGACCCCGCGCCGGGCACGCACCAGCCCGGCGGCACCGGCCCGCGTGACGACCGCTCCGGTGACGGCGCCGCCCTCCAAGTACAGGTCGGTGAGCGGGGTGTTGAGCCACACCGGGACCTGCGCGGACTGGAGTCCGGCCCGTAGGCCGGCGGCGAGGGACTGCCCCATGGTCAGCGGCTTCTGGCCGAGCAGCGCCGCCTTCGTGCCCCGGGCCAGACACTCGGTCGCGACGGCCGCGCCCTTGACGCTCACCGCCGCCAGGTCGAGCCACTTGTAGTCGGCGCTGAAGACGACCATGCCCGAAGGGACGGCCAGATAGGGCGGGTTGAGGTGGGCGAGTTCGGTGCCGAGGATGTTGCCGTCGAGCTGATCGGGCTCTATGGAACGGCCGTTGGGGAGCCCGCCCGGCAACTCCGGGTAGTAGTCGCTGTATCCCTCCATCCAGCGGAAGCGCAGCGGGCTGTTCGCCATCACGAAGGAGATCATGGCGGGGCCGTGGGAGAGGAAGGACTGCCGGCGGTCGGCGGGGACGTCGGTGCCGACGACCGCGGCGAGGTAAGTGGCGGCTTTGGCAGGGGTGTCGGGGACTCCGGCCGCCAGGATCACCGGGTTGTTGGGGATCCAGATGCCCGCCCCCGACCGCGCCGCCGACCCCCCGAACGTCGGCGCCTTCTCCACCACCACACAGCTCAGGCCCTGCTTGGCGGCGGTCAGCGCGGCCGTCATCCCGGCCGCTCCCGCCCCGATCACCACGACGTCGTAGGTACCGAGGAGCGGAAGGTCGGCGGCCCGCGCCGAGTGCTGCTGCACCCCGCCGACCACACCGAGCGCGGCGACCGCACCACCGGCCAACACGCGTCTTCTACCGGGGAGTTGTGCGTGTGCGTCCGCGCTCGTGGTCATGGCCGCTCCAGCCCGACGGGGAATGGGCTGGGAATGTCGCGCGGGGGTCTTGGGAAGTCAATGACCAGGTACGCACCAAATCCCCCTGAATGGCGGTCAGTTCGCGTACAGCTCCTCGATCTCCCGGGCGAACTCCTGCATGACGAACTCCCGCCGCAGCTTCATCGACGGGGTGAGGTGGCCGGCCGCCTCCGTGAAGTCCACCGGGAGGACGCTGAAGCGGCGGATGGACTCGGGGCGGGAGACCAGCTTGTTGGCATCGTCGACGGCGCGTTGCAGGACCTCTCTCAACTCCTCGTCGTTGACGAGGAGTTCGGCGGGGACCGGGTGCTTGCCGTTCATCTGGCGCCAGTGGGTGATGCCTTCGAGGTCGAGAGTGATGAGCGCGGCGACGTAGGGGCGGCGGTCACCGACGACCATGCACTGGGCGATCAGCGGGTGGGAGCGGAGCCAGTTCTCCAGCGGGGCCGGGGCCACGTTCTTGCCGCCCGCGGTGATCAGGATCTCCTTCTTGCGGCCGGTGATGGTGAGGTAGCCCTCGTCGTCGAGGCTGCCGATGTCACCGGTCGCGAACCAGCCGTCCTGGGACGCGGGGATCACCCCGTCGCCGTGCGGGTCCCAGTAGCCCCGGAAGACCTGGCCGCCGGAGAGCAGGATCTCGCCGTCCGACGCGATGCGGACCTTGGTGCCCGGCATGGGCCAACCGACCGTCCCCAGCCGGGGTTTGAGCGGCGGGGTGCAGGTCGCCGCCGCCGTCGTCTCGGTCAGGCCGTAGCCCTCGAAGATCTCGATGCCCGCGCCGGCGTAGAACGCGGCGAGGCGGCGGCCCAGCGGGGAGCCGCCGCAGATGACGTAACGGAGCCTGCCGCCGAGGGCGTTGCGGATCTTCCGGTAGACCAGCGGGTCGTAGAAGGCGCGGGCGGTCCTCAACGCGCGGCTCGGGCCTGACCCCTTGCCGGACTGGTGGGCCTCCAGCGCCTCGCCGTAGCGGCGGGCGACGTTCGTGGCACGGTCGAAGATCTTGCCGCGGCCGCCCTTCTCCGCCTTCGCCCGCGCGTTGTTGAAGACCTTCTCCAGCATGTACGGGATGGCCAGCAGGAAGGTCGGCTGGAAACTCGCCAGGTCGGCGAGCAGGTCTTCGGACTTGAGGCTCGCGGCGTGGCCGAGGCGGACCCGGGCGCGGATGCAGGCGACGGCGACCATGCGGCCGAAGACGTGCGAGTAGGGGAGGAAGAGGAGCGTGGAGGGCTCTTCGTCGGCCTTGTTCTTGAAGACGCCGTAGAGGAGTTCGATCGCGTTGTCGACCTCCGCCAGGAAGTTGCCGTGGGTGATCGCGCAGCCCTTGGGGCGGCCCGTGGTGCCCGAGGTGTAGATGACGGTGGCGAGCGTGTCGGGCAGCAACACCCCACGCCGTACGGAGACTTCCTGGTCCGGGACGGTCCGGCCGAGTTCGGCCAGCCGGTCCAGGTGCCCCTTCTCGAAGACCCACATGTGGCGCAGGTCGGGCAGCCGGGGCGTCTCCGGACCCAGCGCCGCCGCCTGGGCGACCGTCTCGGCGGCCATCGCCACCGCGCCCGAGTCCTGGAGGATCCAGCGGATCTGGAAGAGGGAGGAGGTCGGGTACACCGGGACGGTGACCAGCCCGGCCGCCCACGCGGCGAAGTCGAGGAGCGTCCACTCGTACGTCGTCCGCGCCATGACCGCGATCCGGTCGCCCGGCGCGAGCCCCTCCGCGATCATCCCCTTGGCGACGGCCCGCACCTGCTCGGCGAACTCCGCCGCCGTGACGTCCTGCCAGTTCCCGTCCGTGTCCTGCCTGCTGAGGACCACGTGCTCCGGCGCCGCCGCCGCGTTCTCGAACGGCAGATCGGCGAGCGAGCCGTGGGTGGCCGGCGGCACCAGCGGCGGTACGGACACCTCCCGCACCACGCCGTCCAGCCGCCGGATCTCGGGCTCGACGAGCACGGGCGCGCCGTCGTAGTCGTAGCCGGACGGGTAGGCGAGGGACATGGCAGCTCCTGGGGCGTGCAGCTTGTACCGCTCTGCTGCATTAGGTACGCATGGTGCGTACCGAGGCGTTCATCCTGGCCTGCGGCCGATGTGTTACCTCGGGTTAGGTCGAAGATCGTACGGTGCCCGCGTGGGGACTTGGTGCGGGTTCGGGGGTGGTACGGAGCCGGGCCTGTGCAACCTCGGCGGGTTCGCCAGGCTTTGTCGGCCATACGTCGGCCCTGCGCCACCTCTGCGTCACCCATGCGCTCTCCATGGACCGCCCGGCTCGCCCCACTTGGCCTTACCTGCGGTAACCTTACTGCGAAGTAAGCCGAAAAGAGCCGCCCAGGACGCCACCCGGGAGTGGGACATGGCCAACCCCTATCCGCCTCTCACCGACACCCCCGCACTCACCCCGCTCCTCCTCCGCGGCGCCCTCCTCTCCCCCTTCAAACGGCCCCGCCCCGACGCCGAGTTCCCCCGCACCCGCCTCGTCCTGCCCGGCGTACGCGTCGACCTGGCCAGACTGGCCGCCTACGAACGCGTCTGCGGCTTCGCGACCGGCGACGACGCCCTCCCGATCACCTATCCCCACGTCCTCGGCTTCCCGCTCGCCATGCGCCTGATGAGCTGCCGGGCCTTCCCGCTCCCCCTCCTCGGCCTGGTCCACACGTCGGTGGAGATCACCCGGCACACGGCGGTACCGGCCACGGGTGACTACGAACTCACGGTCTACGTCGATGAGTTGGCCCCGCACCGGCGCGGCACGGAGGCGACGGTCACGACGGAGATGCGGGCGGGGGGCGGCGGCCAGGGCGGGGGTGAGGGCAAGGTCGTATGGGAGTCACGGAGTACGTATCTCGCCCGGCACCACCGCACCGACACACCCGCAACCGCACCCGAAGTCCCGTACGCACAGCCCCCGTTGCCCACCCTCGCCGAGTGGCGCCTCGCCGAGGACGTCGGCCGGCGCTACGGTGCCGCGTCCGGCGACCGCAACCCCATCCACCTCTCCCCGCTCACCGCCCGCCTCTTCGGCTTCCCCCGCGCCATCGCCCACGGCATGTGGACGGCGGCCCGGTGCCTCGCGGCGCACGGGACGCCCGAATCGGCGTACGTACGGGCGGAGTTCAGGGCGCCGGTGCTGTTGCCGGGGGTGGTGGAGTACGCGGCGGAGGGTGGCCGTTTCCAGCTGCGGAGCGGGGAGCGGACACACGTGGACGGGTTTGTCCGACCGCTCCCTTTATGAGCCGGTGAGCTGGTGAGCTGGTGAGCTGGTGAGCTGGTGAGCCAGTGTGCTTGTGAGCGCTACGGCGCCCAGGGCCGCCCCTCCATCAGCTGACCCAGCCCCGCCCACGCGAAGTTCATCAGGGTCGCCGCCGCCTGCTTGGCGGTGACGCCCGGGGTCACGTTCGACCAGGCCGCGAGGGACTCGGCGGCACCGACCAACGCCTCGGCCAGACCGGCGACCTCATGCTCGGGGAGGTCCGGGTCGCGATGCGCCTCACGGGCGGCGACCGCGATCAACTCGGTGACGAACGCGACGAGTTCGGCGCGCATGGCCGCCACCTCGGCCGCGAAGGGCTCGCCGTGGGTGCGGGCCTGGAGGTGCAACACGGCCCAGCCGTCCGGGTGGTGCGCGGTGTGCGTGAAGAACGCCCGCAGCCCGTCCCAGAGTTGGCGGTCCGCGGGTGACCCGGTGTCCACACCGGCCCGTACCGCCTCGGTGAGTGCCTGTCCCTCGCGCCGGATGCACGCGATGAACAGGTCTTCCTTCGAGTTCAGGTAGAGATACACCAACGGCTTGGACACGCCCGCGAGTTCGGCTATCTCGTCCATCGACGCGGCCATGTAACCGCGCTGCCCGAAGGTCTGCACGGCGGCGTCGAGCATCTGCTGCTCACGG
>Ga0307510_10012692_pt1 | contig 9996 bp, 6 predicted proteins | sample 12_EM_MG_FD_207224 | JGI IMG/M metagenome (GOLD analysis project Ga0307510, IMG submission 207224) | Populus trichocarpa ectomycorrhiza microbial communities from riparian zone in the Pacific Northwest, United States - 12_EM | ecosystem: Host-associated > Plants > Roots > Unclassified | place... | reverse complement strand
AACAGAGCGGACCGTATTCTACCGTGAGAAATTTGCAGCAATGTATTCCCCATGGGCTTATTCATTAGCACAGGTTCAACATCAGCACGAAAGAGTCATTTACTTTTCATAGCAATAAGTTACTCGTTTTACTTTCATAAATTTCCATAAATGATAACACAAGTAATCCTTCTGAATACTGCAGGTGACTATCGAGATACCTTACGTTCTATTGCAAGCATTTTTGTATGTAGCCATCACATATCCAACAATTGGGTACTACTGGTCAGCCTCCAAAGTCTTTTGGTACTTCTATGTAACCTTCTGCACATTTCTCTACTTCGTTTTTCTCGGAATGCTGCTAGTTTCAATAACACCAGGCATCGAAATAGCTTCCATATCAGCTACAGCAGTCTACACTATATTAAATCTATTCTCAGGCTTCCTTATGCCAGGAAAGGTAACTCCTCTGTAGTACTAGGCTGCATTTAATTACTGCACAGCAAAATGAGTTGGGCTTGCTTCTTACCTATGCTATTTTATGTACAGAATATTCCCAAGTGGTGGATTTGGTGCTATTACCTCTGCCCCACATCATGGTCCCTAAATGGTTTTCTCACATCACAATATGGAGACATTGACAAGGAGATCTCCATCTTTGGGGAGCTCAAGACAGTAAGTTCCTTTCTACAAGATTATTATGGCTTTCGACATGATCACTTGGGCATTGTGGCTGCTGTTCTCGCTGCGTTCCCAGTTGCTTTCGCATTGCTATTCGCATATTGCATAGGGAAATCAAATTTTCAGAGACGATGAAGGAAGATCCAAACAATCATTTTGAATTTCAAATATTTTCATGTATAAGCAAAATAAATTATCATACGCTGTTGAAACTAGACACTAATTGGGCCGCGCCGTGCATATCCAAGCCATTGTGGGTCGTGCCACGCTAGCTCACGTGCTAGAAAACCTTAGCCCAGTATCGACACTATTTACTGATGTGTCTGTCGGCCCGTGCTGTGCTTAGGCTGGTCCGACCTAATAATCATTGTAATTATTATTATCATTATGAAATAATAAAGAAATTACATCATATATTTAAGCAGCAGAGAAGAGCACTCTTGTAACAAGAGAAAATCTTGAACCATGGTAGGTATTTGGCAAGAAAGTGAATTGCACCCATTAGTTAATTAATTAATTAACAAAAATTAAAAGAGATGTTGAATTCTCCATACAAAGCTTTTAATTGAAATAGTATTTTTTTTTAAGATTTTAACTTCATCATTAGATATTAAATTTATTTAAGATTGAATTTTATTATTTATTTTGATTTATTTTTTTTATAAATTTATCATAATCTTATAATACAAGTAGCGGATTTAATGGATTAATCTAGGTTAAATCATGTCTTTCAATATATCTAACTTGACTATGACCACCAAGTTTTTCATCTTTCAAACATGTATAATGTATTCTTTTTTTTTTTTTTTTTTGTGGTTGTTCCTAATCATCCCTGTAATTTAACATAAATTCAAATCTTAATTATATAAAAACCTTAATTATCAAGAATTTATAAGATAAGAATTGGTTTAGTCTAATAATAGAAATCTTATAGTATTGATATTAATTTATTAAGATATATTCTTAAAAATACTTGCTTAGATATATATTTTTTAATGCATTAAAAAATATATTTTTATCGTCTATTGCTCTTCACAATTATTTATGGGTTTAGGGTAATGTGGTTTTCTTTTGATCAACTGACATATGAAAGCTTGTAATTAATTTACTTTTTTTTTTTGCAATCATTGTTGTTCATTGACGTTTAAGAATTTTTTGAGACTGTTTCTTTATGCGAAGTATGATTATTAATATTTTTTGCTTTACAAATTACTTAATTTTTTCTTCTTTTAATTAATAAAAAAATTATAATCCCATTGGTGAGATGAATCAAACATATAAATCGTCACTTTTATGGCACAATGACATCAAAAACTAAAAAGAAAATTGCAACTTACCATACTGAGAAAATTGAACAGAACCCTTTTTAGTTTTTATAATATTGATGAAGAATGACCTTCTATGTAGCAAATAATCTCTTCATGAATGTTTGAAAATCTTCTTTTATCACTTGATGCTCTCACTCTAGCTAGCATTCACATGTCGAAGAGAGTTGTTTTTCATTCCAAGCCTGAGTGAATGCCTTCTTGGTACGTAGAGATAGACTCAACGGGAGCTTTAGGATCCCTTTTCCGATAGGTTCTGAATGAGAAATAAGTTGTCTGACAGTTTTCCGGTCACCATTTAAATGACATCACAGTTCTATCCAAAAAAATCGAGCTATCCAAATGATCAGCAGATACATCGATACAAATTCTACCTTCTCTGGAAGTTCAGTCTTCCAAAGAAATAAGCAAAAAGAGATGCGGTAATAATGGGAAAGATGATTAGCACAACACCGACAACACCCAAAAAGTTGTGGTGAAACCCAAAGTAATCACCTACAAAATCAGCAACAGTCATCGTCTCTCCAAACACTGATATTTCTTTGTTCACATCTCCATACTGCGAGGTGAGCATAGCATTTAATGTCCAAGATGAGGGGCATATATAATACAACCAAACCCACCACTTTGGGATGTACTGCAAGAAGAAAAGACCACCTTAATCAATAATATGACTGTATATATCAGTATTCCCCTTGAAAATACTGGAAATAATCGAACGTGGCAGAGGGTTTGATATTTTGAAAGCTTACTGGTTTCGGCACGATAAACCCCGAGAAGAAATTCAGCGTTGTGTACGCAAACGCAGCTAAATTGGAGGCGACTTGAATGTTTGGTGTCAATGATACGAGCAGCATTCCTAGGTAGTTGAAAAACAGCAGCATACAAAACATGCTATAGAAAGACCAGAATATCTTATAGGCAGACAAGGAGTAGCCAATCATAGGATATGTGATGATCACATAAAGAATCCCTTCAATGAGCAAGTATGGAACCTCAACCAGCACCTACACGAAAAAGAAAAACCCCCCTAAACAAAATTATGACAAGAAAACAAAAGGATTACAATCTAATTTCCATTTTGAACATGTAGATTCCGATATTCTAGCATTTTCTTCTAAAACTCGACTTTAAAACCCATACTATTCCTTCAATTGGTGATGTAATAGGAACATCCAGTGACTTGTCAGGTTTGCTTCATAAGTACATAAAAGAACTAGAAACAAGAATCTGGTGACAAACTTGGCTGCAAAGAAACTAAACCTGTGCAAATGAATAGGCCCATGAAGAGTACATTCCTGCAAATCTTTCACGGTAGAAAACAGTCCGCTCTCTTGCAACAAATGCTAGGACTGGAGAACAATTGTTTATGCCGAAAAATATTATTATGGAGTACATCGAGCCAGCGATACTGAACAAGTCTTGCTGGTTGTTTCTACGAAATCGAGAATAAATTACCATGTCAATGTTCTTTTCCGAAAAGAGACCCTGCTACTAAATATCAAAAGCTTGCATTGACTTACATTTTATTTCCTTGCTGCCAGAACAGTAGGCCAAACAGGAGAGCTCCAAAGGACATAAAGACAATGCGCAAAAGATTATACGAAGGACTTCGCCAATAAGACAAGTGCTGTTTCCACAAGCATGCTTTGAGTTGCTCCCAGCCATTCTGCGGAAAACAGGTAGGAAAATGCAAGTCTTTTGAGCCAGGAGTTGGTGAGCTCAATTGCTTAACCAACTCTTTGTTCTCCCTGCAGTCAAAAGAGCAAGGGACTTTCTGTCACTCAAGTTACAAATGTACTTTCTTTTGGAATTCCAAGCACACATGTAGGTCCACATTAATTTTATACAATCTTAAGGATGGAGTTTAACTAAGAAGAGAGCATAAACCATGAAGTCCAATATTGATGATAAACCTCGTCACATTCATTGATCTTACTCATATAGGGTGGACCCTTCATAAGCTTCACCAAAATCAACACCAAGATCAGCCTCTGCAGTTTTAGAAGAAACCTCTAACATCCATGTTGCTGGATTGTATCTGTTCTTAATCTTAGGCACTCCAGGAATATTCTACTCAAGAAAGTCAGGAAAGTACAATCAAGGTTGGATAATTGAAGTTTGTCAATTACCGGAAGCATTCCATCCGAAAGAGAATGGCATCAAAAACAAAAGAATTGTAAAACAACTAACCTCAAAATACTCAATGACCTTGCTTGACCGCTGACCCAGTGGTCCAGAATATACTATGCGTCCACCAATTTTCATAAGAATCAACTGCATTGAAATAGAGAAATGTTAAGCAATAACACGCATTTATATCCAATCTGCAGATTTGCATATAAAGAAAACCTGACAGAACCATAGCTTCATTATGTTATATTCTAGTTTTACATGTCAATGCTATCCTCGTACAATGGAAGATAATCTGGCATCAGGTGGTATAAAACAATTTCCAAGAAGAAAATAAAATATGCACATTATCACTATTTCACCTCATCAAATGCCTCGAAGATATCTATACTTGGCTGGTGGATGGTGCAAACAATTGTTCTTCCTGTTTCAACTATGTTCTTCACTACTCTCATAACAATCGCAGCTGCTCTTGCATCCAAACCTGAAGTCGGTTCATCCATGAATATGATGGATGGATTGGCAACAAGTTCCACAGCTACTGTCAGTCGTTTACGCTGTTCAATTGATAAACCACTAATTCCGGGAATGCCTACTAAAGAATCTTTGATTTCATCAAGCTCGATAGTTTCAAGGACTTGATTTACAAATTCCTGAAAAAGAGAACAAAAAGTTGGAGAAGAATACCTCACCGCAATTCAGTCTTCACAATCAAGTTCAGGATCAATTATAATTTTTGCTTTTAAGAGGGTATCATACATATTTAGTTTTAGTATCAATTTCAGGAGGAAGCCGCAACCAAGCAGAATATATCACAGATTCTTCTACAGTAATCTGGGGGGAATGTATGTCTGTTTGTTCGCAGTAACCTGATACTCTAGCGAATGAATCCTGAACCTTTGGGTACCCACCAATTCTAATCTCTCCTTCAATAGTGCCTCCAGTTTTCCTCCCGGAAAGAACATCCATAAGAGTTGTTTTCCCGGCTCCACTAACACCCATTAATGCTGTAAGAATACCAGGTCTGAATGCACCAGTAATGTCTGAAAGAAGCTGGAGCTTCTTCTGTGGAAAACCACGTTTTCTCATTTCCTAACACAAAGACAGTGACGTTTGTTTGAAGACATAAGTTGCTCCCCGTATTTTATGATCATGCGGAATTCAAAGAAAAACTAGATTCATCTTGATTACCAAAGGAGTATCAACATAGTACCGCACATCCTTAAATGTCATAGTAAGGGGCTCAAAAGGTAAAGCCATCCTTCCTGCAAAATTGATTGGTGGCAGTTGACACTGCTTTATAAACTGTAGGGGATATGTACATTAATAGACTACAAAGAAAAAACTTTAAGATTTTTTTTTATTATCTTTTCTACCCTGAAATCAGTGGAAGGATGAGAAAACAGTATGCTCACCCTTTTTATCTCCTGGACTAGATTTAGGACATGCACAGGTGAGGGTCTTCTTGTCGTTGTTTATGTCAAAAGAAGCACCATCATCTAGTTTTCCTTGCTGTTGATAGTATCTTTCATAAGAAATAATAGCTCGAGAGTTTCCTGGGGCTAAATGAGTACCAATGTTAAGTATGCTGTTAGAATGGATGCATCAACATGTTTTTTAAGAACCCTGCTAATAGAAATAAAAGATAAACTCACATTTCAAGAAGGTTAAAGCCAAAGCAAAGCCAACGTTGAAGAGCACTGTCAACCCAATTAAAGCTCCAACTGATATCCAGTAAAAATAACCGTGAAAGTTCAATCCACGGCTTTCCAGAGTTTGCTGTTGTATGGTTGTGTTACCTGACACGGTCTGTGGATAGAAATAAAGAATGAATGACTTCACTGCATGGATGACTGACTAAACTTTTTTTCTAGTGCAGATAATAGGAAGAACTATCACTCTCCTTCCGGGTCTCAAAAATAATGATTAACCAGGCAAGAGCTTATAATTGCTAAGAAATTATTCCCTGCTAGCACTATAAACTTCAAGTCAGTTTAAGCGAAAATTTCCATCTCTCTTCCAGATGGTACAGCAGGAGGGGTAAATTTTCCCTCCCAAACTCTAGATTTGATAAAGATAATGACTATAGAGATGATTAGGCCCAATATGAAAATCATATTATCCATTTCCGAAAAGCTTCCTTCTCGGATTACTACGTGTAAACCTAATGGATGACTTCAAGTTTTCAATTTGTCGGTTACCTTTGCCCACCTAGGAGTAAGAAACTCATTCAGACTTAAGCCTATTTCACCATACGCCAACGGAGAAATCCAAAATCCCCATCCCAACCACACAGGCATAGAGGCTGCAACAGAACAAATAGTTCAGCAAAATATTCTGAACAAATTCTAATGTCGGGATTATTAGCAGAGATGCAAGGAAATCTTACGCTTTGGGATTAAAAAGCCACCAAATAGTAAAGTAATCAATAAAGCGAGTCCTCCAGCTGTCACTGAAGCAACCATAGTTTGGAAGAGGGAGGCGACAAAGCGAAACATGGATATTGATGTTGAATGTACCAGAAAGAGTAGAAGGAACTGGCGGAAGAACCTAAGAAACAAAACCAATAATCGATATAAAATTAAGATCATGGCATCCAAAGTTCCTATTTGTTCTTCTTCGCAGAAACTCAGAAACAACAATGGCTGTCATATATCCTTGGAATCCCATGACAACATTTCCTACAATTTATCTTAGTGGTTAGCTTATATTCTCCTTTCAAAAGTATAACTTTTTCCTCATATTTGATTGTGTCTGAAATGATGCTAACAACTTAGTTGCACAGCTCGAGGATGTTATCTAAGTTGGATTCTCATGCGCGACTGTGATACCCTAGCTCTTACACTATATTTATCAACGAGTCGCTTTAAATCCAATCTGCTGAAAATTTGTCACCCCTCGCCAGAGGCTTACCTTCCAAACTCTGGGCTGTAACCAACAACATAATAAGTAAGAGTTGTCCAAACAAATGCTTCCACGAGAGAAAGTGGAACTTTAAGGATAGCTGTGGGAACAACATAAGCCCAAGCAGGGTAAAAGCATAACTCTCTCTGCTTGTAAAAAACTGCAAGTCGGGATACAGTCATATGCAACTCTGGGATTCCATCAGAAAATAATATAGTCAATGCAAAGAATAAAGCGCTCATGTAATAACTTGCATGGATCGCATCAACAGCCATCCTTGTGCGCAGGAAGACAGTCATTGTTATTGAAGCAGTGATCACTAGCTGTAGACAGGGAACCCAGAGATGCTTTCAGATAAGAAGGGACTGGATCAAAGAAGATTGTATATAATAAAAGGAAAAGGTGTTGCCTACGAGGAATATACCTGTGTACATTTAAAAACATAAATGAAAGAATTCCTCTTCATGAGAACAAATTCTCTCGTACTGCAAACTTTGAACAGTTCCCATTTTGATAATGAGTATTTTCTGAAGCATAAAGCAGTCTTGTGGCTATTAGACTTATCAAATGGCTTCATGATCTCCTCATCTAGCATCTGACCAAGCTGGCTTTCTTTGAATTTCTTAACAAACTGTTCTACAGAAACATAACTGTGAGGTTGTTCTGTGCAGTACCAATACTGCCTTTGATCTTTTCTAGAGATAACCTGCAGAGATTTGAATTGTTAAATGATGGCTTTTTTTTGTAATAGTTATAATTAGAGAAACCTGAAGCATAAAGACTTACCTCTTGAAGGAAGTCTGCAACTTCTTTTCTCTCAGGGCACCTAAACCCAGAGTCCTCGAAGAATCTGCAAACACTAGAACGTGGGCCATGATAAACAACCATTCCTTCTGCCATCAACATGATGTCATCAAAGAGGTCAAAGATCTCTGGTGCTGGCTGAAGAAGTGAAATCAACACAGTGGCATCGGTAATATGTGCCAAATGCTGCATACAAGACACAATCTGGAAAGTGGTCGAACTGTCTAAGCCATTTGATATTTCATCCATGAATAGGGCTTTCATTGGACCCACAACCATTTCTCCTGTAACAAAGAACCAGCAAATAGTTCATTGAAGCAAATTAAATCATTTTCGACCTAAAACACTTGACACTTGTATGCAGTCAGTTTCATACATCATAACACACAGTACCTGTACTTAATCTTTTCTTCTGTCCACCTGAGATACCTCTTCTCATAGTATCCCCGACCATTGTGTCGGCACAAATATCAAGTCCTAGAATCTGAAAGGTGAATAGCATGGAAAATATTACTATAGAAAACATACTTCAATAAGAAGCAAGGAGGATATAAGAACTTCAGCCTTGTAAGTGGAAACATGTAGTAAACAACCTCCAAAACGTAGTCTGTTTGAAGGGTAATTTTCGCTCCTTCTTCTGATATTCCCTGTCAAAAAGAGGAAAACATTCACTGTCACAACCATAACTTTTATCATAGAAGCATGAAGGAAAAACACATTGAAATTAGAGCTATAGTCAGCCATGAGTATGATCATCAAACATGGCCATTCATGTTGAACTCTCTCAAAATGTCTACTCTGAGAAACAAACTTCTGCTACGTCTAGGTGAACCTTGTGTATATGGCTAATAAAATCTTAGACATTCTTCGTGGCTGTTACCTTCATGTATGTATCCAAATCAGTATCTTGGAGAATCCCTGCCTGCTTCTCCTTTCTACTGATTTCCATCAAGATCTCTTCCGTGCAAGTACAATTTAGTTAATATTTACAATGAAATAGAATAATAGAATTAACTTGAGAGTGATTTAGATATCAGAATCAGCACTGGTGTTGCCAAAGAATTGTTACCAGCTTGGCTTCCTGTGCCCTGACAGCGTGCTGAAAAATCAACCGTCTCCCTCACTGTCATCTCTGGTATATGCAAATCATATTGGCTTACATAAGCTGCGGTTTTCTGAGGAACAAACTCTTCCAATCTGTGACCATTGTAAGATATTTCCCCTGCAACCTATATAAGAACATAAAAAACAGTAACCTGGATGGATAGTCTAGGAAAGTTTTAGTTAGCAGTCAAAGCAGCAATGTGATAAATATAATTAAGTACGAATCAATAGAATCATCTTGAATTTAGTGCATATACCCGGTGAAAATAAATTTTGGTAAACAAAACTCAGCTGAATTACATCTTTGTAAACGCTGAATTTCTTTACAGAATGAAAGTACTATTCCAATTTTCAGTGATTTCTAAAAACCTCTTAGGATACTGAAGCTTTGTTCTTTTCATCCCATGAAGGAATTTTTTTTAATGTTATTCGCGTAATTAAGAAGCATTAAGAAACCTTGAGAGAATTGCTAGGTTTCCCAGAGAGAGCCTTCAACAGAGTGGTTTTGCCACAACCTGGAGGGCCAAGCAGTAAAGTCATCCTGCAAGAAGATAAACTGAGTGAACTTGAAATATATCAGCAGATTCTGTATTCCTATTTCTTGTTCAACATGAAAATAAAGTAGATTGACATAAACACACAGATATATTCCTCTGAATACTAGAAGTTGCATGCTAGAGAATGTGTAGGAATCCGATCAATAATCTTCTGAAAAGCTGAAGGTACAAGATGTCAAGATGTGCCACCTCGTAAGTAACCAGCAAGTTGATTTGGTTCCGTACAAATATGAATTCATTCCCAAATAAAATCATGACCCTGATTTAAGAGAGAAATCTTTGTAAGTCTGCTAGCTATCACTATCTTGTGTTTTTCTCTGATTCAGAGGGAAGAGGGCCGGAATCAAAGCAGAGGTTTGTTTAGTCACCACTTTGTTGGTTTGGTTTGTCAACAGGAACGAGACAAGATGTACAAGCGTACGTGTTAAATGATTTAGTTAAAAAAAACTTCATCATATTTGAAGGCTACCTTCCTGGCTTAATGATGCCGCTGACATCTTTTATGATGC
>Ga0307510_10012691_pt1 | contig 9997 bp, 8 predicted proteins | sample 12_EM_MG_FD_207224 | JGI IMG/M metagenome (GOLD analysis project Ga0307510, IMG submission 207224) | Populus trichocarpa ectomycorrhiza microbial communities from riparian zone in the Pacific Northwest, United States - 12_EM | ecosystem: Host-associated > Plants > Roots > Unclassified | place... | reverse complement strand
ATCCGCCGCTACTGTATCTCGTGACTTACATCCGCCCACAGTCTGAAGAAAGACCTCGAAGGAGAGTAACCATGACCAAGCCCTATACCGGCGGATGTGCGTGCGGCGCAATCCGTTATGAAACGAGCAGTGAACCCATCGTTCAGAACCACTGCCAATGCTGCGATTGCCAGAAACGAAGCGGCACGGGGCATGGGTCCTATCTGACCTTCGCCCAGCGAGCCGATGTGACAATTACGGGCGCAGCGAAAAACTGGCCGGTAGCGGGCGACAGCGGGAACGACAAGCTCCACGCCTTCTGCCCGACCTGTGGAGCCCCGGTCTACCTGACATTCGTTGCAATGCCGGAACTGATAGCGGTCCACGCAACCAGCCTTGACGACCCAAGCCAATTCAGTCCGCAAATGGTCACATACAGCGTCCGCGGCCATGCGTGGGACACGATTGATTCTTCATTGCAGAAATTCGAGCGGATGCCGCCCGGATAAATTCCGCTGGCTGTCGGAAGTTGTCGATCTGGCGCGTCCTTGGGCCAGGGCGGAGGCGCGGCCGATACCTTGCGCCGCCCCTGTCACGATTGCCCGCTTGTAGCTCAGTCTCCGCATCATTCGTTCACTGGAGCCGCGGTAGCGGTGACGTCCCCAAGCGGGGAGCGGTGACGTCACCAGCGGGGACTAGGCGCGCGCAACGATCTTGCCGCTCGTGATCGACATGTAGTCGATCGCATCCAGGTCCCAGGCAATGCCGAGACCGGGCGCCTCGCTCGGTACGGCGCGTCCGTTTTCAACTCGCATGCGCTCTGTCGTGATCGCATCGAGTTGCGGAATATATTCCACCCACCGCGCATTCGGCACCGCGGCGCACAGCGCCACATGCAACTCCATCAAAAAGTGCGGCGCGACCGCCACGTTGAAGCACTCAGCCAGGTGCGCCACCTTCAGCCATGGCGTGATACCGCCGATCCGGCCGACATCGACCTGCACGATCGAGCAGGCACCCCGCTGAAGATAGTCGCGGAAATGCAGTGGGCTGTACACGCTTTCGCCGATTGCGATCGGAATGGAGGTCGACCGTGCCAGCCGGGTATGACCCTCGATATCGTCGGCGGGCAGCGGCTCCTCCAGCCAACCGATGTTGAGCGGCTCGTAGAGGCGCGCACGGCGGATCGCCTCGTCTACCCTGAACGCCTGGTTGGCATCGGTATGGATTTCAAACGTCGCGCCGACTGCTTCACGGACGGCAGCGATTCGCGCAACATCCTCGGACGGGGGACGGCCGATCTTGAGCTTGCACCCCGCGAAGCCACGCTCTTTCGCGGCCAGGGCATCATCTACGAGCGCGCCCGTTTCCAGATGCAGCCAACCGCCTTCGGTGGTGTAGAGCGGCACCGACGTTTGCGCGCCGCCCGCCAGCAGATGCAGCGGCAGTTCGGCGCGGCGGCAACGCAGATCCCACAAAGCGGTGTCAATCGCGGCCATCGCGATCGCAGTGATAGCGCCCACAGTGGTCGCATGCGTCACAAACAACATGTCGCGCCAGATTCGCTCGATCTCTTCGGCTTCGCGGCCAATCAGGAGCGGCGCCAGCGTTTGCTCGATCAAGGCCATCACCGATCGGCCCCCGGTGCCGATTGTATAGCTGTACCCCATGCCCACTGCGCCATCGGCGTCGGTGATCCGTACGATAGGTGTTTCCTGGCTCACGAAGGATTGGATTGCATCGACCCGCTTCACCTGCGGCTCGAGGTCGACCATCCTGAACTCGACTTGCACGATCTTTGCCATGTTGGTTCCTCCGAAACTCAGTGGGCCGCGGCGAACGCCGCCCCGACACGACCCGATCGAACGGCGGACGTGCAATAGATGAAGACGACGACAAACCCGACGAACGGCACGGCGTAAGCGTAAGAAATCGTGGACGCGTCCGAGATTGCCCCCATCATCGCGGTCAGAACCGCACCTCCAACAATGGCCATGATCATCAAAGCCGAGGCTGCCTGCGAATGTTCGGCATTGCCGTGCAGCCCGATCGCATAGATCGCTGGATACATGATCGACATGAAGAAGCTGGTCAGGATCAAGGCGGCAAGCCCGATGGGGCCCGGGGCCAGTACGGCACATGCGGCAAGCACTCCGGCGCAGGCGGCGAAGACCCTGCCGATCTGTGCCGATGACCAGCGCCTGAGCAGCAGCAGTGTTGCAAACCGGCCGAGCAGGAACAGGACCAGGCTGATCATCAGATACACGGCAGCGGTCCGGTCCGGCGTGCCGGGCAGATTACGTTGCGTGTAGCGAACCAGAAAGCTCCACACCCCGATTTGGGTGCCGACGTAGAAGAACTGGGTAGCAACGCCCGCCACGAACAGCCGCGAATGCAACAGCGCCCTCAGCCCGCCGAGAGGCGAGCCACGATGCGTGCGGGTCGCGCGCTCCGGGAATCGAGTAGTTGCGACGAGCAACGCCACGGCAAACACGACCAGGCTGATTACGAGATAGGGCATTTGGACTGCTCGTGCCTCGGCCGCGCGCACCAGGACGTCGGTGGTGTGACCGATGGGCGGGGTCGTCTCGTGCGCAGAAAAGATGAACTGGCGGCCAACCAACACGCCGACGATCGAACCGATGGGGTTGAACGCCTGGGCCAGGTTGATCCGCCACTCCGCGCGCTCGGGCGAGCCGAGCACGACGACAATACCGGTCCCGGCCGTCTCCAGGAATGTAAGGCCGCAGGCAATCACGAACAACGCACCGAGAAATGCTCCATAGGCGACCCTCTCGGCCGCCGGCCAGAAAAGCAGCGCGCCGCTGCCGTAAAGGCACAGACCCAGGATCACCCCGCGCTTGTAGCCGAAGCGCTGGATGAACAAGGCGACCGGGATCGGCATCACGAGATAGGCTATGTAGAAGCACGACTGAACCAGGCTCGATTGCAGATCGCTGAGCGCAAACGCCTTCCTGAACTGAGCGATGAGAATGTCGTTCAGGTTATGTGCCATTCCCCACAGGGCATAGAGAAGCACCGTCAACACGAGTGCGGCGCTGGCGTGACCGCGGGCTCCAGCGGTCACGTAACATAGACCTTGAGGACGGTGACGGCCGGATCGGGAATGATGCCGGTCAGATCGATGTCGACGCCCGTCCCCGACTGTATGAAGTTGAGCGGGCGCTTGTCGGCGAGCAGGCGCACTGCCCCGACCTTGCGCCCCCAGTCCGGCAGTGTCAGCCGGCCCGGCGGCATGTCGAGGATATGCACAAACAGGTCGCCGTCCCTGGCCGTAGTGCGATAGCCCCGCTGGCCCTGGATCGGCCCATACGTTGTCCCGTAGACCGATTCGCCGTTGGCGGCCATCCAGCTTCCAATCTGCCCCAGTCGTTCGCGGAACTCCGATTGAATTGTGCCATCGGGTTTCGGACCGACATTGAGCAGGAAATTGCCGCCGCGGCTGAACACTTCGACGGCCGTGCGGAGAAGCGCGCGCGCCGACTTGAATTCGTGATCACGGGAGTTGTAGGCCCACGTATTGTTGATCGTCATACAGGTTTCCCAATCCTGAAAGGAGGTTGGGTCCGGCACGCCTTGCACCAGGAGATCCTGCACGCGCTTGTCCGTGCCCGCGAAGGGGACGCCCTTGGTGGGGATGCGATTGGGCGTGAATTGTTCGGGCGTGACATAGTCGCCAACAGTCCCGATCCGGTCATTGACCGTCGTCATCGGCTGAAGATGACGGATCAAGTCGATGAACCGTTGGCCGTCATACTTCTCCTGGTGGTGGAGCCCGTCGAACCAGATCGTCTCGACAGGGCCGTATCGGCCGAGCAACTCGCTCAACTGCAGTTCCATGTAGGCGAGGTAGCTCGCCCACTCGGGCCGCTGCGGCTCTCCGCCCCAATTGGTCGAGGCCGGCTTCGACGTATCGCGAAAACCCGGGTGATGCAGGTCCGGCGGTGAATAATAGAAGCCGAGCGGCAGATCGTGTCGAGCGCAGGCGTCGGACAACATCCGCACAATATCCTTGCCGTAAGGCGATTTGGTAATCTTGTAGTCGGTATACAGGCTGTCGAACATGCAGAAGCCGTCATGGTGCTTCGTCGTAAACACCATGTATTTCTGGCCCGCCGAGCGGGCCAGCTCGACCAGCGCGTCCGGATCAAAGGCGGTGGGATTGAATGTCCGCGCGAGCCCGACATAGTTCTTCTCGCTGATCGGCCATTTGGGAGTCGGCTCCATGATCGGCCAGGAGGCCTCGACACTCGCCTGTGAGTACGGCCCCCAATGGACAAACATACCGAACTTGCGCTGACGGAAGGCCGTGATGCGCGGATCAAGATCGCCGGTTCCCGTGGCCGCGCGGGCGCCCGGCACCAACGTGATGATTCCTGCCGCCACTGCCCCGATCAGGACCCGCCGACGATCGGCCGAAGGCAGGTCGGCCTGCGACTTGTCGCGATAGCTCGTCATTGATGTACGCCTTTTTTTACCGTTCGCCAGCGCTCTCAGAACCGCGCCCGCACGCCGAGCGTGAATTGCCTGCCATTCTCCAGCCAGGCGCGTGCCAGGCCGAAGTTGTTCACCTGCTTTTGCGCCCTGTTGAGAATGTTTTCGAAGTCGAACGAGACGGTCGCGAACTTAGTCACGTCGTAGCTGATCGAGCCATCCAGCTGGCCGTAGGCAATCTGAAATTCGCGATCACCGAAGTAGTTGTCCTGGCCGGTCTCGTATTTGTCGCGCCAGTTGTAGTAAGTGCGCGCGCCCAGGCCCCATTTCTCAAAATAGGCGCCGACGTTGTAGCTGTACTTCGAGACGCCCGGCAGCGGAAACGGCAGGCCGTTCTGTTCGGCGGGAACCTCGGGAGCATCGATGTAGGTCGCGTTGCCGAACAGACCCAGGCCGGTGTTGAAGTGCGTCAGCAGATCGAGCGGCACCTGGTAGCCGAACTCAACACCCTTGATCTTCACCGTCTCGAGGTTGATCGGCGCGTTGCGGCGGAAGGTCAGGGGAACGGTACTACCGTCGCTGCGGGTAACCAGTCGCGTGTCGAGCACCTGGCCGTTGACGATGAAGTTGCCGACGTCCTTGTAGAAAAACGCGAGCGAGATGAGACCCGACTGCGGCAGATAATACTCGAAGGACAGATCGAACTGGTTCGACACATACGGCTTGAGGTTGGGATTGGCGGAGGTGATGTTGAGCACGTTCGCATTGACCGAAATGCCGACACCGAGCTGGCTGAAGTCCGGTCGTGCCAGGACACGCGCTGCAGCGAAACGAGCCGCGAGCCGGTCAGTCAGGTTGTACTTCAGGTTTAGGCTCGGCAGAACATAGCTGTATTGGCTCTTCTCGGTCAGCGCTCCGGCCGGCGGCACGATGGTCGTCACGCCGTCCCCGGAAAAGGTCAGGCCGTCGAGGTTCGCGCCGTAGCCCTGCGAAGTGAGGCGCGTACGAACGTACCGCACGCCGACATTGCCCGAGAGACGTTCCTGTGAGTCCGAGAAATCGACCTGGGTGTACGTCGCGATGGTGCGCTCGGTGATGTCGAGCCGCGAGCCGAGCTGCTCTGCGTACGGAACCGCCTGCGTGACCGCGTCCTCTCCTCCCAACGCCTTGTAGAACTTGTCGTAATCGAAGGTCAGATACGACCCCAGCCAATGAGGAATGTCAGCATTCGAGCTAACTTGGGTCAAGAACGGCGCGGAGCTGATGCTGCCACCCTCCACGCCCGGCTGGAAGGTGTAATTACCCAGCCGCGCGGCAGTAGCCGCATCGACATTGCTGGGCGCGTAGGTAGAGAACAGTTGTCGATCGGAATAGTAGGTGCCGCCCTTGAGCTTTTTGATGAAGCCGTCGCCTACGTCAAAGACGATGTCCAGCTTGCCGCTGGCGATACGATCGGCGCTGTGGTTGAGCCTGCGCGAAACAGTCAGAAACGCGAAACCGTTGGGATCCAGCGGATCGTAACCCCGGTCAAAGGTGAGTTCCGCCTGACCACCGTAGCCGTCGGGCCGGGTGAGGCCGACCGAGGCGCGTGAGAACGCCGACGCCTGCGCATCGAACGAACTGAGGACACCGCGTGAGAACGCACCTTCCACGTTCGTATGCAGGCGACCGTTGTTGAACTTTACGCCCAATGCTCCCGAGGTTATGGCGTCGCGACGGTCATACGGCTGGCGGTCTGCACGATAGTCGACCCCGTCAGCATCCAGCGTGGTCAGAAAGCCTTGCGCGCCGCCCAGCAGTTGATTCACGAAGCTCGTATCGATCGTGCTCGACACAACGCCATATTTTTGCCCGGCGGATGCCGGCGCGATGTTAGTGAAGCGGGTCGCCGCGTCCCACTGGTCCGCGCTGTCGTCGAAGCGCGTCCAGAGACCGTCCCCATAGACCTCGACTGCGTCGGAAGGCCGCCACTGAACGTTGACGATCGACGAGTAGCGCTCGCGATCGCCTGTGGTCACAAAATAGGACTGTGCGTGATCGAACGCGTAGATGTCGTTGAAATCACCGTCGCGATTGTAATCGACGGGGGGAGTCTTGCCCGATTCAACACCCGTCTCCGCACCGTAGCTCTGTTGAAAATACGAGCGGTTTTTCAGCCGCTCATAGCCGCCGCCGAGGCTGACACCGAACGTGTTAGTACTGTTCACATAGTTGCCAATCGCGGACACGCGCGGGCTGGCTTGCTTGCGGAGGCTGTTGTAAACGTCTTCAACACGCCCCGCGATGGTTGTCTTGCCAACGTCGAGCGGTCGCGCAGTGCGCACATCCACCGTCGCGGACAGACCACCGTCGATGTCCGAGGCGGTTGGTGACTTCTGGACCACGACGGACCCCACGAAGTCGGGAGACAGGCTCAGAAAGTCGAAGGTACGGCCCCCGCCGCTGACGATCTGCCTGCCATTGAGTTCGGTGTTTACGAAGGAGGGGCTCAGACCGCGTACGCTGATCGTGCTGCCGGTGCCCCGGTTGCGGGTGATCTGGACGCCGGTAACGCGCTGGAGCGACTCGGCGATATTGACGTCGGGATATTTACCGATGTCCTCAGCGGCAATGACGTCGCTGACGATCGCCTCGTTGCGCTTGATGGTCGCCGCCCGCACCAGCGACTCTCGGAAAGAACCGGTCACGACGACTTCACTCAGCTCGTCGGCAGGTGCTGACACCGGCGCGTGAGCACCGGTCGGCGCCTGCGGCGACGCGTCGTCACCCGGAGAGACGGCGGCCGAGGGAGCCGGCTGCTCCCGCGCACCTGCCAGACCCGCAAACATGAGAGCGCCCAAGCCGACCGTGGCGAGCAATGAAGCCGTCTTAGTCATGAAACCTCCCCCTAGAAGCGTCCGATTCGATCAGGTCCCGTCACAGTTCATCTATGCTGCATAGTTCATATACGCGGTGTAATTCATATATGCAAGATGCTGCATGTATGAAATCGCCGCGACTGCCTCGATGCGGTAGGCTCTTTGGCTTTTCCGGGCGAAACTGACTATCGCCAGCCTGCGGGACGGTGCTCGTCCGCAACTGGGCAAGGAGACGATGAGTGGATGAGCTGGAAGAAACGGAACCGTCAGCGGACGGCGCGGACGGAAAGAAGAGCTACCGTGCTCCAGCGCTGGAAAAAGGCCTCGACATCCTCGAACTGCTTGCCGAGGAAGGCTTGCCCCTGCCCTTCCCGGTTATCGTGCGGCGGCTGGGCCGATCGCCAGGCGAGCTCTTCCGCGTGGCACAGGTGCTGGAGGATCGGGGTTATGTCGAACAGGTACCGAACGGCCTGGTGCTGACGGCGCGCATGTTCCAACAGGGGCTAAGCGGTCCGCCAATCCGGAATCTGGTCGAGATCGCGCTTCCGATCATGCGCCGCCTCGCCGGTTGTACGCAGCAATCCTGCCATCTCGTACTGCCGTCGCGCGGGGACATGGTCGTCGTCGCCCGAATGGAATCGCCGGAGCAGCTCGGTTTCTCGGTTCGCGTCGGTTATCGACAGCCTTTGTACCTTACGGGCTCAGGCGCGGTCCTTTACGCGTTCCAACCGAACGATATCCGCGCCGCTTGGGAGGCGATGTTCCATCCAGTTCCCAGCAAGACCGAACTCGATCAATTCCGCGAACGGGCCGAAGCGCTGAAGTCCGCGGGTCACACCCTGCAGCCGAGCGCGATCACGGAGGGAATCACGGATATTTCGGCGCCGATCATGCGCGGCGAGCGCGCAGCAGCCGCTTTGGCCATTCCATTCCTCAAGCCCAAGCGCGAATGGATGTCGATCCCGGAAATCATCTCGATGTTGCTTGCGGCTACGACGGATATTTCGAACGAAATGGTCGTCGGCGACAGTCGGGCCTGATGTTGAAATCGGCGAGCGCGAACCATTTTGGCGTCGGCGCGCGCGAAACGCAGGAAAGAAAGCCCCCGACGGCTTCAACCCTGCTCGTCGTAGATCCCGAATTCGCCGATCCCTAACTCGCGTCCTGTCAGTACCAGGCGAACGCGCTTCGCTTGCACGCGCGCTATCCGGTGCATTCCCACGCGGTCAAGATGTTGGTCGGGCAGGATTGTGACCCAGCGATCGTCTCGCTCTACTTCCACTCGGTATTCGAGCGTCGGCTTGGAGCCTTGCGGCGCGTCGGTGACGCCGACCGGCGCCACGACCGCGACCGTGTCGAACCAGGTCGGGCGCGGAAAGCGCACTTCGAGCCAGGCAGTCCCCGCTGCCGCGGCTCCAGTCCCTGCCGTAGGATCGGCGGCCCAATGGCTGTTAGCCACTTCGTCGACTGCCTCGTCGGGACCGATCGTATCGGCGCTGCTGCTCGCCCAAGCCGGCATGTCGCGCGCCAGACTCGGCGTCGTGATGACGAGCGAGCTCGCGACCTTGGGTGCGGGGCCCGGGTTGCGCCAAAGTTGGCCGATTTCCGCGAGACGAGCGACGGCGTTGTCGTCGAAACGCCCCGCGCGGTTTGGTGCGACGTTCAGAATGAAATTGCAGTGGTTGGAATTGAATGGGACCAGCCACTCATCGACGATGCTGCGCGCCGATGCAAGTTCAGCCGTCGGAAAGCTCGTCTTCCAGAACCATTCGCTCTGCAGCGTCGTGCCCGACTGCGAGGGAACCGAACTGTTCGGCGGTATCTTCTGACCAGCATGCTGCTCATACTGTTTGATGTCGGTATAGAACAGCGCCGGCGCCGGATACTTGTCGGCATTGTGATCGGTGACGAGGCAATCCGGCTGGAGCCGCTTCACCGTGTCGTAAACCTCCCGGAACGGGAGTTCCGCATAGCTGATTCTCGACCAACCTGCGGCCCATCCGTCCAGGATCAGCGCGGTGATCGGACCGTATTGGGTGAGAAGCTCGGTGAGCTGGGCTTTGATGAGAGCGATCCTCTCGGGCGTGACGTGATGTGGGCGAATGTCCGCACGCAGGTCGAGGATCGAGTAGTAAAGACAGACCTCGAGCCGCGCCTTCCGGAACGAGTCGACGTAGCGACGCACGATGTCATGAGGATAGGAAGACTGCATGACATTGAGGCTGCCCGTGCGCGTCGGCCAAAGGCAGAATCCGTCATGATGCTTGGTTGTCAGGCACCCAAACCGCATGTTCGCCGAACGTGCCGACCGCGCCCATTGATCGGTGTCCAGTTCGCTCGGGTTGAAGAGTGTTGCCGGCCGGGAAGGATCGCCCCATTCGCGATCCTGGAACGTCGCCATGTTCAGGTGAATGAACATGCCGAAGCGCAGATCGAGAAATGCCTGCTGTGCCGCGAGCAGGCGTGCCGGGTCGCGGATCCCCGCTGGCGGCGTCACCGCTCCCGCGGCTCCAGTCGGCCGGGCCTGCGCGCCAGCCCCGGCCAGGAGTGCGCTACCGCTCAGGAAGCCTGCAGCGCCTATCGCTTTCGTCGCATCACGCCTGGTGATCATGCTCAAACCCTGCTCCCGAATCTCGTTTGGAATATAGACGCTCACAGACTGACCTTGCCCGAGCCATAGGGCCGCGCATACCGGCCTTCCGACC
>Ga0307510_10012689_pt1 | contig 9997 bp, 8 predicted proteins | sample 12_EM_MG_FD_207224 | JGI IMG/M metagenome (GOLD analysis project Ga0307510, IMG submission 207224) | Populus trichocarpa ectomycorrhiza microbial communities from riparian zone in the Pacific Northwest, United States - 12_EM | ecosystem: Host-associated > Plants > Roots > Unclassified | place... | reverse complement strand
CAGATACATTTATACCGAGTCCAATTTCTATCCCCTGCCTGTACACGCGAACTTGGAAGTATCCGGATAAAAACGGAACTGGCTTGGTGCCCAATACTTGTAGTATTAGTAACTGTCAGAGATCTTTGCAGATATCACTCCCCAAAAAAAACAGCGGCTTTTCTCCAGAGCTTCCGGCGAACCACTTGCACAACCTTGGTATTGGGGTCCCCAAGCGAGTAAGAACTGGAATTCGTGCGAAAATAACACGTGGGCTTGGGAAGAGATTCCCCAGACAGCCTGAGGCGGATAGGTTCAGCTAGGAAAAATTGACGATGTGAACCCCAGACAGTGGACTCGGCCGCGGTATTTCCGGATATTTTTGAAGTTTGGCGTTTTTCCCACGATAGCCAACAGATGCTGCGTGGGGGTTGGATTCACTGCAAGGAGGCTCAGTGTAACCAGATGAGACTGTAGTACCACATTGCCCGGTATGGCGGATGTCAGCGAAGCCCAGGGAGCTAGAAAGTACACAGCAGAAACCCGGTTGCTTTTCTCAGCTTCAGCGTTCAATTGCTCTAAGAGTCCCCGGAAAAACAGACTCTGTGGTTATGAGCGAGTTGCCGAGCTGACTCTCCGCCATACGAGGCAAAGCTACAAGTAGACAGCCACTCGGACGTCCCTCCCACTCGGACAGATGCTAATTGGTTGATTTTCTGTGATGAAGCAAGCGGCTGACTTCTTTAGCCACAACACTTTATCCAGTTTACCATAGGAAACTTTCACCCAAGTTTGGTCGTCCGGTTGGGGGGTGTCCGAGTACTCGTGGGTTGCCTACCAGTGCTTAGTAGCTTATAGTGTCCGGCAATCTTGGCATTGATTGGGACAATCGTACCTGCTTTGGAGCCAAAGCGTCCGAATACTTTAGATTGCCAAGACCTGCACTTTGACGCAGCAGTTGGCACAAGAGTATGATACGATACGATACAGTACAGGATAAAGTGTTTTATTTGACCGGTTCACTTCGATAATAGTACATTACCACTAGTATAGCACACCCACCCAAATAATCACCAGAGGAAGATGCAGGAACAATTAAATTAAAATGACCAAAGGACCACGCAATGCGAAATTAATAAAGAAAGTACCAAACTAGTCGACTGATAGCTTCACAATCTCATCTGCCCACGCGCCCATCTGTTTAACATAAACCCATCAACTACACCATAAATATGCATGTAGCCATGAAAAGGCTTACTCATCCATTCATACATCCCCATGATGCCCCTCCACTCTCTTAGCGCTATCCTCCATATCTGCGACTTTAGCGCTCTGGTGGTCGACCCTCTCCACGAGCGCCCTGCGGATCTGCTCTTCCGGACGGACTCTCCAGCTGTCGTACGAGCTCAAGCTATACGGCCATAAGGGGGCGTTAGCAGGGGCATTAAGCCATCCCCCGGCCTTTGGTGGCGGGGAGCTGGTGAGGACGTTCAAGTCCATCTGCAGACTGGTGCAGTAACGGTCAAGGTCCAAATCATTAACATCTCTTCCGAACGGATTCTCGATCTCTCGTCCGATAGCCGCAATTCCGAGGATGATGTACGCCGCGACAATGGTTCCGGGGATAGCCGACCAGCTGAGCTTTGCGCAGAGTTGGAAAGGAAGGACAAGGACGTAGAGCCAAGTGATTTGGGAAATGGCGATATTGTATGCGACTGGGAGTGGAGTGCTGAGGACACGTTCACAACCACCATAGGCATCCACCATAAGCGTGATACTAGACGAGACCTGAGATTGCCAGCACGGACTCTTGAGGGTGGTGTTTTGGATGCAGTGTTCGAAGTAGGCGGAGAGGTAGTTCATAATCTCGAAAGGGAGGTTTCCGTGATGCTTCCCCTGCTTACGAGCTACTTTGATGGACTTTTGGGGATTGGATTCGCAGAATGGAAGGCCAAGATGTTCACCCCAAGTTTGGAATTTCGAGCGGTGGGAGAGGCCGAAATTGTGTTCACTGGCAGATCTATCAAGTTCGCGAGCACGTTTGGCGAAGGTGTCAAGATGGTCAATGAGAGGTTCGAGGTCCTTATAGTCAGCTTCGATTTCATGGCGAAGCTTGTGCTTGACGGCTTGACAGAAAGCCAGTATAAGGTTTATAGCCGAACTATATCGCATCAGCATGGTTGCATATCAGGGGTAGTGCCAAGCGCCTACATTTTACTGAGAAGGTCATCCTTGCCCTGCTCGCCCTCACGTTCACTCGTGTGTATCCAGATGATCCTTGCCAAATTTCTCGAATGAAGTGTCATTTGAGCCCAGAATTTTCTCCCTTCGGCATACCTCTCATATGCTGTTGACGATCTAAAGGATAGTGACAAACCGACCACGAAACCCAATACGGTCAGCAAGAGAGAATCAACCGCAACTGTAAAAAATTAGCATAGCAACAACCAGTAAATCGGGCGGAAGCTTACGTGTGTTGTATTTCTCATGGATGACGGTGATAGCGGTTGCCCAGCCTGCCACAAAAAGCATGGGCACCACAAGGCTCGGCAGAATACTCCCATGCAACCGCATGAAATACGGAAGTTTGGAGTGTTTCGTGGGGTCCAGTGGTCCAGACTACACTCCCCCTATTAGCATTGAATTTTTTTATCAATCTTTACCAAGAGGGCATACAAAATAGTCATCCAAGTCAACTGTACGTTTTGCTACCGGATGACTAGTGCCCACATGTTTTAATCTCTCTGGACCAGTAGGGGTGGCAGGCGCCACCTTCTCTGTTGCCGTTGCCGTTGAGGAGGGGCTGTCGGGATATCCACTTTGTTCTCCATTCTGATGGTGACCATTGGCACTTGGGCCGTGGCCATTGGGTTGGTCCGACATTCCAAAGCTCGTCTTTTGAAGAACAGCAGTAGTAACGACTTATCAGTAGGTTATTATCACGATAGACTCCCCACAGTTCAAAAACAAGAGTACCAGTAAAGACCGAAGAATGCCGAGCCGCAAGTGTTCGAACAAGTTAAACTCTCAGAGTAAGTCAAGGTTGCGAGTCCGGTGGTGTAAGATCGATAATATATATCCACAAGGCTGGCCAGATGGTAGTCGCAGGAACCCCAGGAAAGAAAGACAAGAAAACCGAGGACGAGGAAAATCCAGACACTGGAGAGAATCGAAGGTGGGAAAGAAGGGCGGGTCTCCAATAGACTATGTACTAGCACCCCGGAGGGGTCATAAACCACGCTCAGCCCCGAAGCGAGAAGCGGCAGTTATAGGGGGACTAAAACGGACTAGGAAGTCCAAGTGATGACCGGTGATCAGGGTGGGGAGGAAGCTGGGCGCATCTTGTTACTCGTCCCTGTCAATAATGCAGGAATATTCAAGGTATTATTTGGTTTGGGCGCACAGATACCCGCGGAAAATCAACCATACAGTATGCTGTATTTTTCCTAACCCCTGCCCCCGGGTATCTCTTGTCTGGGACGAGTCCTCGAGCACCCTCCACTAGTGGGAGCTAGAACAATTGGGCCTCGCACTAGGACTTCCGAGTTGCCATTGCTGTGATGTGTATCACTTTTTTGTTCTTTTGTCTCAAGTTAGAGTGTCAGTTTTTGCAATGTCCAGGCCCATCTATCCAATGTCTTAAGTGCAAGGTTCAACTATTTGAGCTGTTACATTATACCTATATATATCCTTCATCCCGGTTTATGACACCACGAAGGCTCCCAATCATTGCCTCTCAGCATCATCGGCGACGAACACTGTATGGTGATGGTTTGAGGGTGCTAGCTTCTTTTATCTATTAGTAAACGCGTGGATTTGATATCAAGCCTTCCATATTCCCCGGGGTGGCATGAAATTTTGCTTGCTCTTTGGCAGGCCCTTGGGTCGGTATTCAGGCGCCGACCAATCCTAGTCCTCCGTCATCAGGCAGTGTATCGTAGTGACCTCAGCACACTCATCTCAAGAGATCTCGCGATGTCGAACACATCGCAGATTTTATTCGTCGATTACTTTCCGTTTCATGATTGTTGATGTTCATGCTCGGACTCGCAGAGTGTTTAGGAGAAATAGGCTGCTGTGTTTACTATTGTATAGGCGGCAAGGGAGCAGTGGGCACTTGTGTACCTCTTCTTCAAAGTCGGATTCGCCCTACGAATGAGCCCCCGGTACCCAATTGCCCCTCGCTACCGTACAGTATTTGCTACCGCACAGCATTTGCTTAAAGTGTGGGCCTTGCCCTTTACAATACCGACAGTAAGGCCCACACCCCAAGCAAACCCGTCCGCAAAAGGTAATTGGGTACGATAGAATCTTCGTAGCGCGAATCCGAGAAGACAGGTACCCGGGCATCTGTTCCACATTCAAGAATAAGCAAGTTGAGTGTAACCTCTCCATTTTGGGATTCATCCAACGCTTTAGTGGGTGAGCCAAGCCGAGAAAATAGAGTCCTACAAGTAACGACCCCTATTATAAGTTGAGCTCATTATTAATAAGTAAAAGCACAGATGAGATCTGTATAACCCTCCATGCCCTGATTGGTCTGATTCGAGTTTCCCCGTCTCCTGGTTCCACAGGGGGAAGGGGGAAGGAGATTACAGGTGGAAGGGTTGAGTTGTCTTTTCCCTTTTTCTATTTCTTCCAACTCCTCTCGTGATGGTGTGGGGGTCGTTACGGTTTCTAAATTGAAAGCTGACTACCGGTATTCTATGCAAGACTTTCTGCTGATACCATGGATGTCGGCACCAGCAGTTCATCAGGGGCAAGTCAAAGGCAGGGGTCAAGTTCATCCTACTCTAAACCTCATCCGATCGTGCTTACGCCGGTGGACCGAGTACTTGTACCAAATTTCCCAGCAATCATAACAAACTGCTCCGGCAAAATAAGGTTGTGGCTGTGCAGTGGCTGCAGCTTACCGCGCAAGAGCGCTCCAAGGGGTGCGGGAAAGGAAAATCTTTCGAAGTATAGTAATCGAATAAATAATACGGCAAATTACCAGGACTCGAGGGTGGGCGCTGTCAAGCGGTGCGGCTCTGCCGCCCGAAACACCAACCCGCTCTTCTGCCGATAAATAGAATGGGCGTAAACTAGGCCAAACCAACCGACGAATCTCTGGCAAGCGGGTACTGTGGAGAATACAACTCCTCACCGGGCTCTCATGAGAGCTCCAGTAGATATGATAAATGAGGCTAAAGTGCCCTCTATCACTCGATCATTAAATCAATTATTAGTAGCAGGCGGGTAATCCCACGAGAGGAGCGGGCGAAGTGTGAAAGCACTTGGATCATAGGGCTCTCCTCGTGCGGTAACAATATTTATAGCACCCGGTTATGTGAGCTGCGGAGTAAGGCCAATTTCATGATATTGCAAGGGCGGTATAGCACCACTTCACCACGGTCATCAAGAGTCCCATACGGTACCGCGAGTCATATCATAGATGGAGTACTGTAAATTTCCTAAAGGTTGCCAGACAGTGACACCTTTTGCGGTGCAAAGCAGGGGGTGTATTATGCTGGTGACTGCCCACCAGCTACGAGTATTGAGCATCGGTATTCCACTCGCGCAAGGATGCTGCATAGGGGCTGAGTCTTCGTCTGCTAAATTTTCCTTCTGGACATCTACTCGAGTATTGCCCATCGAGGGCTACTCTCCCTGTTCTCCTCAGAGGCTCGTGCGAAATCGGGGGCACTTTTGTTCTTCGGAGGTGTTGAGTGGTGGGACTTTTGGTGATATTGATAACCGGGGTAGATTGGCCGGATGCGGTCTAAGTGGTTGTTGTTGCCGTGTTTGCTGACGCCGAGGAGCCGTGTGCTACAAGGACTTGAGGTCTGAGCAAAGGTTTATCGCGCTTAGCTCTGGCTCATCGAATTTGAGTGCGTAACTTGCAACGTCCAACGGAACTCACCATTTACTCTAATTTTGGTGAAGGGAAACACGCTGTCGAATCCCCGCCTCACCGGCCAGAGCAAAATCGTGCTTTTGGATGGCTGATAGGCTTACCCGAACCCCTAGTATTAGTACTCTAATCGGATACCAGGGTCATTCCGTGAGGATTCCCAGTGTGATGAAGGGCTGGCTTACCCGGGACCAGCAACGCATATATATCATAAGTTAAGGAGTTGAAGCCATGTTGGTACAACTAGGTCTATTGATTATGGCGGAAGAAATTCCGCCAACGCTTTACAATGTTTTTTATTTGCCAGAAAGGCTATCTATGGTGGTTTAACCAGTGCGAGGGTGTTCACGGATCAAACCCCCCGCCTGAGCACAAATTGGCCAAGTGATACAATATTTAGCAAGGGTACATGGTGCAGATGGGGGCTCCGGGAAGTGACCGGGGTACGGGGTTCAATTATTTTTTATTTTTTTAAAAGTTGTGCGCTGTGATTGGAGTGATTTGGAGGGATCTCTCCATGTTGGTGTAGTGTCAGATGCATAAATTAGCGAGAAGCCGCCAGGCGCTAGCACGTTCAAATAATATTTTTCCCCTAATATTGTCTCGAAATCGCAATAGAACGCCATAGACTAACTCTTTATAGCAATGACTAAGCCCGTCCGAGTTCTAATTTTGACGCGATTGTAAGTTTCTCCCCAGCCTCTTCTTATTTTTCAAGTAAAAGAGTCGCCAGTTAATGCGGGACCGTATTAGAGCCAGAGGATAATAATGCCGCTACTGTAGTTCAATCGCTCTCTGCCACATCATCATGGCATCGGTGCCGCAGCCAGGATCTACGATCGGTGTCATGAATTAGTCTCGTAGTGTGCCTTCGGGGTAAGCAACGATGTATTATTGGATGGTTTCCTCTTTTTGCTAGTACTAGGGGTAGGAGCGAAGTATTGGGACAAGCAGGGGTAGCAGAGGCCGGTGCATATACCTTGAAAGGAGTAATCAAAGAACCAAAAAGTAAGAAAACTACTAACTAGAGTAATTCTATTATCCCCCTGCTTGTCCCAATATTTTCCCCCTCACCCGAGTACCATCTCCTGTTTGCGCATGAAAGGAGTCATACTGTCTCACTCGACCATGGTCCATGGATGTGTTTCGAACGGGGAGAGAGCGGCCAGAAGATAGCGGCGCTCCTGAGGGCTTGTTGCAATGCTTGCTACCATTCACCATAGGCGTGGTTTCAGTGTCTCCTGGCCTCAACTCATATCTCACCATGATAGCGATTCCTCCCCTTTTGAGTATCTGCTCGGCACCTCTCGGCATTTGCTATCTGGGGACAAGATTTCTAACCTTCAATGCCGGTAAGAGCTTTCTCTTTTGTTTGGGGTTTATGATGTCTTCTCTGCCATCCATATCTTGGACGCTCTCCTGGGCATCTATCCTACCAAGGTTACTCTTTGGATTGAGGGGAGTTCTTCCTCTATATTTCGGATTGGCTTACGAGGGCCATGTCAGGTGGGGGGGTCTTGCATGGGCCCAAACACTTGTACTACCGTAAGATCTCACTTTAATGAACTGGCCTGGACTAGGGCTTTTCGAAATCTCTGGTGATAAGAAAACTAAGCTTTGAGAATTTTGGAAGAGACAAGGTATTTGGTCTGCCCTCGACTCTAGAGACTTGGCTGATTGCACAAGGCACAGGGGGATGCTTCCCTGGAGACAGGGATTATTTCTCGGGTTAACCTAAATTAACTGTGCGAAAACATCCCCTTTAGTCCTTGTAAACTGTCTTAGTCTAGATCAGTTTATTAAAGGCGAGATTTTACCGCAGTGTCTGTCTCGGGCCAGAAGTACTTGTGCTACCAGTACTCGGGTGAGGGGGGAAATATTGGGACAAGCAGGGGGTTGAAGAATTACTCTAATTAGTAGTTATCTTACTTTTTTTGGTTCTTTGATACCCCTTCCAAGGTATATGCACAGGCCTCTGCTACCCCTGCTTGTCCCAATACTTCACCCCTACCCCTAGTATAAGTAAGAGTGCTTCCGCCAATTGATGCTGCCGGGAGTATGAAACCACCGGAACCCATACAGGCCCAAAGGTCTTTCTACTCGTACTGCATGATGCCGCAGTGCCCATGCCACCTTCTAGTGATCATAAAAATCTCTATCCCGACTGCCGCAGTATCCGCATAACACAGATGAGACGAAGGCCTTTCCTTATTTTCTTCAAGTGTAAGTAAAACTTTCCTTTTTGGCATCGTATCTCCCTCCTTTTCCATCGGCCCAAATTAAGAACCCTACTCATCAGGCTTTATTAATTTTCCCATTCAGTTTTAGGGAGGGGGAGCAGTAAGGCTGCTCAAGCGATGACACAATTCTGTGCCGCACATGTAAAAAGCTTTGCTTTTCCGACGAAATATTTTGGGGGGGGGCTCTTTCGTGCGCAGTGTGGGATCCGAGCAAGGGTCGAGGGGAATACCTGCGGTCAAGCCGAACTGAAGGCAATCGGTCGATTGAGAAGATAGTGGTGTCGGCTGCATAAGGGCTCTCGGCAAGCGCCTCCGCGAGTTCGGGGCGGAACACGGAAAGCGCAAACTTGGTACCGTATCACTACCGCAAAAGCCCTTTAAATCCACCATCGGAGATCTCAAACAGAAATTACCGTCTAAACCACAATAAGCTTAGTTAGGTAGACTAGCGAAATAACGAATACCTGCTAATTAGATCCAGCAAGCTCAGCCTCCCCAAGCTAAACTCTGTCTGGATAACAGTACTATTCCTTCTCAGAGTGCTTTGTTTTGGGTTGCGAAAGCTTGGGGCTCGATCCATGATAGTGGATTTAAAGGGTTTTTGCAGTAGCAAAGAATTAAGTGCAAAAAACTTAATTGGAGATCCCAATACTAATATTATGCAATCAATATTCTCTTGGGGGAATATTTGTCTAGGCGACCCCCTTAGAGAAGGCCGTGAGAGTTGCGTTAAGTAAAATTCCCGGAATCTCAGTAATGGTGGAAGATTATGGTATCTTATACCGGTACCCCACAACGGCGACACGTCCGAAGAATAAAGTTAGGTCCCAGTATAATGGGAAGCACAACTGGGCATGACCGAGTATTGTTTCTTCTTTTTTTCCTCCTCTTCCCACCACCTCAAGCAACCCGGAATGACATCCATGTGATTAACCCACTATCTAACTCCCAATCTAGTTAATGGCTGTACTAAGTTCTGAGCCAATTATTGTCCTGTTTTCTATCTTCCACTTCCTAGGTTTACTCGAGCCATAACTCACTTTGCGCTCAATGTGTGTACCTGGGGTACCCGGCTTCGGTAGTGGCTTTGATATTCTTACTGCAGCTAAACAGACCCTTAGTCTCTTTCGATCAGTTCCTAGCTCAGTATTTAATACCTAAGATTTTCAAGTCCAAATATTAATCATAATCTGTCACTCGCAGTGCCGCGCCAACCGGGGTCATTTAATAGCCGCAGAGGCCAAATACACCAAAATTGCAGGTTTTCGAGCCAATACCGCAGACGTAAACATCACGGAAAACAAATTCAAAAAGTAATCTGCTGTCACAGCACCCACACAAAAAAGTGTGATTTCCCCCAATTCTCCTATCGTACCGAGGAGTGGAATGCCATTTCCCTCAAGGCGCCTGCTAAGATTGGGGTTTTTGTATTGGAAAGGTATGGTATGTTCCAACGTACTTTACCCAGTTCACGTTCCCACAGCTCTCTACAAGCTGGAGATAAAAAACGAAATAAATATATATTATACTTCAGACCTACTGAACCTTTTAGAAATTTTTCCAAAGCTGAGTTTCAAAATGTCTGGAAATATGGTGGCTGGGGACCTGCAATTTCTGTGTGTTTTGACCCCTGTCTGGTTACTGAACAAGAAATCGGAAGCATGTGAGCATTCAAATGGCATGTGTGCAGAGATTATCTCCTACCCGGCAGGTTACGTGTTAACAAAACAGAGAAATTTGTTACTGGGGTACCAAGAGGTGTACTTGTCCCAGGCCATAAGTACCCGAAAATGGAGGGGGATCATTCCTATGGGGGCACAGACACGCACGGATGTTTTGCCATATATTTCTTTAATCCCTGTTTTCGGGTACTTATGGCCTGGGA
>Ga0307510_10012688_pt1 | contig 9998 bp, 2 predicted proteins | sample 12_EM_MG_FD_207224 | JGI IMG/M metagenome (GOLD analysis project Ga0307510, IMG submission 207224) | Populus trichocarpa ectomycorrhiza microbial communities from riparian zone in the Pacific Northwest, United States - 12_EM | ecosystem: Host-associated > Plants > Roots > Unclassified | place... | reverse complement strand
TATATATATATAATTCTAAAAATTCCATGGCTTCTTAATAAATAAATAAAAATTTTCCTTCCACTTCCAAATACACGGTAAAATAATGTTCATCATTGTCAATTTTAAAGAATAATATTAAAAAAGTAAAAGAGATTTTTTTTTCTTGGGTTGTTTTTTATCGCACAGAAGAATGCTTATTGAATCTAAAGTTTGTTCGAATCTTGTTAAACCTCTCCTCGTTCGGTGTTACTATATCATTTTCTATCCTTTGTTGTGTGTCAATATTTTTTTTAAGTTAAAAAATATCTAGGTATCACTAATTTATTTTATAGTAGAATAAATAAATAAATCATGTGAGGATTGATTTGATATAATTTGATCAATTTAATAAATTTAAAGATACTTAAACAAACATTAAAACATAATTTTAAAATATTGAGACGAAAACATATTGGATCAACTCAAGTCAACCCAAGTTAACCTGTCAAATCCACAACCCAGATCATGAGACCGGGATAATTCTATAGAAAACAAATCAAAATAAATTATGAAATCTAATTTTCAATCAAACCAATATTGAAGAATAAAATTGAAAAAAAGATTCACTTAAAACAAAAGACCAAAAAACAAACAACTTGAGTCAACCATGGTTAACTTGTCAAAGTTGCAACTTGGATCATGTGATTGTGATAACCCCATGAAAACCAAATAAAAAAAAATTATGAATCTCAATTATTAATCAATCCAATGTTGGAGGATGAAATTTGAAAAAAAAAATCAATTAAAAAATGTTAAAAAATTACCCGATTCAAACCGGATTAATCCGCCATACCTATTATCTATGTAATGAGACTGAGGTAACCTCATAGAATGCAAATAAAAAAAAAATTATGAAGTCTAATTTTAAATAAACAAAATATTGAATTATAGAATTAGAAAAAAAATCAACTAAAAAAAGAACAAAAAAACCGAGTTAACTCATACCCAAGTTCGTGGACGGGGATAAGTAAACCTAATTTTGAAGGATGAAATAAAAAAAAAAACTCAAGTCAACCTAAGTTAACTCGCCAATTCCATGATCTAGATAATAAGACCGGGATAACCTTGTAAAAAGAATAAATAAATAAATAAATAATGAAGTCTAATTCCAAATCAACCAAATATTGAAGGATGAAATTGAGAAAAATATCAACTTGAAAAAGGACATAAAAAACAAAGTTAACTCTCAAAATCCACAACCTGAGTCATGACACCGAGATAAGAAAGCCCAATATTGAATGATGAAATTGAAAAAAAAAATAAATCTTAAAAAATTGAAAAGAAAATAAAAATGACCTGAGTCAACCTGGATTAACCTGTCAAACTCATGACCCAGAAAATGAGATCGGGATAATCTAAAGAAAGCTAACAAAAAAAAAAATAAAACCTAATTCTAAATCAATCAAATGTTAAAAGATAAAATAAAAAAATCAACTAAAAAAGAAAAAAATTAAAAATAATCTCGGTTATGAGACTAAGATAAACAAACCCAATGTTGAATGACAAAATTAAAAAAAATAAAATAAATAATGACTCGAGTCAACTTAGGTTAACTTTTCGAACCCGTGATCCAAATAATGAGACCAGAACAACTTTATAGAAAGTAAAACAATAATAAATTATTGAAGTCTAATTCCAAAGCAACCAAATATTCAAGGATGAAATTAAGGGAAAAAAACAACTAAAACAGATATAAAAAACCTGAGTTAACTTTTCATGTTCTATGTTAATTTGGTTCAATTGGTACATGTACTATTATTTTGGTTTATTTTTTCTTGAATTATATTTTGTTGGCTCAATGTGTTTTTGGATATACAGTAAATCATGATTACTTTAAGACACACGATATACTTTTAAAATGACACATGTTCAAAATTTAATTTAAAACAAATTGTTTTTTCTAGTAAAAGAAAACGTAATAAATACAAAATTTTGTTTTAAAATATTTAGTATTTATAATCTATATGAAATGAGAATTATTGTAAAAAAATATAAAACATTTATTTTTAATTATAATATTGATAAAAATTAAAAGGGTCTCTTTTTAAAATTTTCCATAAAAATTATGAATTAATAAAAAAATATAAAAATACTATTCTTAATTATAAATAATGAAATAATATAATATACATAATTTATTTTTAATTATAAATACTGAAAAATATAGAATAGTTTGTTTTAAGTTTTTTTAGGAAATTTATAAATATACAAAATTCTTTTAATTTTTTAAATTTGTTTATTTCTAATTTTCTGAAATTTTAGAAGTAAATAATGTTTTAACTTGTTTTTTAATGTTTATTTTTATTGAAAATTTTAAAAATAATGAAAATTTTACTGAAAAATATTTTACCTCTAAATTAAATTTTGGATATATGTGACTTTTTAAGTATGCTACACCTCCAAAATTAATTATAATTTGTTGTTTGTTTAATAAAAGGAAATATTGAATAATAAAAAAAAAGTAACATAATAAACTAAAATATAATATAGGAACGGACTAAATCAAATGTACAGAAATAATTTTCTGCTTATAATTAAGGGTGAGAAAAAAACTAAAAAATCGATCAAACTGAAAAAATCAGAAAAAAATAACCGAAAAAACCGAACCGTGAAAAAAACCGATTAAACCAATTAAAATTTAAAAAAAACAAACCGGTTCAGTTCAGTTTTGGTTTTATAAGTCTGAAACCGAAAAAACCGAACCGAACCGAACCCAAACCGAAAAAAACCGAGCCAAACCGGTTTAAACCGGTTTTTTTCCAAAAAAACCTAATCGAACTGAAATCGGTCGGTTTGAACTGGTTTTGGTTTTTTTTTTTAAATTCGATTTAATTATTTTTTTTTAATAAAAACTGAATCTAACCGAAAATAATAACCCCTAGTTATAACTTCATAATAGTTTCATTTTCAGGATTGAATGAGAATAGGCTCTCATTCGTATGAGAATGGTTAAATCTTTAACAATACTGATTAAAAGATTTTGTTTTTGTTTTTGTAGTTTAATTTATTTTTTAAAATATTTTCTAAACTGTTTTTCATGTAAATAGTTTTCTCAATATTTTTAATATATTAATATTAAAATTAAAAAAATATCATTTTAATATATTTTTAATTAAAAAATACTTTTATAAAAATATCCTCATGCAAACAAAAAAAGAAAAAGAAAAAACAAAAATAATCACTTAAAAAGGGACAAAATTGAGGGCATGGCCTTCTTTTTATGGCTTGTTCAGCCCATATAAAATCCATGAAGCAATTGTTGGCCCATTTGGGTGATCGGGTTTGTCTTAAGTCACACAAAGTCACAAACCATCAACAAGTTCACCATACCATTCATCGTCCAAACTCCAAAGAGCTTATCACTTCAAAACACATGCTCGCCATTCATCCAAAGCCAAAGCCAAGGCTAAGATCATGGCACCCACCCATTGTAGCCAACCTTCAAACCATCTCTTCTCTTCCATTCAAATCAAGAGTATTTCCTGCAACAAAAACTACCAGCACTTTAAATGAAAGCAATGAGACAGAAAGATCATCAGCGGGCAAGATTAAACGCCTTGTTCTGTCCAAGGAAGGTAGAACCAAGCTTAACTCATACCCTGACAGAGAATTTTATTCCTATCCACGCTTTGTGACCCATGTTGATGATGGCTTCATTTCCACACTGACTAATCTATACCAAGAGATGTTGAGACCTGACTCGGAAATCCTTGACCTCATGAGCTCTTGGGTTAGCCATCTACCGAAACAAGCTGTGTACAAAAGAATAGTGGGGCATGGGCTCAATGCACAAGAGCTTGCCAGGAACCCAAGACTGGATTATTTTTTTGTGAAGGATCTCAATCAAGATCAAAAGCTGGAACTAGAGAGTAGCAGTTTTGATGCCGTTCTATGCACTGTTAGTGTGCAGTATCTCCAACAGCCAGAGAAGGTCAGATTGATTTGTGTAATCTTAATTTATATGCCCATGTCAGCAGAATTTGCAATTAAGAAGCCTAAGTTGATCTGATTTTGTTATTATAGGTGTTTGCAGAGGTGTTTCGAGTGCTAAGGCCTGGTGGGGTATTCATTGTGAGCTTTAGCAATCGCTTGTTCTATGAGAAAGCCATTAGTGCATGGAGGGATGGCACTGGATACAGTCGGATACAATTAGTTGTGCAGTATTTTCAATGTGTGGAAGGGTTCACACAAGCAGAAATTATTCGAAAACTACCTGCAGCAGCAGCTGGGCCTCAACAGGAGAAATCACCCTTTAGTTGGATCATGAGGCTCCTTGGATTGGTGTCTGGATCAGATCCTTTCTATGCTGTGGTAGCTTACAAGAACTTCAAACCTGTGTATGAATAAGAGATGTATCTGTCTATTTGGAAGGTTTTTTTCTTTTCATCTTACAATTTAACAAGAATCCCATGAGATATAATCTACTGAGTCTTGGTATCTGAAACTCTGCAGAATATATTGAAATAATTCTATGACAATAAGAGCATCCTTGGACCAATTTGCTTTCTAAATAATTTTAAAGGCGCACTCCTTACATGATTTGATGTATTCAAGAAAAACATAATAAATTCTTTAAGATGCTAATTTCAAAATTTAAACATAAGTGGAGGATAATAATAGACGTCTTTAAGCCAATCTCTTATTGTAATCACCAACTTATTACTATATCATTTGGTTAACTAATTATTATGATAAAAACCTCCTTTTTTGCGTATATTAGTAGAATAATCAACGAGAACTATTTGAGGACGGTAAATCATTCTTCCCTTTTCATAGATGTTCATTGAAACAATGTTTTTTTTTTTTTTCAGTTTTTTTTTTTAATTTTTGATTTCATTCACTACCACTTAGTTTATTAGTTTATTATGAATTAAGTTTTATAATTTTTTTTTTAATCAAGTTATCCTAGAAGTATCATGACTCAAGTAGTAAGTTTAGTGGATTAACCTGACTATTTCGAGTTTTTTTATCCTTTTTTTAATTATTTTTTTTATTTCATCTTTCAATAATTAATTAGAAATTAGGTTTCAAAATTTATTGTGGTTTATTTTCTATAAGGTTATTCTAGTCTCAAGACCTGGGTCGCAAACTTGATGGGTTAATCTGATTGACTCGGGTCAAATTTTTTTGTCATTTTTTTTATCAATTTCATTCTTTAACACTAAATTGATTATGAATTAGGTTTCATAATTTGTTTCGCTTTACTTTCTTTGAGGTTATCCTAGTCTAATGACTCGGGTCACAAGTTCGGCTAGTTAACTCGAGTTGAATTAGGTCTTTTTTAACTGAACTTTTTAAAATTTATGATTCAATATTGGGTTGATTGAGAATTAGGGCTTATAATTTAGTTTAATTTATTTTCTATAAGGCTACCTGGTCATATAACTCGGGTCGTGGATTTGGCAGATTACCCTAGGTTGACCCGGATCAATCCAATATATTGTCGTCAAAATATTTAGAAAAAAAAATATTGTCTTGAATTTTTTAGTTAAAATATGTTTTTATTGGTCATTCAAATTGTTTTTCGACCTGTAAAGTCGATCGGGTTACATCAGATCAACTCCCACACTGTTTAAAGGTTTTTTTCTACAAGAAAACACATTAGCAATGCATGTGTATTTTTTTATACATTAAAAGAAAAATTGATCTAACATGCAACATAACACTAATAAAAAATCTAGTCTATATCTATAATAACAAAACCAATAGGGTGTGAGATTTTCACTGTAACACTAGACATAAATTATTGTAGATTGTTGTAGTGAAATTATCTTTGCCCCTCTATTTAAAAAAAAGAAGTAAGCTTTGGGTTTGTGGGTAGAGTAGTCTTCTCATATAGATTCATTAGTCATTGTTGATTTGGGAGATGCAAAATGGTCTTTTTGCATAAAAAATAAAAAGTAAAATGATTATATTACCCTTAAAAGAAAGTAAAAAAGTTACAAGCATGAAATAGTTTTTTTTATCATTTTATTTTTTAATGCATAATGTAATTACTCCCATACCCTTGAAATCAAAATTTTAAAACTATCATCTAGAGGCTATTTGGATTTTTTAGGCTAGTTTTTTCATTATATGCAATGTGAACGAGGATTAATTTGGTTTTTTTAGGGATATATAAAATAATAGTAATAAAAAAAATTATAGGCAGTTGGGGAACATGCGCCAGGATGTAGAGCAGGGTTGTTGCGTTCAAGCAGCACATGCACCCTCCTCTGGTAGCCAAGAATATATGAATGTTGTGTCACCAAAACTGTCGAGTGGAGATGTTTTTAATGAGATGGTGTGTGCATCGTTGTTCATGGCGGCTATGTGGAGGTTGGATTTTTTCTTTCGCCCCCTTTTGTTTTCTCTCTCATGGCCTGAGGCCAGCAAGCTTTTTCATCTTTTAATTGATTTTTATTTTCAATTATGATTCTTTTTTTTGTTAAAATGAAAAATATCCTTCCATTTTATTCTTATTTTAATTATAGTCCTCATTGTTTTAATTAATCTTTCATTGTTTTAGATCATTTTTTAATTGATTTTTCTTTTCAATTTCATCTTTTGAAATTTAATTTTATTTTTATATAAGATTTGACCCTTATTTTTTAAATTGCTATTTTTTTATATCATTTTGTTAATTGATTTTTATTTTTCAATTTCATCCCTTATTATTTTATTTATATTTATTTTTATGTTAAGTTTGGTTCTCATTCTTTCAATTATTTTTTTATTTTTATTTTTTTAATTAAATTAAATTTTTTAATTTCATCCTTCAATATTTGATTGGTTTTGAGTTTGAATCGTATTTTTATCTGATGCGGTGTTCTTAGTCTCATGACCCGGGTTATAAGTGTAAGATATTAACACTAATTGACATTAGTTTTTTTTTCTTTTTTTGCTCTAGTTCTTTTTCAATTTTATCATTTAACTTTGGATTTATTAATAAGTAAGCTTTTTTATTTTTTGTTTCAATTTACTTTATGTGAAAATAGCCCAATCTCACGACCTAGATTGCGAATTATTATACCAACTTAGATTGGCAAGAGCAGCGTGCATACGCCTCCTTTTTTGGATCCATTTATTTTTTTCCTTCAATTTATTTTTTATTTTTATTTTTTTAGCTTTCTTGAATAAAATTTAGACAAGTCTTTGGCATTTTTTATGGTGTTTTTTTATTAGAATAAAATTTAATTTAGCGAATGACCTATTTGTTTTTACTTTTTAAATCTGATTACTTTTTAAATCTGACGTATTTGAAGTCCCTTAAAATTAAAAAAATAATTAATCATTTATTTTTTTTACTTTAAACAATAAATCCTCTTTTTGTTATCAGAATTTAAAAAAAAATATTTTTTTTGTTTCACGGTTGTGCACCACCTCTATTTTTTTAAAAGTGAATTGTTGTTTGGTATAAAAAAAAACTCTAATGCATCTTGCTGGCATGTGTTTAGATGAAAAATGATTTTTTTTAAAAAAATGTTAGATTTAATGGGGTCAGGATTTGAATCTCGAGTTTGGCTGATTAATCTTAATTTACTTAAGATTTTTTTTTCTTTTTAGATTATTTTTTTTATTTATAGTTGACCCATAGATTTTTTTTTTAGTTTACTATATAAAAAAAAGTACTGGATAAGGCTGCATATTCATTTTCTTTACTAAGAAAAGAAGTTTGCTATAAAAAATTTGTGTTGGATAAGCCATTATATATATTTTTTATTTCTCAAACTCACGGCAAATTACGGGTCATATAGATAGTATAATTATCAAAGAATGGCAAATCATAAGGATTGCTATGATGAAAAATCGGATATGAATACATAGACATGTAGACGTGCCCAAAAGACTCAATTATTATCTAATTATATTGTGATAAATGTGAAGGTTTAAAGTAAAACAAATCTTTTATGTCATATATTTTTATATAAAAACAAAAACAAAAAATTATTAGGTCCATGTTGTATAAGGTTTTCTTTTTGTCTAAATTTCATTTTTATCTCATTCAAGTTCCTAAATGTTAAGATAGAAGAGATAAATTTGTCAGAATAGGAATAGAAGAGATAAATTATTTAAGTGGCCACATTCTTGTCACAAAGGCAGAGTTTAGTGTCAATAAGTTTATGTTACATAAAATTTAATAGAGGTGGTTTTGCTATGTAACCATGCCAAAAACTTAGATGAAAATATGTGAATTTTAATTTGATTTGACTTTTTAATTTTAAATTAATTAGAGGATATTTTAGAGTAAAAAAATATATTTATTATGGTTTCTAGTATGTCATAAAGGTGTTTTAGATGAAAAACATGTTGAAAAATAAGTTTTATGAATTCAAAAACTCATATCGTTATTATCTAGTTACCTCCGGTGATCCGAAAATAAGCTAAAAAACTACACGTCATCTACCTTCATATTAAAAAATAAACTTGAGTGGATGACATTTCATCCATTTTTTTTAAAATAGAAAAATAGATGTGCAACCAATCTTTTTAAGCCTAGGTGCACCTTGTCTTTTCAAGAGAGACACACAGAGTTTGTTTGCTAGGTCCAATAATACTTGTCTCTTTTTTAGAATAAGGTATTTTAGGAAAAAAAATAGATTTATTACGGTTTCTAGTATGTTTTAGAGGTGTTTTAGATAAAAAAAAACAAGTTAAAAAATAAGTTTTGTGGATTCAAAAACACAAATTCTTGTTTTCTAGTCACCTTTGATAATACGAAAATAAGCTAAAAAACTACACGTCATCTACTATCATATTAAAAAATAAACTTGAATGGATAATATATCATTCATTCTAATTCTTTTAAATAGAAAAATAGATGTGTAGCCGTCTTTCTAAGCCTAGGTGCACCTTGCCTTTTCAAGAGAGGCATGTAGAGTTTGCTTGCTAGGTCCAAAAACACTTGGTTTTTTTTTTCTGTAATTTTTTTTTTAATTTTGATTTTTAATTAATACATTCTCTCTATTTTTAAAACTATTTATTATGTTTTTTTTTCAAATAGTAATTGATTTTTTGGATTGTTTCTATAAATTTATAATACTTTAAAGAGATTACTATAACTTATCTTTAATTTTTCCCCCTAAATTTTAGATAAAATCATATATACTTAAAAATCAAAATTCATTTCAAGATAAAAAAATAAATATAAAATAAAATAGACAACCAAACTAAAAACTTTGCATGAACATCTAATTTTTATTTCTTATAATAACGATGAGTTTTTTGTTTTAGTTTTTAATTAGTGTTAACAAGTTTTTTCTTAATTTATTAAATTATATATTTTTTAATTTATTTTATTAAAAACATATATCATCTTTCAATTTATTAATTAAAAAAAGTTTTGATATATATATATATATATATATATTTATTTTAAATAGATTTTTATGATATAAAAAAAATGCATCAATAAAAACTCGCATGTGTACGGATTCGTTTACAACCAGAAGAGGAGGTAGAGGTTCCTTTTCTAGCCGTAAACTATGTCCTTGACACTATTTCCCAAGAATTACAAATATATCTTACGACAAAATATTGACTTTTCATTTTTTCTTTTGGAGTTTCCTAGGCTTAAAATGTGAACCTAAAAACTTCCTGATCCCCTTGCCCAGCCCTCCGATACTCTCAGAACCTGCTGCGGCAACATATTTTCAGCAGCTATCAATGGCTGAGAGCCGGTTGATGTCCGTATACAGAACTACAAACACAGTCTTCGATACACCAATTAAGTACCCATTTATCTCAATAACCTCAAAACCCATAAAGGTCGTCTTTTCAACATCTTTCCCTTCGTGGGTATCTCTGAAAACTTCCAAATTTTCGACTTTCAATATAATCCCTCTTGTTGCACAGACCTCAGATTGGGCCCAGCAAGACGAGGAGAATACAGTGACTCTTGGAGAGGAGAGTTTTGGAGATGGAAGTGAAGAGACTTTTCCAGAACCACCTGAAGAGGCTAAGCTATATGTGGGGAATTTGCCTTATGATGTTAATAG
>Ga0307510_10012687_pt1 | contig 9998 bp, 13 predicted proteins | sample 12_EM_MG_FD_207224 | JGI IMG/M metagenome (GOLD analysis project Ga0307510, IMG submission 207224) | Populus trichocarpa ectomycorrhiza microbial communities from riparian zone in the Pacific Northwest, United States - 12_EM | ecosystem: Host-associated > Plants > Roots > Unclassified | place... | reverse complement strand
ATCTTTGCTTTCCTGAGAGCCTTCGCCGCGCGAGCCTTCTCCTCTGCGTCCTTGTGTGCCTTCTCAGCCTCCAGGCGAGCCATTCCTTCTGCGTCTTTGCGCGCCTTCTCGGTCTCCAAGCGAGCCTTTTCCTCTTCGTCTTTGCGTGCCTCCTCCGCCACCAGGCGAGCCTTCTCCACTGCACCCTTCTGTGTCTCCTCTGCCTCCGGGCTTGCCTTTTCCGCTTCCTGGCATGCCTTCTCATCACGCTCGGCGAGCTTCTTGGCTTCAGCGTCTGGACGCAGCCCCGTTGCCTCCTGCGCCCTCGCCCTGGCTTCGGCTTCAGCTTTCTCCCAGCGGGACCTGGAATGCCACGCGCCGGCCATGGGAGCATCGTCCTCCGATTCGCACGAAGGTGACAGCGGTGTCCTAGGGCTGAGAGAAATAAGTTGCTCAGCTTCCACGCGCAGTGGAATTTGGACGTCGACTTGAATCGTGCGACCGCGGATATGCTCCCGCACAGTGGAAACAAGTACGATATCCTCGACATTCATCTGACGAGCCTCCGACAGGGTCAGCGGTGTCGTCCTTTCGCACAGTGCAGACAACGCAGGAACCACCCAGCCGTCGACTGAATGTGTGCGCGCAAGTAGGAGTCGATCGTGCGGAGTTGGTGGCTCGATAGAGCTCAGCGCTAGCTTGCGGATCGAACCGAAGCTCCGGCGAGTGGAGAGGTGAAGCACCGATTTCCATTCTTCATAACAGAGATCATTTTCTTCGAAATTCCTGCATGTAAATAAGTAAGCTCATAAAAAAACGTGAATCGGAAATCCTACTCTGGATATAAGACAGGGAGAAAGGCATCAGAGTCTTTGCGTTCGATATCACTTAACGATATAATAGTAGGGAGAGCCTCGTGGTCGTGAATGTCGAGCTGGGTGAATCGAGTGGAGAAGTATATCGAGTCACGCGAGAAGAAATATCGGTGGACACAATACAGCGTGTTGTCAACCTACATACAGTATAGTCAATGAATTTGGCATCGCACTTCTTGCATGGCGAACAACACGCACCAAAAACGCAACATTTCCATCTTTGAAGAAGTATTTGGGGTGTCGTACAAATGAACCATCGGCTGCATCAGGCCCCGGATACGTGCTGGTCGACATCAATGTCCGAGTAGCTCTACTTGATTCAATGGCTTGGGAAGCTTGTTGATGGCCCGTGACTTGGCTGCATGGAAGCACCCTGGACGGCCGGTGAAGCCGGTGAAGTGTCAGGTTTGTCCTTAAGGATGGAATCGACAGAGACGATGGAAAGTGTTTTTGAAAGATTTCGAGAGATGATGTCCCAGTGCTCGTTGCCGCCCCAGGAGACTATGCGACTCGGCTTGTCATGAGATGAAGAGATAAAGAGATAAGACAATACGTGTTCAGAAACCGTTTAGATTCAACTCAAGAAGCGCTTGTTCTCATCGATAACTTACAGCGGGTACCGTAGCTTTCCTTTGGGTCAGAGGACCCGTGATTGCCTTAAGTCGGCCATGATGTTGACCATATTCGCCAGCATCGGTGAATCCAATCAAAGATACTCCTCAAGATGCTAGCAAGTGACAGTTTGCCTCCTTCGATTTCGGCTTCACTGCTCACGCGTCTCTATAGAGCCACCGAGTTACACAACGATTCCATGGGCGGTGATGACAGAAAGGAGGGCATGTATGGAATCATGTATATCGAGTAGATCATTTGGGCATGAGAACGAATATTAACTAATGTCATGACTGATTCATTTTGCCTACAGTCACTGGAGGATATTGTTGATGCTTTAACGGCCACATCTAAGCAAGGAATGCCCGAATGACGGCCTCATGCTCTGGGGAGATGAAATCGTATCGGAAACTTGCATAGGGGATGTTCTTCAGGGATAGGTCTTGAGTAGCCGAATCCTCTTTAAGACCGTGGTCCAAGCACACGACACCACTTTGTTTAGTATCTAAATGACTTCTCCAGACGATCAAAGCGTTGCAACTGCAACTGGACCAGTCACACTTAGGAAGAAATCGGCCGAACGGCAAGGAGATCCCTCTTCCCACGGGGTAGGAAGGCAGCAACGGTGGCGCAGGAGACACCGGCCTACTCGTTCCTGGGGGCAACCCTGCGAATTTCTCATTGGCAGCGGTAGCTGGAGGTTTGGAGTTGGTTGTGGACGTACCGATTGCTATACTATCGTTGTCTTCCTCAGGGTCACCCCATCGTATCCCTATGTTGCTCATCATCAACGCTTCCGTGCTTGTCTTAACAACGCGCGTCGCTGCTACAGCTCCCCGGCTGTTCTTCATGAGCCGTGCCGATTCTCCTTTCAACACACTCATATTCCTCGGTGCATCTTCCTCTGCCTGCGAACGTTCGTCAATTCGATCGTCGACTGACTCTCCAAAACGGACGGCAACTGGGACACCTTCACGAGCACTCACTTGTTTCAAGGCCGCAGGCGGCGATGCTTCGTGCTTTGGAAAACGTAGGTGGATGGGTATCTCAAGACCAAGAGCACCAAGTTGCTCGGCTTCGACTCGGAGTGGAACTTCAGCCGAATCAACTTGAAGAGCGTGACTGCGAATATCCTCCCGAACAGTGGACACAAGCACCACATCCTCGATACTCATCTGCCGAGCCTCAGATAGGGAGAGAGGCGTCGATCTTTCGCACAATGCGGACAACGCAGGAACCACCCAATCGTCGACTGAATAAGTGCGCGCAAGTAGGAGACGATCGTGAGGCGTCGGAGGCTCGATAGAGCCAAGTGCCAGCAGTGTGCCAGCCTGCGGATCGAAGCGAAGCCCCAACGAGTTGAGAGATTAAGCACGGACTTCCACTCTTCATAGGAGAAGTGATTTCCTTCGAAATCCCTACCCGTGGATATGCCTCGATAAGTAAGCTGATGAACGATAGACCAGAAAACTGACTTGGGATATAGGATGGAAAGGAAGGCATCAAAGTCTTTGCGTTCGGTGTCTCCCAGTGATATGATGGTAGAAAGGGGCTCGTGGTCATGGATGTCAAGCTGGTCGAATCGGGTGGAGAAGTATGTCGAGTCGCGAGAGAAGAAATATCGGTGGACGCAATACAGCACATTGTCAATCTATACACAGTTTAACCAATGATGAAGCTGATCGCATAAGTTATGACTTTCATGGCTGAACATCTCGCACCAAAAATGTGACGTTTCCGTCTTTGAAGAAGTATTTGTTGTGTCGCGTGAATGAACCACCTTGGTCACTCGGGGAGGCCTGGGATTTGTCAGAGAGAATGGAATCGACGGAGATAAGGGAGGGTGTTTTCAAAAGACTCGGCGGGACGACGTGCTCGTCGCTACTCCAAGAGACTATGCGAGTTGCCATGAGATGAAGAGATAAGAGGACACGCGGTCAGGGTGATTTGTTCCAGTCAAACCTGCCTCGAGGCTTTTCCCTATTTTGGGTCGGACGCCCGTTGACACAACAGGCCGTTGTGCTGCGCGCCGGGTTGGATTCGCGGTATGTTGGTGACTCTCGAAAGCCTACATCAGGTACTAGTTACAGGCACAGTTCTCACTCCCTAGGTACGGCCTACTAAACCGCTCTTCGATCATTTCCTGACTCGTATGATCAATTTCTTATTGTTTCAACCGACTCTTCCGAGTCTTTATCTCTTATTCGCTTTCTTACATCCGTTGTCCTCCCCCTCATCCCCTGTATTCGCCGCATTCGGTATCCGGACAGTCTTGGTTATTCTTTGAACGCTCTATCGTATATACAAAACCCTTGAATTCATCTGTAATGTAGGTGGCCGGGTCGGAGTGACCTAGCAAGTGAGTTCGAAGGTAGTTTTTCAAGAGACGAGGCCGCGATCCCAAACTAGCAAGAAAGGGGGAAGGATGTTGAACAGTGAGAGGCGAGGGCGATGCAAGAGAAGCAAGAGACGCGGGGCGAAGACGGAGCTATCTTGAGGCGGTGGCGAGGCGAAAGGCAGTTGATGTTGGTGACGCAAAGGCGGTGGCTGAAGCGAACAAGAACGGCAAGCGAAAACACAAAGGCGAAAGACCCGAAGGACGAGCGTCGGCGCAGCAGGCTCCGGAAGTCGTCAGAAGGTCAGGTACAAAAGCAAAGTGGAGGGCAAAGTGGGCCACAGTTGCCTTGCCTTTGACGAGGCCAGGCGCAGGGTATTAATATGCAAAGTTGACTCGAGACAGTGTGAGACAAGTATTCTACGCACAAAAGTGAGCTAGAGGGGGAACAGCGAAAAGACCAACTTGAAGATGGTGCGACAGGTGGGGCGGCATTGTAAAGGATGAACAGCAGTATCCGAAAGGCAGGAAATTTTACGAAGCTGTCGTAAGGTGCGCGACGCCAAGCGCGTAGAAGACGAGGATGAGGAACAATGCGGCGGTACTCGATGGTAAAAGACTAAAGCAAAATAGGAAAGCATGGAATGGAGAGCCGATGTCCAAACCAAAACGAGATAGGAAAACGTACAGCAAAGTAACCCGGATGCACCTATATACCGTTAATATCCTTCCAACACAGGCGCGGGCCAGACTGAGGGGCAGTCGGCGACGGGCAGCGAGCAACGCGTGCTACGCGGAGCAACGGTCTTTCGAGCTTTTGTCGTCGGCCGAAGCGATGTGGGCGATCCGCGAGCCTTCGACCGTGAGGATTGGGGTGCGACGAGGGGCGAGTCTTAGACCGTTCGAGAATACGGGTCAATCAGGTGGCAATGAGGGTGGAAAACGAATGGTTGGAGGTAAGGCGAGGAGGGAGGCCAAGAGCGGGCTACTGTAGTAGGGCGTTCGGGAGAGTCACGTGTTCGAATAGTAACTCGTTCCGGTCCGAGGCTACAGCGCGCGCTCACCTTGCTCACCTCACACTGGCAGCAACAACAGGAACGCCAGCGAGAAGTCGTCTCGTGTTGGTTCGGAACCTCCTCCGCCTTAAGTCTTCCTCTTGTTCTTCTCTACATTTCGTGGTAGCCCCTGGTGCTGAACCGAGCTTCGTATCACCACGCGTTGTGGACTTGGGATCAGCCTGAGAATCCTCTTTTCCTCTCTTGAATACTGTATCGCCTTCTTTCCTCTCGTGTCCGATTTTGCATTGTGCCCCAAGGGTAATCTCCGTCATGGCATCCTCATCTTATCTTGTCCCATTCATACACTCTCACCTCCGTTCCACCTCGAACTCATTTGCCCCGGCTGCTCTGCTTACACCTCACATCTGCATAGATACCCAACTCATGAATGGCCCTCGAGGGTATTAATATGCAGTATCCTACTAAGCGAGCCGGAGGACATCGTCGAGTACCGCAGCGAGTTGCAGAAGAGGTGGCAGCACGTCCTATTGGCCAAAGACGAGTGTTCACCTGATCGATAGAAGACGTTGCTGTCATGCTGCGTAACTTTGTGAGTACGGTATCTGGAAATTGACTGAGTCACATGTGATTCATAGTCTTATTTGCATGCATACACAAGGCGCTTGCCAGGGCCGGAGTAAAGTAAGGTAGCTTCACGTTTGTACACAGGCCAAAGCCTTCAAGATTCTCGACCTTCCTAACACCATCATTACCAGACACGTCAATGATGCCGCCCGCAGCATGCTCAGTACGCTATTGTACTTCTCGAATGTCAATGTAGGAATGATGACAATGAATCAGTCATGACATTAGTTAAATTAATTCTCATGCTCAAATGATCTACTCGATATCCAAGACTACCAACATGCCCTCCTTTCACATAGTTTGTCTTTACCTACAGCCCCTGGAGGATAGTGTTCGGGCTTTAACGGCCACACCTAATCAAGGAATGTCCGAATGGCACTCTCATGCTCTGGGGAGATGAAACGGAATCGGTAACCGACGGTCCAGATCAGGAGCAAATCTCGAGTACCCGACCCATCAAGACCGTGGTCCAAGCATCTGACACCGTTTTCCTTACTAGGATCGGAACGACTACTCCAGGCGATCAAAGCGTTGCAACTGCAACCCAACCAGTCACACTCAGGAAGTGCTTGGCCGAATGGCAAGGAGACGCCTCTTCCCACGGGGTAGGAACGAAGCACCGGTGATACAGGAGACTCCGGCCTACTCGTTACCGGGGGCACACCTGCGAGTTTCTCGTTGGCAGGGGTAGCTGGAGGTCCGGAGTTGGCTGTGGACGTACCAATTACTACACCATTGTCGTCTTCCTCGGGGTCACCCCGTTGTGTCCCTATGTTGTCGACTCGGATCCTCAACGCTTCCGTGCCTGTCTTGACAATGCGTGTTGCTGCTACTGCTCCCCGGCTGTTCTTTATGAGCCATGCCGGTTCTCCTTTCGACACACTCATATTTCCTGGTGCATCTTGCTCTGCCTGCAAACGTTCGTCAATTCCATCGTCGACCGACTCTCCAAAACGGACGGTAATTGGGACTCACTGGAAGTCCGCCATCACCTTCATGAGCATTCACTCGTTTCAGGTCCACAGTCGACGATGCTTCGTGCTTTGGAAAACGTAGATGAACGGGTATCTCAAGACCAAGAGCACCAAGTTGCTCGGCTTCGACTCGGAGTGGAATTTCAGCCGAATCAACTTGAAGGGCGTTACCGCGGATATCCTCCCGAACAGTGGACACAAGCACAACATCCTCGATACTCATCTGCCGAGCCTCAGACAGGGAGAGAGGTCTTGTTCTTTCGCACAACGCGGATAACGCAGGAACCACCCAATCGTCGACTGAATAAGTGCGTGCAAGTAGGAGACGATCGTGAGGCGTCGGAGGCTCGATAGAGCCAAGTGCTAGCCTGCGGATCGAAGCGAAGCCCCAACGAGTTGAGAGGTGAAGCACGGACTTCCAATCTTCATAGGAGAAGTGATTTCCTTCGAAATCCCTACACCCCGATAAGTAAGCTGATAAATGATGGACCAGAAAACTGACTCGGGATATAAGATGGAAAGGAAGGCATCAAAGTCTTTGGATTCAATGTCTCCAAGTGATATGATGGTAGGAAGGGGCTCGTGGTCACGGATGTCGAGCTGGGCGAATCGGATGGAGAAGTGTGCCGAGTCGCGAGAGAAGAAATATCGGTGGACACAATACAGCACGTTATCAACCTATACACAGTCTATCCAATGAGTCTGGTCGCATATGACTTTCATGGCTGAACATGTCGCACCAAAAATGTGACGTTTCCATCTTTGAAGAAGTATTTGTTGTGTCGCATGAATGAACCATCATGGTCGGCAGCATCAGCCCCCGGATAGATAGTAGTCGATATCGATGTCCTGGTTCCATTTGGCTCGATTACTTGGAAAGCCCTGTGCGTGGGTTGTGACTCGGCCATATGGGGAGCACCTTGGTCACTCTCGGAGGCCTCGGGTTTGTCAGAGATAATGGAATCGACGGAACTAATGGAGGGTGTTTTGGAGAGATTTGGAGAGATGATGTGCTCGTCGCCACTCCAGGAGACTATGCGAGTTGCCATGAGATGAAGAGATAAGAGGACACGCGTTCAGGGTGATTTGTTGCAGTCAACACTCGAGGCTATTCCCTATTTTGGGTCTGAGGCCTGAGGTTCGGAGCGCCCGTAACTGCACTGCAGATGGTGGCGGGATTCGCGCTTCGGTATCACCACATGCCAGTTACAGTTCGTTCCCTTCTACTTCAAGTTTATGGGCTCTCTTTACTCTCTAGGTAAGGCCTACTAAACCGCTCCTTTATCATCTCCAGACCCGTCTGATCGATTTCTTATCGTTTCAACTGACTCGTCTTTATTTCTTAATCGCTTTCTTACATCTGTTGTCCTCCTCCTCATCACCTGTATTCGCCGCATTCAGTATAGGACGGTCTTGATTATTCTTTGGGCACTCTATCGTGTATAAAAACCCCTCGAATTCGTCTGTAATCGGGTCGGAGTGGCCTAGCAAGTAAGTTCGAAGGTAGTTCTTGAGACGAGGCCACGACCCCGAACCAGTGAGAATGCGGGAAAGATGTTGAACGCGCGAGGCGAGGGCTATGCAAGAGAAACGAGAGACGCGGGGCGAAGGCGAAGCCATCTTGAGGCGGTGGCGAGGCGAAAGGCGGTCGATGTTGGCGACGCAAAGGCGATGGCCGAAGCGAACGAGAACGGCAAGCGACGCAAAGGCGAAAGACTGGAAGGACAAGCCTCGGCGCAGCAGGCTCGGGAAAGTCGTCAGACGGTCAGGCGAAACACACGAAAGCGGAGAGGTGGGAAAAGTGGGCGCAGTCGCCTTGCCTTTGACGAGGCCTGGCGCGGGGTATCTATACGCAAAGCCGACTCGACTTGGAGACAGTACGAGAAACCTATTCTACGCGTAAAAGTGAGCTAGAGGGGGAACAGTGAAAAGACGAACCCCGAAGATGGTGCTGCTAGCGACAGGCCGCGCGGCGTCGTAAACGATATCCGAAATGGTGCGACGGTGCTCGATGGTAAAAGTCTGAAGTAAAATAGGAAGGCATGGAACGGGGAGCAGACGTCTATCTCAAAAGGAGATAGGAAAACATACGGAAAAGTGACCCAGATCATGATGCATCTATATACCATAAAGATCCCTCCGACACAGGTGTGGGCCAGACCGAGGGGCGTCGGCGACGGGCGGCGAGCGATGCATGCCAGGTGGAACAACGGTCTTTCGAGCCTTGGCATCAGCCGATGCGATGTGGGCGATCCGCGAGTCTTCGGCCAGGAGGATTGGGGCGCGAGGAGGGGCGAGCATTGTCCTGTTCAAGAAACGTGCCGATCGGGTAGCAATGAGGGTGAAAAATGAAAAGGTTGGAGGCGAGGCGAGGAGGGGGAGACAGAGCGTGAGCCTGAGGGCCAAGATAGCGGTTAGGCTACTCACTTGTTCCGTTCGAGACCAGCAAATATTATCAAACCAAACAGACTCCTCAGGATGCCACTGGCAGTTTATTACTTTCAACTTTACTGCTCGCATATCTCTACGTGTCTCTAAGCTACAGATCCATACATCTGAACTTCAAGCACGACACGTGAGACCTCGATGTTTTGGCTCAAAAGACCCCGATGGTGTATGATTCATCCCATGCCCAAATGATCCAAACGGTACTCATGACTACACGGATGCCCTTCCTTTCCTCTCCACTCTTGTGCACACGACCACTGGGGATTGATGACGACGACACCTAAGCAAAGAGTGCACGAATAGCAGCCTTATGCTCAGGGGAGATGAAAGCGTATCGGTTCTTCACCCCACTCCTAAGGTCCAGGTCTCGAGTGGCCGAAGTCTCGCTAAGACCGTGGTCCAAGCACAGGAAGCCCTTATGCTTGGAATTGGAACCGCGAGTCCTGACGATCAAAGCGCAACAATCACACATTACGCACCGGGGAAGAAAATGGCCGAATGGCAAGGAGATTTTCCTTCCCACGTGGTAGGAAGGAAGCACGGGTGATGCAGTGCGGCCAGTGGACCCCGAACGACTAGTTACCGGGCGGACATCTCCGGGTTCCTCGTTGGAAGGGGTGGCTGGAGGTTTGTGGTTGGGTGTGGATGTACCGATTGCTACGCCAATGTCATCCTTAGGATCACCTTGTGGTATCCCCATATTGTCGGTCAGCCACGTTCCCGCTCCTGTTTCAACAGTGCGCGTCGTTGCTACTTCTCCCCGACTGTTCTTCACGAGCTGTTCTCCTTTCAACACCTTAGTATTACCCAGTACCGCTTTCTCTACCTGCAAATTTCAAATTTTTGTGAATTCCATTGTCCAAGGGCTCACCGTAACGGACTGCAACCCGGACTCACCGAACGTTCGCCATCACTTTCATGGACCTTATGAGGATTGTCTCCCTTCGTTTCTCGTTTCAGGCATACAGATGAGGCCGTTTCGCTCTTTGGAAAACGTAGATGCAAGGGAATCTCAAGACCAAGAGTCCTAAGTTGCTCGGCTTCGACGCGGAGTGGGATTTCAGCCGCATCGACTTGAAGCATGTGACTGCGGATATCCTCCCTCACAGTGGACACAAGTACGACGTCCTCG
>Ga0307510_10012685_pt1 | contig 9999 bp, 13 predicted proteins | sample 12_EM_MG_FD_207224 | JGI IMG/M metagenome (GOLD analysis project Ga0307510, IMG submission 207224) | Populus trichocarpa ectomycorrhiza microbial communities from riparian zone in the Pacific Northwest, United States - 12_EM | ecosystem: Host-associated > Plants > Roots > Unclassified | place... | reverse complement strand
AATAGTCTACTTCATCTGAGAAAAATTGTGAAAAAAATTGTGAAGAAAACTCCCCCCGCAAGGGCAGCAATGACAGGCGCTCCTGGAAAATATGTCATTGATTATTATTATTTTGTGTCGGTTGGTCTATTAGCTGGCCGAATTCCCCAAGGGGGGCCTTTTTTTTTTGGCAATGTATCAGTACATTCCTCAATTGCAGCAAAGCGCCGGCTAATCCGTCTCACAAGTACCAAGGACAAAGCTGCAACCGCGGGCCCTGTTCAAAGTCGTACTGTGACGGAAGGGGCCTAAGAAAGGAGGGGAAAAAAAAGGAACAGAGTCCACAGTCACTCGCTGGCCCAGATACGGCACCGTATCCCCTTCCTCTTTCATTGACGGTGGAAAGTGTAATCAAGATGGGGAGAAAGATATCATCCATACGGTACTTTGTGGTTTCTACTTGACCCATCCCGTGGGTGCCAATGGCGGGGCAGAGCGCCAATGTGCATTTCCCTTTTACACCCCACCGGGATACCCAAAATCGGGCTTCTAAGCGTCTCCCACTACATTAGGTAAGCTTCCCTACCCCATTCATGTTTCACCGAATCCGAAACGCACTGGTCGGGTGAAGTTATGATTTCTTTCTTATCGTTTTGCTACATAGAGAAAGGAAAGAGAGTTTTCGTTACTATAAGGAAACCCCGGTTCGGTGCTCTTTATCTATTTTACTGGGGCATGAGGGGCCTACAAGGTGAATGCATTTGGTATCGGTATGGGGAAAACGCTATGAGAATTAAAGAATAAGAGAAAGGAAGAAAGAAAAGAAAGAAAAAAAACCCAGAGACGGAACAACTCATCGTTTCGATGATTCTAAACACAACTGGTATGATACGATGGATAGGGGAACAACGACCACAACGCGAGATGCAGGGTGGGAATTAGATGGGTCATGCAACACGGGCCAGCAATTGAGCGTTGTTGAACTGCTTATTTCTCTTCTGCTTCTTCGTTTTCTTGGGGTGAAAGTAAAAGTGAAGAAATGCGAAATGGATTTCACCTCTCTGCTGGCTTATCGCTTGGTCAGTTCGTTCGGTTGGGGGCCCTTTCTGGAATTGAGAAATGGGGCTGGTACTCGAGTACACTGTACAAGTATCATGGCTGGGGAAATGGGTTGCGTTACCGGTTCTGGACATGGGCAAAGGACCGTTTCTCCGCTAACTTACTGTACTGTACTGTTACCGAAAGTGAGCAGTCTGGTATCGTACTTGATATATTGTAGTTTATTAAGTTGGTAGCTTGACTTAAGCTCTAGCAATTGTTTCACCCCAAACGCCCGATTCAAACAACTGAGACCTGCTCCATACGGTTCCTTTCTATTATATTTCCAACATGTGAGGCAAACGTTGATAAATAACCTACCACACCGCACAAGACGGTAGCTCTAATCCGCAACCACCGGCATCACCGAAACGTGGAATTAAAGAAAATAATAATAAAATCAATAAAAAAAGTCCCGATTCAAATCCCACCACCCGGCAAGCACCCGAACATCATCACCGAACCCAAAACCCTAACACCACCAAACCCAAAACCCAAAACACACCGACGTGTTACATACCCCCTCCCCCCTCCCCCCATCTACTCCCCAACATCGCATGAGGCTGAAACTACATATCACACCGTATTTACGAAACCCTAGCTACGGCAGGTATTATATAGTTATGGGATGGTATGGTATGGAAGTTAAACAACGGCCCGCAGAGCAGACCTCGCTGCGTGCGCTGCACTGCGGTGTACGGTACGGTAGGTCAAGCGAGTTCCTTCCCTGTGTGTCGTCATCGATGTGGAAATAATGTGCTGTGGGAATAGTGCAGCATTGTACGGTAATTTTTTTTGGGGGGGCTTTGATTTTGTGACCGGAGGATGGAGACTCGGGGGCGCTCGGGGATACGTGGCATTGGGTTGGGGTGGTATGGTAGAAGGTTTTGAATTTCGTAGAGGGGGGGATGATACTGGGATTTTGATTTCGGTCGGATGTGTTTCGGGGTTGGAGGGTATAGGGATGGATGGGGCTGAGGTTAGGTTGAGTTAGAGTTAGTTGGCTACCTAGATGGCTGTAGTAGCTTGGTGCCGATATCTCAGGACTTTCTTTCTCCAACTCTTCTCTCTTTCTCCCTTCGATTGACCGCCTCTCGGGCCTTCCGGTTTCCTTTTCATTCACTTTGCCCTACCCACCGCGCCTTCTTCCCACCCCCCTCATCCATCCCCATCCCCACCCCGCCTTCTGTTCTCTAGCTTCACAGATATCATCGTCATCTTCGAGTCTTTTTTTCCCTTCCATCGCTCTTTTAGCTTGGGAGAGGGCAATTTGCCATTGACTGCTCCACCCTCTGTGGGGTAACTTGCTGTAGAAGCTAACTTAACCCTGACCATCTTCAACGCCGTTAATAATATCGTTAATAATAGTTGAACATATCTCGTTCTTTTTCAAATAATTACTTTCCTTTGCATCGCAGTAGTTGCACCCCCGCCCCCGCCCGGTGGGATACTACTGTACTGTAAAATAACTTAGTTAAGGTCAAGTCAATGAGCAGGCAGTCCCATCCAGTGGATTATTCGTTCTCTCGAGATGGTGGGAGGGAAGGAGCATCGAAAATAAGCAAAGAATGGACTTTTTGGCGACGACGGTGATGGTGGATGATGGGGGGTGGCAAAGATGGTGAGCTCCTGTAGGGTAGGACAGAGCAGGGCAGCCTGCTTGGGCAAGTAGGCAAGCGGTAGGGTGCACGAGCGAGCGCGACTCCCGCTAAAATGTGTGCGCATCTGGTGGAGGTTAGCGCTGTTTACGCCCAAGGGAACTCGACTGAGCAGAGGCACGCAGAGAGGCAGAAGCAGAGGCTGACTGAACTGGACTCACTGACTGACCGACCACACCACTCGCATGCAAAACGGCGATGGGCTGGTGCTTCGTTGACCTATCGATAGGTAGGATTGGATTATTGGGATGGTGGTACAAATGGTACGTACGAGGCAGACGAACCGGGAGGGGGGGGGGTGAGGGGAAGTACCAAACAATTCATAGTTCCGGAGGCTGATTGGAACATGGAAGGGTCAAAGCTTTTCCTTTTCAGAAGCCAAAAACAACGGAAATAAAAAACAAGGGAAAGTCGAATAGAAGAATACATTGACATTGGCGGAAACACAAGGGGGAGGCCGACGAGGGGTTTGGAAGTCGGTTACCCGGCCGGTTCCTTTTTCTTCGTTGCCGGAGCAAAGAAGTTAAAAATAGAGTAAAATTGTATTGTACCGTACCGGTACCGGTACTAATGAGAAAGGAGAAGTAGAAAAAAAAATTAACAAAGAAAAAAGTGACTTTCCTCTCTTTCGATTCCATGCCAGCGCACCCTGCAGTCCGGTCGTCACTGCATCTCTTCTTGCTCTCCTGCACATCTCATTCCTTAATCGCCCTCTCGGTCAAATTAGTTCATCTTAACCCCCACCCCTACCATTTTTTTTATCCTTTACCCCACAGTGCGACGAATGGGCGAAGGACACGGATTAGCCGTGTAGATTGTCTCGTTTCAGCGAGAACGAAGAGGATTCGACACAACGTGTTTTTATAGGACCTATGGATGTGAGTGTGCGTGCGGTGTGGTGGGGTTCGCATCCGGCTGGATGGGATTGGGACTAAAGAGGAGGATCAAAAAAGAAAGTGACAACAAACACCGCTTTCGGGGGTCGGCTAAGAGATGAGCGGGATCGATGATAGGACTGCGTTGGAAGCAGATCCGATGGGATGGAATGACCGGGGCAGGGGTTCTTTGTGAATAAAGCTTCCTCAGAGTGAGAGCGCGTCGGGTAGGGTAGGCTCTGTGCTCGAGTAAGTAGAGTAGAGAGGGTAGGGTTAAAAGCTCGTGAAGTTTAGGTAGGGGGAGGTTGAGCAGAGGAGGAGAAAAGCAAAAACAGAAAAGACAGGAGGGGTGATATCTGAGTGGACAGGTTTGGCAGCTCTTGGATGGGTGATTCTTCAGTGGTAAGGAGGGGTGCACACGCGTGGATTGACGTTTCTGGTTCAGATTGCTTTCTTTTTCCAATATTTCCTTTTTTCATCATTTTTTCCTTCACAAGCACTCTCGTTTGTTCACTCGACAAGGAGGTGACCCACGCTAGAATACCCTGGGATCAGAGGGGAGCGCAGAGCAGTGACTTGCTTCCCGCTTTTGATTTCCGATGGGAGAAGGGTCGACGCCCCGGAGCGTTGCAGGAAATTGAATTGAGTGGATACCGGTACTTTCGTATCAACGAAGGATGCTTGGATGGAGGTTAAAAAAAAGAAAGGAAAAACACTAAAGGAGGCAAAAAGGTTAAATAAAAAAGGAATAAATGAATAAATAAATAGAAAATCCACAACAAACGATTGGGGCTTGCTTCTAAGTCACAAAAGAGGCTTGATGAAGACGACAGCTTAGCGGATGGACTGCCTTTCTTGCCTGCCTGCCTAGTTGGCTAAGAGAGTGGGGCAAACGAAACTGGAGATGATGCTGTGCTATAGTACCTAGTACACGATCAATTGAGCATCGATATACGGGGGGAAAAGGTGATAATATTATGGGGATGAGAGAGTTTTCAGAAATGAAGAGATTCACTACATGTAACCGACCGATACACATAATGGAGCCGGATCAATTGATTTGCTAATAGGAGCACCAAGAATATATATGGTGGAGGAGGAAGGAGTTGTCGTTATAAGCTTGAGACTTGTGATGGAGAGTTCCCGGGTTGGCAGCACCCAAGAGAAAGTAGAAAGAAGCTCCGTGCTCTGCTATGGGCTGGCGTAGACTAGAGAACTGACGATGAGGTTCGTATCACACAGTGAACGCCCTTGCACACCACACCTCAACCCGCACCACCACCACACGCAACCCAACCTCACCATGGGCCGCCATCACCACCGAGCAACAACCATAATCCCAGGCACAACAGGCAAGGTCGTCGTCAAGGATTCACTTGCCATGCCAGTACTCGAGTACTTGTACCATCAGAAGCAGAAGCAAGCCATCTTTTTCTTTTTCCCCGCCTTCATTGATACCATAGCGCACAGTATGCGTTTGATGGCCACGGTACTGTAGTACAATAGCGTACATAGTACTCCCCCTACTCCCTACTCGGGATAGTACTGGACAGTTCCAGGTGCACTCGAGTACTCGAGTATGGTGTATTTGTGGTATATGATAGGTATGGGTACTCGATGGTGGGAAGGGGTGAGAGTTTGATGAGTGGATTACCATAACCAAGCTTGACCAATATTTCTGCAGGTCTCTCGCTTCATGGTCTTCAAACGCAACCATGACCCAGTGGGGACCTCACTCACTCCAGTTTGGTCGCCTGTCAGACCCTTCCAATGAGTGATGTTCGACCACCCATCTATTCAGATATCAGCGACCTAAATCAACCCCTTCACAAAGTTTGCCCCGGGCCTTTCCTTTTGCGCAATTGCTTGCTGCATGAAGTGGAAAGGAAAGAAAGAAAAAGAAAAAAACACAAAAACAGAATTCCCCCTTCCTACGAGTACCGGTATTCCTGTCCAGCAAGACGCCTCTCCAGTTCGGGGAGGAAGGCAACGAACCAATGCCAACTGCGTCCACCATCTCGCTCCTCTTCTCACACTCACACCCAGCAGCAGCAGGAGGCATGAGCAGCAGAGGCAAGAACATGCTGCCTGCTGCTTCCTGCTGGTTAACTTTAGCGTGCTTATACCGCTGATTTCCACCGTAACGTACATTTCCTTTGCACTTCCCTATCTATCGTTCTTCTATCAACTCACCTCCTCTTCCCTTTCCCTCATATCCCCTCACTCAATCATTCAATCAATCAATCTAAACCCACTCCATCTGGCCGACTACATACATACTTGGTAGCACCTCCTCTCGCCATCTTGTTCTACTACCTACATCCTGTCTATACACCTCTCTCCTCTCCTCTCCTCTTCCCCTCCCATTGTCTGTGCACACCCCTCTTTTCCATCCGGTCTTCTCCCAGCGCCCTTGATCTGCTTCATGCACCTTTCCTTCGTTGAGCGTCATCAAGCCCTGCAGCATCCCTCCTCCTCCACCTCCATTCTTCCTCCCCATTGACAAAGCCCACGCCTCTCTCATCCTCCCCTCCCCTCCTCCTCCCTCCTCCGCCGGCCCCATCAATCAATTCCACCAGTCCCACCAGTCCCCCCTCCTCCCGTTTGAGTACAATACCCCCATCACTCTTCTTTCATCATCATCACTATCATCATCATCCCCACCCACCCCCATCAAAAGGCCGCACTCGAGCGGAAACAAATAAGTAGCTGCGAGAAGAAACTATTCTGGGTTCCCCGATTTCTGTAGCATCGCCCATCGAAGCAAGCAAGCAAGAGCCCTTTGTTTTCCGCATCTTCTCGGAAATCTACCGATCCAAGTGATCAATTGACTCAAACTGAAGTGTCTGCCACCCCTTTGTATTGAGTTTTCATCCCCTGCGGGATCATAAAAATAAACTCTCAACTCAAAGTCTATACCCTCAACCTTGCTGGTCCCAACGTGACCCAAAAGGAACAGCTGGTTGTATTGCAGACTAGCGTGGGTCGCAAGCCATAAAGGTATGTGTCTTCTTATTTTCTTTCAATTCTCCGACGACCACTTCCCTCCCACTCCCCTCGCATACCTACCTATCCACCTCACCCACACCTCACACACCTCACCTCACCCCCCCCTCATCTCATCATATAATTGTATATATCTATATATACGGGCTGAAGCTCATCAACCTAACTATGCATTCAGCTCTACCCAGCATAAGGGAATCCAGCATGCCTCCTTCGACTTCGACTGCTACCTCTTTCACTGATTCCCGGGTTCTCCCTCCAATTAATACTACAAACCTTTCTTCTCCTATTCGCCCATATCAGTTTCAAACTAGAAGTTCTCAACCGATACCTCCTGATAGTTTCCTCTCGACACTGCCCCCCATGGACTACTTCCCATCTAATCAATCCAACCCTTCCTCCACCTCCTCGACACCAGCACCCATCGAGCCCCCATCACTCAAGCAACACCAAGCCCCACGCCGAAGCACCCGGAATTTCAAGAAACCGTCAATTTCTTCGTTGCTCTCAGACAGCTCTGGAGATTCCTCTCCTTCCGGCCAATGGTCAAATGCAAGCTCTCCCACCACCACGGCTTCCAGTGGTACACGAAGTAGCTCTGTATCGACTTCGACTACTCCCCTCAGCGGTTACAACAACACTGGGTATGAGTTTGAGATGGTAAGACGGAGAAGTAGTTTATCGCAGATTGGTAGTCCCATGTGTGATCTAGATCGTCTAGATAGCTTGAGTGTTCAAAAGGTCGATTCCGATGTCATGAATGGAAGCGGGCGGCGGAAGGCCAGGAGGTTAGTCTAATTTCGATTCTCGAATTTGACTATCCTTAAAAAAAAAAAGAGGAAGCTGACTAGGGTGGGGTAGTTCTCCTCGAACGGGAGTTAACAATGGCAATACCGATGAGTACGATGTTCTGGGCAGGAAGAAGTGAGTTTTTACGCTTACTGCCCTTTCGTCTCATTTACCACTTGCTAACTGGCGTGACCCACTAGGCCGAAGACCCCAAGAACTCCTATGTCATGGGATCCTCAAGACGATGTCCTGCTCAAATCATTGAAGGAAGAGCAAAGGCTCGGATGGAAGGAGATCGCGACACACTGTAAGCAAGCGGTTGCCCAAACAATCAAGTGAACCTCTTTAGTCCTAACTTGTCTGTTTGCGTAGTCCAGGGAAGAACATCTCACGCCTGCCAGTTCCGTTGGCGACGTCTTGCCTCCGGAACCCTAAAGTACTACCAGGGTCACCGCCGTCCACCAGTTGTGACAACAACCTCGACGTCCTTTGCCAACGAGATGGCAACCGCAACCACAGGCACCGTTTCCGGGAGTCCTAAAATCCTGATGAGAAGCATCAACAACATCTCACCCGCTCCATCAACAAACCCAAACACACCACAACTGCGCCACACGATGCCACACTATTCCCCGATCGCTGCGGAATCCCCTCTACGCCCTCACTCGGCCTATTACCCTCTCCCACCATCCACGCCTTGGGCCTCAAGTGCACCCTTCCAGATGGCACTTTACCAAACGACCCCGCTACCGTCGCCCCCTTCATTCCCGAACCGATACATCCTAGAGGAGCCGGTAATGGAACCTTGGACTTCCAGTGAAGACGCACTGTTGCTAGACAAAAAGAGATCATTCGATGAAGTTAATGTATTACTCTCCAACCGGAGCGAGAAAGAAATATGGGAACGAATGACAAAGCTGAGGAGCCAAGTTGGTCCAGAGTCTCTGAGGAGGCGACATACAGCTGACGAAAGCATGCGCTTGCCCGTGATGGGTATCCGACGGAACAATACTTGGGAGAGGTGATTTTTTTATCAAAAATTATCACACAATCACCCCAACAGAGTCCATACCCAAATGTTGCGATGATCGAGTGAGGTTTCCTCTTTTCCTTTTGAGAGAAAAAAATCCATCATATTTCATTTCCTCCCATCTCTTATAGACGCAACGGAGTGAACGAACGCTTCGGTGCCCCGCCCCTCCTCCTTATCATCTCCAAGATGATCACAATACCTATTCGCAGACCAGTAAATACCCTCCTCATTCTTATCCAAAAAAGTCATCTCTTTCTCCGATTTTAAAATGGCCTAAGGTTTTTCTTTTACTTTACTATTTCATCAATCATTATCTCGGCAGGGTCAGGTCAGGTCGGTCAAGGCAGGAGCATGGTTCTTTCATCTCATTTCATCTTACGACTTACCATTTTTTATTATTTAACCTCGGAGCATTTGGTGTTTGGGTCCGTTTTCTTATTTTTTCTTCTTTCGTTCTCATTTTCATTCATTTTTTTCTTGTTTAGCGGAAATTCCAGGTGATGATCTGTTTTCCTTACGTACTCGTCATAGTTACTTTTTACGTCTCCCATGCATTACGTGTTCATGTTGGCGTTCGGTTTTTCATCTTTTGCTCCTCTTCAGCATTTCCTAGCCTCTTCCATTTCCCCCTTCTTTCTTCAAACGGATGGCACAGGATGCTAGAGTAAAATGGGATTTCTTTTTTATTTCTTACCTTCTGGGGTTTTGGTGTCCTTTTTTCTCCTTTTTTTAGGTTTATTACAAAAGGGGTTGATTGGCTGGTTGAGGGGGCGAAGGGTGGTGAAGAAGGGGAAAGAGGGAAGGGGAAGGGGAAGGGAGGGGATTGTATGTATAGGGTAGGAAGGAAGCGAGAGAATACATTGATAGAGTGCCCTACTACCATGTTTGCGCACAAAGTTTGTTGAAACAGAGATTGTGGAGGGGGAAGAGTGAGGGTGAAGACGAGGGCGGCGATACTTTGGTGTTTGGGCATCTGGGGATGGTACAGTAGGATGACTTACTTGGAGTAAGACATGACAACGAGAAGAGAAGGGAAGAGAAGAGCAGATGAGGTTGTGCCTCTACACCAACGCTGCCTCCCATCTACCATACTTGTAGCATAATACCACAGCCAGCACTATCGCCCATCCACCCTCCACTCCTGGCACACGCGCCTCCTCACTTCCTTCCTACGCAGCCCTAAAAACATCCCTCCCCTTGAGTTTGCCCCCTTCACCTCACCTCACTCCACGCCCCTACTCTCCCCTTCTTTGACGGTAAAACACATCCAAACCCTCACCTCACCTCACTGAGCTCAGCTCATCCCCACCTAGGATAGCGAGGTGGAAAAAAAAACCACAAGGCCCGAAACCCCCCGCAAACCCATCGGTGGGCTAAGTCAAACAAGTGCACAAAAGCCGTTTGAACGAGACGCACATACGGCACAGCTTTATCTCGGATACACGGTAGGGTACTGTCCTGTTTGCACCGTACAGCAGAGGAAACATCCCAGATCCCTGCTGCGGCTCTGCGGAAGGAAAAGAGGTGTGGGTGCAATGGTCTGTGCGGGGGGGGGGGGGTT
>Ga0307510_10012684_pt1 | contig 9999 bp, 7 predicted proteins | sample 12_EM_MG_FD_207224 | JGI IMG/M metagenome (GOLD analysis project Ga0307510, IMG submission 207224) | Populus trichocarpa ectomycorrhiza microbial communities from riparian zone in the Pacific Northwest, United States - 12_EM | ecosystem: Host-associated > Plants > Roots > Unclassified | place... | reverse complement strand
CGCCGGCCTCGGCAGCACGGTCCTGCTCCTCGAAGGTCTTGTGGTCGATGGCGAAAAACGTCACGCGATCACCGGGTTCGGTGAGAAAGGTCGGATTTCGGTGGAGCTGATAGGTCCGCACCGGCGTGCGGCCGAGCAGGTGCCAGCCGCTCGGGGCCGCCAGGCACTGGATGCCCGCCTGGATGCCGCCGATCGAGATCGTGCCGGCGGGCGTGAACAGCCGCGGGCTCTGCCGCCGCGACATGTGCAGGGATTTGTCGAGGCCGCTGAGATAGGACCATCCCGGCGTGAAGCCGATCATGGCGACGCGATAGTCGCCCCCGGCGTGACGGGCGACGATGTCGTCGGGCGTGGTATTCAGCGCCTTGGCCACATCCTCCAGATCAATGCCATGCTCGCCGCCATAGGCGACGGGAATGCGCCAGCGCCGCGCCTTGGTGGCCGGCGGCAGCGGCTGGCTGGCAATCGGGAGAATCTTTTCGCCGAGCGCGTCAAACCCGATCTTGCCGGGATCATAGTGCACCAGCAGCGAGCGATAGGTCGGAACGGTCTCGGTGATACCGTCGATGGGGCTTGCTGCGAGCGCCTTGTCGAGTGCGAGCACGCGCTCATTGGCGGCGTCGTCGATGGTGCGGCTGAACTCGACCGTGACGGCACTGTCGCCGCTGGGCAGAAGGCGGGGCGGGGGGAGCGTCGCGGCCATGAGCTGTCGAAATCGGGCCTTTGGAGAAACGCGGGCTCATCCTTGAGTTCCGCGCTGACCTGCTTCGCGTAAATGCGCCCGCAAGTCCAATAAATTAATGCAGGGGTCCGCGATAAAGCCTTGTTATCGCGTCGCATAACAGCCCTGCGGCCCTGCGTTCTCGTCGGCCTTTTGGCCCTTGACGCAAGGCCCGTGGCTCGCAAGATGCGCGCGTTCTTTCCCGCCCATCCGGAGCTCGTTCTCGTCCATGTCGCTGTCCCCCGAAGCCCGCAAGATCCTCGCCGGCATCACCACTGCCACCATCACCACGGTCCTGCTGAAAAAGGGCCTGCGCAATGTGTGGATGCGCGGCGCGCGTCCGCTGCGCCCGGGCCTGCCGCGCCTGGTGGGGCCGGCCTTCACGCTGCGCTTCGTGCCGGCGCGCGAGGATCTGGCGACGCCGGAATCCTGGTCGTCGCCGATCTCGACGCGCACCGCGATCGAGGCGATGCCGGAAGGCTGCATTGCTGTTGTGGACGCCATGGGCATCACCGATGCCGGCATTTTTGGCGACATCCTCTGCGCCCGCATGATGAAGCGCGGCGTCACTGCGCTCGTCACCGACGGCGTGGTTCGTGATGTCGAGGGTACGCTCGGTACCAATCTGCCGGTGTGGTGCGACGGCTATGCCGCGCCGCCGTCGGTTGCTGGCCTCACCTTCGTCGGCTGGGGTGAGCCGATCGGCTGCGGCGGCGTCGCCGTGTTCCCGAACGACATTGTCGTCGCCGACCAGGACGGCTGCGTGCTGATCCCGCAGGCGATGCTCGACCACGTGCTCAACGAGGGCGTCGAGCAGGAGCGGATGGAAGCCTGGATCGTCAACGAGGTGAAGAACGGCGCGGCGCTGCCGGGCCTCTACCCCATGAACGCCGAGACCAAGGCGCGCTACGCGGCGAGCAAGAAGTAACCAGAACAGAAGCGAGGACGACCCATGGAAATCACAGTCGCAGGCACGCGGCCGACCCGCCGCGCGCCCAAGGAAAACTTCACCGGCACCGTGTTGCAGGACCCCGTGATCATGACGCCCGCGCCGGCACGGCTGAACTGCTCGCGCGTCTCCTTTGAGCCCGGCGCGCGCACCAACTGGCACCACCATCCGCTCGGACAAACGCTCTACGTCATTTCGGGCGTCGGCCGCGTTCAGACCAAGGGCGGCCCGGTCCAGGAAATCCGTCCCGGCGACACCGTCTGGATCCCGCCGGGCGAGCTGCACTGGCACGGCGCGACGCCGAACAACAGCATGTGCCACATCGCCATGCAGGAAGCGCTCGACGGCGTGTTCTCGACCTGGCTGGAGCCGGTGACGGACGCGGAGTATGGCGCGCCGCTGGGTTAGTTCTCGTGCCCCGGACAAGACGCAGCGCCCCGCGGCGGTGCGTCGCCAATCCGGGCCCCAGATTTACTGCCGTTCAGCGGTCCATGTGCCCGTGCACAGGGCGCCGCGCCATGTGCCGGAGCCGGAGGTGGCGCTGAGCCGGCCGAAGCCGACGGCACGCTTGATGCCGGTGCTCAAGGTGACGTTGATGCTGCCGGCATCCGCCACCCGGCCGGACGCCGTCACCATTGCGCTGCTCGAGGCGATCTGACCGTTGTTGATGCCGATCGAGACGGTGGCGCCGTTGCCGCAGGTCTCGCTCGACGACGAGATACGGACATTCCATGCGCCGTCGAAAGTGCTGGCGCTCGCCTGCGCGGCCGGTAACGCGATGGCGACGATCGTGACGAAAAGGCACTTGCGAAAGCCGTTCATGACGGGCCCCTGCGGTTGAACATGCGGGGATCATGTCATGGGCAAGGGACTGGCGATGTGAGAGGCGTCACGCCGTACCGGGTTGCCCTAGGTCCGGAAACACCGCTTCTGTGCGCAAGAGCACAGATCGGCAGCGGGACGCCCCGCTGCCGATAGCCTGTGCAGGCTCAGGGCAGGATCGGCGGATGATACGAGAAGGTCGACATCAGGATGGCCGCGACGATCATCACGATCGGGAAGTGGATCATGAACTGGATCGACGTGTAGCCGATCAGATCCTTCGACTTCAATCCGAGGATACCGAGCAGCGGCAGCATCCAGAACGGGTTGATGAAGTTCGGCAGCGTCTCGGCGATGTTGTAGACCATGACGGTCCATCCCAGATGCGCGCCGACCGAGTTTGCGGCCTTCATGATGTAGGGTGCTTCGATGATCCACTTGCCGCCCGCTGACGGAATGAAGAAGCCCAGGACGGCCGAATAGATGCCCACGAGAAAGGAGAAGACCGTGGTGCTGGCCGAAGCATCGACGAACCAGTGCGCAATGGTGTCCGACAGTGTCACGCCTTTGGCGTTCGGCACCTTGGTGAGCATCTGGGCGATACCGGCGTAGAAGGGAAACTGCAAGAGGACGCCCGAGACGCTGGGCATCGCCTTGGAGAAGGCCTCGAGCAGACTGCGGGGCCGCCAGTGCAGCAGCATGCCGAGGATCAGGAAGACGAAATTGTAGGTGTTCAGACCCGACAGCGTGATGAGCGGATTGCCGGACTGGAAGGTCTGCCACAGCCAGCCAAGAGCGAGGACAACAATCAGGATGGTCAGGATGGGGCTGAATTCGAGGAAGTCCCCGGGCCGGACAGCGATTTTGGGCTTGATCGTGTCGTCTTCGAGCGACACGCCGAGATCCTCCGCGGTCTTGGTCTGCGCCGGGTTCGGCGCCGTCAGATAGCAGATGACGGCCGAGACGACCGTCACGAGGACGGTGGTCAGCAGATTTTGCCAGGTCAGGATCGTCTCGGAAAACCCGATGACGCCGGTGATGGGCAGCAGCGAGCTCGGAATGCTGGCGGCATTGGCTTGAAGCTGCGCGGCCGACGAGGTGATTCCGAGTGTGAAGCCGCAGCCGAGACCGAGATAGCCGGCAGCTCCAGCGGCGCGATAGTCGAGCTTGATATCCGTGCGCCGCGCGATCTCGCGCACCAGCAGGCCGGAGAAGATCAGGCTCAGGCCCCAATTGACCAGCGACAGCAGAATGCTGAGAACTCCGACGAAGACCACGGCGCCGCGTCCGGTGGACGGCACGGCGGCCAGCCGACGCAGCGCGGCTGCGATGGGCGGCGACATCGCAACGACATAGCCGCCGATCGCGACCAGAGCCATCTGCATCGTGAACGGAATGAGATTCCAGAAGCCGTCGCCGAACGCACGGCTGACGGCGAGCGGCGATCCGCCATGCACGATGGTGCCGACGGCAATCGCGATCACCGCGATGAGCACGAAGACGTAGGCGTCCGGAAACCAGCGCTCGGAGAAGACGACGAGGCGTTGCGAGAACCTCGCTAGCAGATTGGTTTCGGTCGATGCATCCTCGTTGAGAGAGTCTCCGGAAACAGTCGTCATTATCAGCCCCCAATTTTGGCAGTGTTAGTCGTGGTCGAAAGTCATGGTGCGTGGTCAGAGCGCGAGTGTGAGCTCCGAGAGCGGGACCGTCTGACAGGTCAGACAGTGTTCGGCCGAGCTATCGCCGCTGCCGAGCTGTGCGACGCGACCATCGACGATGCGCATGGCGCAGCTCTCGCATTGGCCGACGCGGCAGCCGCTGGGAAGCGGCACGCCCGCGGCATGCGCGGCGTCGAGAAGCGTGCCCAGCTCGGGCGACCAGACAAAGCTCTTGTCGCTGCCGACGATATGCACCGTTTGTGGTTCCAGCGTCGCAGGAACTTCAGGCGGGGATGCGAATGCCTCGGCAAAGATGTCGAACTTGGGAAGGCCGCGCTCGACAAGGCTTGCAGTCATTGAAGACGTGAAGTCCGGCGAACCGCAGAGATAGACAAGGGGATGCTTTGAAATCAGCGGACCGAGCGCCGACAAATCAGGGCGGCCGGCATGGTCGTAATCCCGGTGCAGCCGGTCGGCGGGTCGAGGCGCAGTAAACGCTGTCACCAGCTTCAATTGCGGCAGCTGCGCCTCGAGCTCTCGCAGCCGCGTGGCGAACGGATGCTCGTTTCCGTTACGACACGTATAGAGCAGCAGAACGTCCTTGACCCGCTCGGCCGGCGCCAGCGCAAGCAGAGCTTCGAGATGGCTCATGAAGGGTGTGATGCCGATGCCAGCGGCCAGAAAAATCAGAGGACGATCCCCCTGCAATGGCGGAGTGAAGATCCCGCCGGGCACTTCGAGGAAGACTTCGTCGCCGGCGGCAAGATGATGGACGTGTGCGGAAAGATGAGGGCCGATGCCGGACAGCTGTTTCCTGACGGCGACGGACAGCACGCTCTCGCCGCCATGTCCGGTCAATGAGTAGGCGCGGGCGACATCCACGCCCGGCAAGCTCAGCAGGACATATTGTCCCGGCCGGTACGCGGGAAGTGCATCGCCGTCCTTCGGAGCGAGGTCGATCGCGACGACGTCATCGGCCTCATGACGAACGCTCGCAACCGAGAAGGCGCGACGTCCGGTCCAGCGCCCGCGGTTCGCCGCCTGGTCGCGTCGGATGTCGCAGAGCGTGGCGCGCAGCGGAACCGAGCCGCTGACGGGGTCACGACTCGCATCGCTCAACGCGTCGTTCATGTTCGACGTCGCGATGCCGGCGGGCGATGAGGCGCTACGTCCGAGCGGCGGACAATCCTCCCACCAGCCGAACTCGGCCAGCACAACGCGATCGTCGAGCGAGTCGTTCAGGCGCACCCGAAGGCGGACCTGACCGGAGGGCGTCTCGACGATCGCCCAATCGCCGTCTTCAAGGCCCTGCCGTGTTGCAAGTGTGCCGCTGATCTCCACGGCAGGATCGGGCGATTTCTTGCGAAGCGATGCCACGTGCCGATGCGAGCTGTGGACGAACCAGCCGCTCTTGGCCGTCGTCAGCACCAGCGGAAAGCGCTTGTCCGAGGTCGCGGCCATGGGGCTCTCGGCCGGCTCGACGTGGCCCGCGAGCGGCGCATAGCCATGATCGAGCATCAGTTCGGAATAGATCTCCGCGCGCCGGGTCGGCGTCGCGAAACCGGCGATCGTTCCGTCATTCTTTTTGTCTGCATATTTTTCGTGATGAAACTCCTGGGGGAAGCGCATGCCCTCGGGACTCTTGCGCAAGTCGTCCACCGTGATGCCGAGAGGCGCCAGTTGATAGTTCCAGCCGGCATGGATATCGCCGCCGAAGAATTGCTCCGCCATGCCCATGCGCAGCGCCAATTCCGCGACGATCTCATAGTCGGCCTTGCTCTCTCCGAGCCGAGGCAGCATTTGCGGCCGGAACTGGATCGTCTCGACGGCCTCTTGCGTGATCTCGAAGCCGATCTTCAACGCATCCCGTTCCCAGGGCATGCCGGCGGGCAGCACGATGTCGGCATTTTCAGCCGTAGGGTTCATGAACATGTCGACATGCATATGGAAGTCGAGCGCGCGTAGCGCTTCGCGATTGCGCGAGGAATGTCCCTGCGACACCACGAAGTTCGTGCCAAAGCTCATCAGCGCCTTGACGCGATAGGGCTCGCCGTTGAGGACCGCGCGGCTGAAATCGCGCGCCGTGATCCATCCGCGGCTCGGTGGGCCCAGCGGCAATTCGTCCAGACCGAGCGCCTTCGCCTTCTGCCCTTGCGGCAGCAGGCTGAGATCGTTGACCGTGCGTGTCGGCGGCGGGAGCGGCCAGACATTGCCTCCCGGCCGGTCGCAGGCGCCGGTGAGGGCATAGAGGGTCGCAATCGCCCGCTCGGTGGCGGTTGCATTGGTGTGCTGGCCGACGCCGGTCCACGAATGATAGGCGAGTTTTGGACTGTTCTCGAACAGGGCGCAGAACGCGGCGACTTTGGATTCATCCAGCCAGGTCGTCGCTGCAACGCTGGACATCGTGTAGGGCGCGGCTTCAGCCGTGAGCCGTGAGAAGGCGGTCTTCGCGGCAATCGCGCGTCCGTCCACGCCCTCGATCATTGCTTCGGCATCGAGTGTGCAGTTCGCGGGAGCGAGCACTTCGACGCGGGGATCGTGCGGCCGCGCCTTGCCGGATCGATCCAGCACGACGAACGTTTCCGGCGATTGATCCGGCCACAGATCGTTCGCCCGGACAAAGTGTCCGGTGTCCGTGTCGATCAGGAACGGACCATTGGTCCAGCGCGTCACGAAGGCCGCATCGAACGTGCCGGTCGAAATCAGGTGCCGGATCGCCGCCATTGCGAGGGCGCCGTCGGCGCCGGGACGAATGCGCAGCCAGAGATCGGCCTGCTGTCCCGATCCGTTCGGCTTGGGATCGACGACGGCGATACGCGCGCCACGGCGACGGGCATCCGCGACGCGGGTCGCCTGCGCAAGCCATGTCCGCGCGGGATTGTGCCCCCACAGGACGATGGTGTCGGCCCTGTCGTAGTCCGGAAAGCCGATCCCGCGACCGAACGTCAGCGCGTGGGCAAAATCCTTGTGCCAGCCGCAGACTTCGACGGCGTAGATCAGATTGGGGCTGCCGTAGCAGCGGATGAATCGCTCGACCCACTCAAAACTGTCGACCATGGGCGTGCCGCTCGGCGTGGTGACGGCGAACGCAACGGCTTCCGCACCCACGGTGCTACGTATCCGGCCGAGCTTCTCAGCGATCTCGCCGAGGGCTTCGTCCCAGGAAATCTGCACCCAGCCTGGATCTGCAGCGTCGCGCGGTGCCGTGCGGCGGAGCGGGTGGGTCAGGCGGCGCGGGCTGTGCACCATCTCGGGCGCGGCGCGGCCCTTCGAACAGAGCGCGCCACCCGTCGGATGGCCTGGCGCGTTCTCCACGGCGACCATGCGGCCGTTCTCGACGACGGTCGTGGAACCGCATCGTGAACGGCAAAGCGTGCAATAGCCGGGATAGCGTTCTGCCATAGACAGCCCAAGTGTAGCGCATTACAGTAATGCGCTACATGCTTCGACGATGGCACCTTCCTGTCAAGTGCATTCTTTGGGCGGTGCTGATAGATCGGGCGGCAAGTGGCGAGTCGGAGGGGACATGGACCAGAATCTGCGCGAGCAAGTCGTGCAGCAGGTGCGCGCGGAGATCATTTCTGGCCAGAGCATGCCGGGCACGATGTATTCGGTGCCGACCTTGGCCGCGAGTCTCGGTGTGTCGACGACGCCGGTGCGCGAAGCGCTGCTGGAGTTGAGCCGGAGCGGGCTGATCGAACCGGTCCGCAATCGCGGCTTCAGGGTTGTCGAGCCCACCTTGGTGGAGCTTCGCAATCTGTTCGATCTGCGGGACGTTCTCGAGCTCCATGCCGCGTCATTGGTTGCGCGCAAGCCGGGCAAGGATCTGAGTGCGCTTTATCCTTGGGCTGAAGCCATCGCGCGCGCGGTCAAGACCGAGGATATCGGGCTTTACATCGAGGCGGATCGAACCTTCCATCGATTGCTGACAGACGCCGCCGAAAATCCCCGTCTGACCGAGATGGTGATGGGGTTACGAGACCAGATGCGGCTCTACGGGATCAATTCGCGCGCGGGCCTCGCGCGTCAGAACGAGTCCGGACCCGAACACTTCCGGATCATCGAGCTGGCAAGCGCGGGCAAGGAAGAAGCGCTCACCAACCTTCTGCGCCATCACATCAGGGCCTGGGAGCCGATCTTCGTCGAAGCCCTCTCCCAAGTCGGTACCGTCCGCGAGCCGATCGCTGCCACGCGCAAACGGCAGCTCTCGTCGACCTGACTCTAGTTCACCCGCGTCCAGGTCTGGCCGCCGCAGAACATGCCACCGAAGGCGCAGCCCTGCACGCGCAGCCGGTCGGCGCCCTTAAGCGCGATCGTGGAATCGTAGGTCGAGCCGGTGTTGGGATCGAGGATGCGGCCCGACCATTTCTGGTCCTTGCTCTGATCCTTACCGGGCTTCATGTTGATCAAAACCTGCTCACCGTTCTGGTTCGATTTGCTGTCCACCGAATAGCCGCAGAGATTACTGCCGCACTGCTCGATGCGGACCTTGCCTTCCTTCTCCTCGGTCAGCCAGATGCCCAGTGGTGAATTGAGGTCGCGCGTTGCCGCGGCTGCCGGAGCCGGCGGGGCAACGGCGGCGGCCTGAACGGGTGCGGGGGCAGGCGCCGGAGCGGGCGGCGGAGGTGGTGCCGGGGGCGCGGCAGCCACGGTCGGCGCCGGCGGGGGAGGCGGTACGGGAGGTACCGCGGCCACGGTCGGGGCAGCACTCGGAGCTGGCTGAGGCGGCGGCACCATCGCATCTTCGGCAGGCGCGTTGTTTGCTGTCGCGGCCGGAGGTGGCGGCGGGGCAGGAGGCGCAACGGCCGCGGGAGCTTGGACAGGGCCCTGCTCGGCCGCCGGAGGCGCGGCGACGGGTGCGGGGGCCGGCGCTGGATTGGCCGGCGGCTGCGGATCAGCCTTGGCTTGTTGCGGTGCCTGCGGCTCGGCCTTCGGAGTTCCCTTGCCGTCGTTCTTGGCGTCGTTCTTGGCCTTCTTGGCCTTGCCCTGGCCGGTGTTGTCGTAGACGCCGGGAATCTGCACCGTGCCGCGGTCCGGATCGATGCGGATGGTGCGCCCGCCATATTCGAAGGTGTACTGCGCCTGGGCAGCTGTGCTCGCCAAAAGGAATGCGGCCGTGGCCAACAGCTTCCTCATTTCGCATCTCCTGAACAGATGGTCCCCTGCACCGACGCTTACGCCCCGGTTCAATCGCAGAAAGTGATCTAGATCACTGTCGTCCGTATGAGTCGTGCTCCTGCCGGTCTTGGTTCAATAACGCCGAAGTCAGTCCAGAGTTGGACAGAGGCGCTGCGCTCCTCTGGACGGGTCATGGGATGGACCCGTACAACCTTCGGGGAGGAACGATCCGAAAGCACACGCTCATGCCACGGCCACGGCCACGACTTGGCGGACTCATCTTGGCGGCAATCTGTTGTCTTGCCACGACGCTGGCGCAAGCAGCCGGAATCCGCTTTATCGATGTGCCGGCTGATGCCGACAGGCCCTCGCTCGCAGGCGTGGTGTGGACACCTTGCACAGCCCCAACGCCCAAGGTCGCGCCAGGTGAGAGCGCTGCACTGCCAGGCGTCGTCAACTGCCCGATCGACGGCAAGGAACTGCCACTCATCGTCGTCTCGCACGGGCGACGCGGCTCGTTTCTGGCGCACAGCGACACTGCGGCTGCGCTGGCCGATGCCGGCTTCGTGGTCGCCGCCATCAACCATCCGGGCGACACGGCCAAGGACGCCGGTCGGACGGACGAGTTCTCCGTCCTGGTCGAGCGTCCCGCCGATATGAAACGGCTTACGGATTTCATGCTCGGGACCTGGAAGGAAGCCGCGGTCCTGGACCCGCGGCGGATTGGTCTG
>Ga0307510_10012683_pt1 | contig 10000 bp, 7 predicted proteins | sample 12_EM_MG_FD_207224 | JGI IMG/M metagenome (GOLD analysis project Ga0307510, IMG submission 207224) | Populus trichocarpa ectomycorrhiza microbial communities from riparian zone in the Pacific Northwest, United States - 12_EM | ecosystem: Host-associated > Plants > Roots > Unclassified | place... | reverse complement strand
GTATGATCAATCATGAATTTCTTAAATAAATGACAAGTGAGTCAAAATCTAGCATGGCACTGAGAATTGGGGGAGCAAAAGCAGTGGTCCAGAGGCCCCATCGATACCCAAAGTTGCAAATCACAAATTTTAAGAAGCAAAATTCATAGTCAGTGTTTGTTCTTTTTATCCTGAAATAAATATTAACCAAAAGCCTACTAAAATTAAAAAGTAATTAACACTAACTAGTTATTTTCCTTGATTATAGCCAAACATACACATGTTCGGATCAATTGGATCCCCACTAGATAGATGGGCCGAGGTTGGCCCATAAACTTCAATTTCATACAAATTAAGTAGTGTTGAAGAAAAATTCGAACAGAAAGCTTCAAAAATAACTGCATATAATATAAGGTGGGTTAATTGCTCAAGCCTGCTGTGAACTTGACGCCGGTCGATGGCAACCATGACAAGCCGTCGATGAACTGTGCGGCAGTAAAGAATTTAGCTGTGGCAACATCCTGAATGATGTGGTAGCCAGGCCATTTGACCCGGCCAGATAGTAATGCTCCAGGGCCATGGTTCCTATACTCACCATACCACAATGTGCCTAATGCAAAGTTTCCATACCACTCAAGCCACCCTCTAGGCTGGACCAGAGCGCTCATGTATGTGTTCATGAAAACTGTCCTGGAATATTGCTTCCATGGCCGCCCTAAGTATGTCGGTTGCGAGGCAAAAATGTAGCTATCTTGAATCGAAAATCCGGTGCTTTGGTGAGGGTTTTTCCTGCCTTGAGCAGTGATTGTAACCTTTTGTAGTGGTAGTGGCACTCTAGTGTATATCTTGCAATTTTGGAACACAGCAGCACCATTGCCAAAGATGTAATCTATGGTGCCATAAATCTCACATTCGCGGTAAAATTGGCGGAGAGAGTGAGCATAGAGGGTGTCTTGATAGCCTTCCATGCTGCACCGATAGAAAGCGGATTGGTCTGAATCAACTCGAAGGGCCACAGCTTGATGGTTTAATGGTCCAGCCGTGTTGCGAAATGTCATGTCTCTTGCTATGAATCCCTTTCCAGAGACAGCTACAAGCAAAAAAAAAAAAAACATCATTGTAGAACAAACATCAGCATGTAGATGTAAGCCAAAAACAAGTAATGAACAGCATGCACAAATATTTAGATACTCACCCACAGTAGCAGTTCTAAAGGAAGTCCATCCTTGCATGAAATTGCGATTGCCTGTGACCACAGTCTGTCCAATACCGTCCCCGACGAACATGATATTGGATTTCTTCCTCTTCATGTCAATGTTTTCTCTATAAACACCCTTCTTCACATAAATGATATACCTTCTATTACTATAGCTTGGAGCTTCATTAATGGCCTCTGTGATGGTACGGTAGTGACCGGTGCCATCTCCAGCTACAATTGCATCTATGTGCATACCAAGAGAACTGCCTTTCAGAAGCTCTTGATCACCTTCTGTCATCCACTCTGGGAACTTATCCGAACCTGAATTTGTAGTAGTACCATTATCGTTTCGTGGAGGTTTAAAAGGTAAGCTATGCAACTGAGTATACAAAGCTAAGACGTTGCCAATTAGCTGCGTGACTTGTTTCAGGCTTCCTCTGATAAAGTTCTCGAGATGTCCATCTGTGCCTTCAAATCCTTCAAGGCACGTATCTGGGTTGCTTAGTGCAGCACTAAGCCAAGCTTTCAAGTTTCCCTCGTAGTGAACATTCTTTATGCCTGCTCGGATATTGTTCATCTCCTTTAAGGACCATGCTAGCTCAGATACTGAGAAATCAAGAAGCTCTTTGCAATCCTCGATCGCAACTTGTTCACGATAACTGACAGACAACGCATTGAACTTGGTGATCATATCAATGGCTCGCATCGCTTCATCGAGCGTTGCCCTAAGGGCAGCATGGAGAATAGAATGTGCAGTAGGACCACTCTTTTTGAGCTCAGCTTGAAAATTTGATAGGCATGAGCTCTGGTTTTCAACATCGCTACAAGCTTGCATAATCAAAGCTTGTGCATTTAATGTTTGTTCTTCTGATGAGGTTACATTGGATAAAGCTTCAAGAGAAGGTAGGAAAAATAAAATAAAAAGAAAATTAGCTAAGGCCATGATTTGGGCAAAGATAGGAAGGGGAAAGGAGTTGTTTGGTTGCCCTTTTTAAAGAAAAACGTTTTAGGGAATGTGGATTGTCTGCTTTCAAAGGAAGGGCTTAACCTTTTGAGTTGCAAAGTATACCTTCTTGCCTGCCTTTTTCCTTGGACAAAGTTCAAGTTATGCTTACTTCTGAGGGCACGGTGTTCGATATTCTTTCACTATGTTTCCCTTGTTAGGTAAGCCCACCGCTTCTCTGTATCTGTGGAATCCTATACTGTCTGTTGCACTCTGCAAAATTTGCAGTGTGCACGAGCCCAGATAGGATCCCACTGACTTGGTAGTATTTGAACAGATTGTGGCTTGCATATATGTAGCCCAACACATATAGGGATTAGGAAGCACCCAAAACATGTTAAGCCCAGGAGGAAACATGGCATCCTCAGCCAATCAAACTATTTGAAGACTGCATTCAACATATAAATGAAAGACAATCACCTCATGACTTCATGAGCAAGGACTTGTGTCAAGACACCAGAACTGAGCTTTCAATCAAAGCACACCAAAGAGTAAAAAAGTCTTCATTCTCAAATGATTCTTATTGCAATGTTGTTGATCTCACCAATCAAGTTCAACTTATTACTTGCAGTCTTATACAAAGCGATTAGCATGAAAAATACTCATCATGAAATCTTATGAACCCAAAAGCTTAAGATGAAACACCCTCCCTAAGGGAAGAATAGAGCCAAGTGGATCACTCTCTAGTGCTTTCTTAAAACTTCTCTAATCCCATCTAATTTTGCAACCCCTGGCATGCAAAATCCCTTGTACTTCAGAGGAAAGCAAGAAACTTAGAGCAGCAACTAACTTGATCTTCTTGATTCTGACACAGCAGGCTCTAAGCACGAGCTCAAACCCCTCCACAGTGACATTTGTGAGGTGCACCAAATCCACATCTTGCAGGCGAGTCAAGTTTCCCATCAGCATGCATAATGTCATGTCCGTGATAGCACAGTAGCTCAAATTTAACTGCCACCATCAAAACATTTCATTGTGTTTGCATGGAATTCCCTACCTTAACACCCAAAATAAACTAACTTGTACCACTTGAAACAGAAATGAAATCAGGCGATGTAGATATTTAGAATATGACAGCTCTATTCAGTTTCGTTCAAATACCTAGTGTTCCCATAAAAAAATGGCTATGCATTCATTTTTATTCATTGCAATATCCTGATTCCCCCAACCCCCCGAAAAGTAAAACCCAAAATGTCATTTATATGTCTTGTGACCTCCTGCGTGAGATATATAAACTGCTTCTAGCATTTTTTTTCTTTTCTAATTTGCATACAAAAGCATAGATACTTTAATAGAAATAGCAGTTCCAGGTTGAAGTCACGATTCAATACCTGTCGCAAGTTCCGTGAGTAATAGGCAAGTACCTGAAACCCTGAATCATCAATTTTCTCGCAATGTTTCAAGTCTAAATAGGTCAGCCTCTTACACCTGGTAACCAATGCTGTCAAACCTACACTTGTGATTTTATCAAGCCCCCTCAACTCCAAGTCAGATAATTCCTCCAAATAACCAAGAGACTTCATCCCTTTGTCAGTGACCTCAATGCAGTATGACAAGTTCAGCTTCCTTAACTTCTTGCAGCCACTTGATAAAGCTGCTAAACCACCATCTCCAATATTCTTACAGCTGTGTCCAAAAAATAAATAATACAGTCAACTCTACTATCTACTAGGTAGGAAAATCACAACTCACATTTCTACTAGGGAGGAAAATCACAACAATTATTTGGCTTAAATTACCGGTATAGATCAAGTTCATGAAGCTCTGAACAATTAGAAGCAATATAAAAGAGTCCTTTGTCTGATATGTTTGTGCAAAGTCCTAATTTCAAACACAAAAGCCTGGAACATCTAGAAAGGCGTTCAAGCCCTGCAAATTACAAATAACAAAGTCATCAAATCAACTACATGCTAATAGCTTCACATGATGGACTTCATATCCTGAAAGCTTACCTCTGTCATTTATGCCACAACAGTCGGTGAGATCAAGCACTTCAAGTAGCAAGCAATGTAATCCAAGCTGTTCGAGACTCTTCTCAGTGATCATATTGCAAGACTCTAACTTCAGGCACAGAAGGTTCCTACATGAGTTTGCTATAGCAGATATTGCAGCATCGGCTATAGAACGGCAACATGTTAAATTGATGATCTTCAGATTGACACAGCCAGACACCAGCTGAATAATTCCCATATTAGTGACCCCTCCGCATTTGCTCAACCCAATTTCAATTAAAGACTTGCAGTTACTGCTGATTGTCTGGAAAATAGTGTCGGAACCTCGAACCCCATCAATTATGATGGTGTTCAGATTCTTCAATTTCTGTGTGCACTTGACAAAGCTTGGAGAAACTTCCTGCCGGCAAGACAGATTAAATTTAGTTTGTTTTACCTGAAAAGATAATCACTTCCAAAAATCCAACAGATTGTTAGCATTGACTTACTGAAAAGCAGTGACCTGCATCAATATGCAGAAGATCACTATGTCCTCCAATCAAGGAACTTAACCCATATGAACTGACACAATCACACCTTGCAACATCAATTTTCTGCAGCCAAAAGAACATGCAAATCTCGGAACATTAAGAATTGATTACTTCAATTTTCAAGAAATTGAAAATTTCAATTTTACCCCATCACATTGTAAGTATGATACCTGCAGTAAAGGGCATCCATTTTCAAGAAATTGCAATCCAACATCATTTACAAAAGGGCATCCCACCATAGCCAAATCCTCCAGCTTTGGCAAAGAAGCAATAGAACGCAGCGATTCACTCGTCACCTGAAGCCAACCCATCAAGTTTCATTACACGCATTAACACTAACTTAATCCAGTTCATTGCAAAATACACAACAAGGGGAAATTTTTTCCCAAATTCGCTCAACATATATCCCATCCAATTTTTTGCCTAACAAAAAGGAAAATGTTAGTAATTCAAAAAAACAAATCACGTTTCTCTCCATTTTCCCTGTTTTCCCCCAACTTATAAACCCACATTATCCTGCATCTACATTTTCTCATGAAACAAACTATGATCTTAAATCTCCAAGTGACTTCGCAAGATGAACAAGATCAAACACAAATACAAAATCAACGTGGTAAACCGCAAACAAACCTTGAGATAAGAAACATCAAGAAACTTCAACTCCAAGCACTTCTTACACAAAAGCTCAACACCAAGATCACTAATCTCCATACACCACTTCAAACTCAACCTCTCCAATCTTCCACACCCAACAACAATCTTAGCCAACCCAACATCACTGACTCCTAAACACTTATCCATCCTCAACTCCCTCAACCCTCCACAACCCGATATCGCTGCCGCCTCCCTATCACCAAACCCACAACAATACGACACATCAACACTCTCCAAACCCTTACAAGCACCCACCAACATCTCCAACCCCGCAAACTTCAGCCCATTAGCCCTACTCAAGTTCAAACACTTCAAATTCCTAGCCCATATCGAGTGATCAACATGATGTAGTAACGACGATATAGTCCAGTCGTCGATACGTGGACAGACTGAGAGGTCTAGAGTGTGGAGGTTGGTGTAGTTCTTGAGGAGAGTTAATAAGAACTCAACATGAAGGACACGTAGAGTTTTGCGTGTGAGTGAGTCAACTCGATGTAATTCTTTGCAAACGAGCCTCCATGTCTTGCGATCTGAGTCTTGAACGAGTTTCTCATTGACCCGAATGAGTAAATCTTCTGTTAAGACAGAAAGTATAGGTGTAGACCGAGTTGACATTGATTTTTAAGAAATGAGTTCTCTTTCCGACGCTGTAAGCAAGCAAGAGTTTAGATTCTTCCGATGAAGAACGTAGTTTGAGCAAAAATTTTCTAGTTTTCGAGAAGGATTTCTTTTTTTCAAGAAAGCTGGGTTCTTCGAGGAAATTAAGGTTTGTGTTTTTTTTATGGGATTTTTTAGGGGATTAAGGATTGTGGGGTGTTTTGGTTTCTGGGGTGGTGGAGGTGTTTAGGTGGGGACAAAGAGGAAGAGGAGGCGGAGGTGGAGGAGAGGATGGTGGGAGGGTTTAGAGAGGCTTCGAGCAAGGCTGAGACAAGTTTTGAAGATCCAATTCATTTTCTTTTTCCGGTGACCGGTTGATGATGAGAAGGAAAGGAAATCTGATGAGGTTGGTGAAGATGGAAATGTTTGTGTTGCAGTGAAGAAGTAGAGACGGAGAAGATGGAAGAATGGTTTGGTGTCTGGGCGACCACAATAGCATACTAACTCCTAGCCCCTAGGTATGGGTAACAAATAGGAAAATGTTTAGATATTTATATTTAATTTGATGAATAAAAAATAAGGTACAAATAATATCAAAATTAATGTACTGCTATTTTATTTTATATTAAATAGTAAATAATATTAGGACAATTAACATTTATATGCATATCTAAAAATCAATGAATGAAATATTGGTGCATAATATAATAAAAACTATACCCGTAAATACCTATTACCAACCTTAATACTTAATCATATTCCAAAAAGAAAAATTGATAATGGTATGTGCAAATATATGCATTTAAAATTTCCATGCATGTATTATATTTAAATTTGATTGATTTTGAGTAATTTTAAATTTCTGTGCTTTTATGGATCATAAAATTTTTAAGAATATTTTTTAAATTTAATTATGAAAAATCCAATAAATTCATATTATTTCACTGAAAGTTATAAATAAAAACACATCAATTTTAAAAATTGTTCTTAAAAAATAACAGTAAGGAAAAAAATAAAGAAATTACCAGCACCCCATCAAACTTAGGGCTTTTTATTTTTGCATTTCAAAACTGTTTTTGAAAAAAATATTTTTTAATTTTTTCTTAAAATTAATATTTTTTTTATATTTTAGATCATTTTAATGGGTTGATGTCAAAAATAATTTTTTAAAAAATAAAAAATATTATTTTAATGCATTTCTAAGTAAAAAAATACTTTGAAAAGCAATTGCTATCACATTTTTAAACACCCATTTAATATGTATTTGGTGTTGTGGTGGTTTTTATGATTGTAGTTTCAAAAAAATAGATTTTAAAAAATATTTTTAATTATAATTTTAAAAAATATATATTTGATTAAAACTGTTATGGAATATATTTTTTATTAAAAAAATGAAAAGAATATTATTCTAGCTTTATAAAATTAATGTTTAAAATATAATTATATATAATATTAAGTATAAGAATTAAAAGCTATTTAGCTAGCTAAATTTTTTTTTTAATTGGATAAAAACAAAAATTACTTTATTTGAGAGTGTAGTAATGATTGTTTTTCAAAGTATTTTTCATCTCGAAATACATGAAAATAAAGTTTTTTTATCTTTTAAAAATTATTTTTGACATTAGTACATCAAAATAATTTAAAAATATAAAAAAAATATTAATTTAAAATAAAAAAATAAAATAAAATTTAATATTTTTTAAAAAATATTTTTAAAACGCAAAAACAACTATATTCAATAATTTGACTATCATGGCAGGAATTCAACTATTTGACTTTACTTTACACGTCCTATTTTTATTCCTTGGTTGATTTTAGAGATTCACAGGCCTTCCACAGCTGATTATTACTCAGAGAACGGAAAAACATCCAAAGCGGTTCTCTTGGAGTACATGAATTGACCAAAACATCCTTTAATTGTTTGATATCTCGAATGTACGTGGACATGTGCTGAGCCAGACAAGCCCACGTGGAAGAAATAATCAGGTCATTTTAGTCAAGAACTTTTCTGCATTAAAAGTCGTAAAAACCGTGCTCCCTGTCCCACCGCACGACACGTGTCGGGTAAAGATTAGATTCAGGAAAAAGTACACAACAGCAAGCTTCTATTCAAGGTAAATTAGTTTTTGAACCCTATAGATGAAGAAGTATTCTATTTCAACTCTTATAGTCTTAAACTCTCAATTAAATCCCGAAATTGATCATGATTGTTAGATATCTAGTGATTGTGCTTAGGATTGATTTTTAATAACCATGATTTTGATTCCAGATCTTAAACAAACGAAAAAAAAATTAAAATCATAGTTTCAGGTTTTTTTAGTTTACTAACCTACTACTTTTTTAAGAAAAAAAAGGTTAAAAAAGTATTCATAGACTGATTTTTTTTATTTATTAAAAGCTCAAACGATGATTTCAAATATATATTAGTAATATTTATAATTATTTCCTCTTTTTTCCTCATAAATCTTCGAATATATGATTTGATATACAATCATTTATAAGAAAATGCACATGAATATTTTAAATAATGATTTACAAACTAGGTGCAACTCTTTCTTTTTTTTCACTATATGTTCAATCCTTATTTAAATTCATGATTTAAACAAAAATACTTGAAACACTATCATTAACATTTCACTGTAAAAATTTAAGGATAAGGCTACGATTAGAAAGATAAAATTAAATTTAAAATTAGCCTTATATTATATGCTATATATTTATTGTACATTAATATATGAAAAAATATTAAAAAAATGCTAAACATTTTATCATCATATAAAAAAAATACTTCATGTTGTTTTTGTTCCCTCATTTTAGAAGTACCATGATAGTTTTTACCGCAATTATCTTTTGATGTGTTTAATATTACAGTACAGGATATTTTTAAAAAATATTTATTTATTTTAATTTATTTTATTTTTAATATTAGTACATTAAACCCATTAAGAATCCGTTTGTCTACACGTTTACGTTCGCGTTTCTTAAAAAACACAGTATTTATCCGTTTGGTTACAAATTGTTAACTGTGAAAAAACGTGGGTCCCATCATTTATTTGCGGCTGTAACTCAATATTTAGGAAGCAGAGAATTCATGCTTTTTCGTTACTGTTCATGCAATTGCACTGTTCACTGAACAATGCAATTACATGTAAAGTTTTTTTTTTTTAGTGTGTTAAATTTTTTAACAGTTTTTTTTTAAAAAACCTTGTACTGTGATGTGAATAATATTTTTTTTTCTCGAAAAACTAGTATAGAGTGAATTAAATTCACTCGCACTGTAATATCAATTTTATACCCGATAATATTTTATCTAATTTTATTACACGCTAAAAATATTATGGAAACTGTAGTTTTTATCGGATGAATTTCGTACGTAATGGAATTATAAATAGTTTAATGGAATAATAAAAAATATTTTATATAAAGTATGATTTATTTCATGATATAATAGAAATAGTTAAATCCACAATATTTAAATTAAAAATCATCAATATTAATATATATTTTTAAAATTATTTTATAACCTCAATTTTAAAAGCATTATTAATCAAACACATTAAACTACTTTTTCTTCAACCTCAATTTTAACCACAGTTTTAACCAAACATCTATTTTTTCAAACCAACCTCAACTAAAAGTACTTTTTATAAAACAATTTTTTTTAAACCACAACCACAACAGCTACCGCAATACCAAATACACTCTAAACCCATTTATAAGCTTCTAAACCATCAATATAATTTTTTTATATATAAAAAATAATTTAAAAAATATTTTATAACGTAAGAACAAACTCCAAACCAAAAACACACTCGTCGGTAAGGGGATAGATTATATTTTTCAAAAATCAAATCAATCAAATCCGTTGAAGTTAAGATCTTAAACTATAGGGTCTGAAGTGAGCTTTTATAAAGATTCAGGGACGAAAGATATAGTTTACCTGCCGTCCTTTTCTGGTGTGGTGAATAGAAGAGTACATCACCTTCTACGATTTCTTACTAACCTTTGTACGGTTAGTATTCGCGGGACCCAGAGAGACCGTACCTATCTGCTTACCTTCCTTTGATGGCGGTGGGTCCCATGGAAC
>Ga0307510_10012682_pt1 | contig 10000 bp, 5 predicted proteins | sample 12_EM_MG_FD_207224 | JGI IMG/M metagenome (GOLD analysis project Ga0307510, IMG submission 207224) | Populus trichocarpa ectomycorrhiza microbial communities from riparian zone in the Pacific Northwest, United States - 12_EM | ecosystem: Host-associated > Plants > Roots > Unclassified | place... | reverse complement strand
CTCTCTCACTCTCACCCTTTAAAACTTGATGTTATCATCAGTATGCTCCAATCATGAATCACTATACTTGTTATTACGTAGCAAATAATCAAGATCTTTTCAGCAAATTGTATGGTGTGCTATTGTAAGCAAACTACAAGTTAGTGCAAAGCTAAGTTAGGATAATTCTAGGAAAGTCAGAGAGTCCACAATTCAAAGTACTCTAGAATTGTTCTAGGAAAGGCAAAATTTTCAGCAAATTATATGGTGTGTTCTGTAGTAAACTTTGTCTAGATTGTTACATTTAGGTCGGTTAAGAAGGCTATAAATAGCCACGCAACCATCATTTATAAACCAAGCCAAAACAACTATGCTAATCTTAATCCAAGTCTTAAAACTCTCCTCTGCTGCCTAGTATGTTGTAATTTCTATTGACAAAGTTTTGCTTTGGTTGTCCCACATTCTTCAATCATTTCCAAAGAATCCAAACTATAAACTAAGTACTTTTACCAAACCACTACAACTAAACATCTTAACTATCGAACTATTTTCATTTCAATCCTAAATCATTAACACCTTTAAACTACCTCCTAAACTACCATCATCTTCTAACAATTTTCGGTTGTCATGTTTTTTCTTGATTTGTGGGGAGGGGGGCAGAGGAAAAGATAAGAGCTTACAAATCCAAAGACATAACTGTAAAACGACCAGACTCAAACCACCATTTTTTATAATTGAAACTGAGTTCTTAAGAAAGTTTGATAATTGCACGGTCTTTCTCTGCTGCAAAACTGCCATTTTGTCATTGGTTTTTCCCATTGATCTCCATTGATTGTGAAAGATTATTGCATGTTCTTAAATTTTCTTATGCTCTATCAAAACACAGCCCTGGACTTGATAAAAAATGTGGAAGTCCAAGCAATCTTAGGGCCGACAACATCAATGCAAGCCAACTTTGTTATTGACCTTGGAGAAAAAGCTCGGGTGCCCATAATGTCGTTTTCTGCAACAAGTATTTTTCTTACTTCCATTAGGAGTACCTATTATTTTCGAGCTACACTTAATGACTCAACTCAAGTGAATGCCATAAGTGCTTTCGTTCAAGCCTTCGGGTGGAGACAAGCAGTACCGATCTACATCGACAACGAATATGGAGAGGGAATCATACCTCATTTAACTGATGCTTTGCAAGCAGTAGATGCTCGTGTCTCCTACCGGAGTGTCATTTCTCCATCAGCCACTGATGAACAAATTGTTGAGGAGCTTTATAAGTTGATGGGAATGCAAACTAGAGTTTTCATTGTGCACATGTATGGCTCTCTTGGCACTCGGCTTTTCGCCAAGGCAAAAGAGATTGGTATGATGAGTGAAGGCTGTGTTTGGATCATGACTGATGGTCTGACAGCTGATTTGTTGAGTTCACCAAATCCTTCTGTTACTGGGACAATGCAAGGGGTACTGGGTGTTAAACCTTATGTTCCAAGTACAAAAGAGCTCCAAGATTTTCGAGTTCGGTGGAAAAGGAAATTCCAACAAGATAATCCATATATTATTGATGCTGAGTTGAACATTTACGGACTACGGGGCTATGATGCCGCGACGGCTTTGGCCTTGGCAGTTGAGAAAGCTGGAACTACAAATTTTGGCTTCCGAAAGGCAAATGTTTCTAGCAGTTCATCAACGGACCTTGCAGCTCTTGGTGTCTCTTTCAATGGTCCAAGCCTTCTTCAAGCTTTATCAAACACTAGTTTCAAAGGCCTAACAGGAGATTACCATTTCGTTGATGGGCAGTTGCAATCTCCAGCTTTCCGTATAGTTAATGTGAATGGAAATGGAGGAAGAGAGATTGGATTCTGGACACCAAAAGAAGGACTTGTGAAACAATTCGTTCCTAGTAATGGTACGAATCCGAATTCTGTGTCCAGTATTTCAAGTACTGTAATTTTCCCAGGGGACACAACTGCTGTTCCCAAGGGATGGGGGATTCCCACAAAAGAAAAGAAGTTGAGAATAGGAGTATCCGTGAAGTCTAGCTTAAGACAGTTTGTGGACGTCATAAGATATCCTAGTTCTAACACCACAATAGTCACTGGATTCTGCATAGATGTTTTTGATACTGTCGTCAAAACATTGCCTTATGATTTGCCTTATGAGTATGTCCCCTTTGCCAAGCCTGACGGCAAGTCTGCTGGAACTTACGATGATCTGGTCTATCAAGTTGTAGTTGTAAAACAGTATACAGATACAGAAGAGACAAAGAAAACAGACAGCTATAATAATTGTTGTTATTGTAACTGCAAGCATAATTCTTTATTAATGAAATCACTCTTTTATAGAAGAGTTTTGATAACAAACTACAGAAAAATAATGACGAAATCTTAACAAACAAAGAGCCGTTCTATAACAGCTTTATTTGTAACAAACATGCTAACATAATGGAAAGCTAATCTTGACTAAAACTTCTCAGTCTTCTCAGCATCGAAGACCTCTTCTTCAGCAGCAAATGAGGCAACTGTCAACACTCCTCCTTGCATCTTTTGCTGCAGACACCTATCTTGTTTCTTAATATTTCAAACCTTGTTTTTGACAATGGCTTGGTTAAAATGTCAGCAAGCTGGTCTTCTGTCCTGCAATAAATAAGTTGTATCTCTTCATTTTTCTGAACCTCTCTCAGAAAATAATACTTGAGCTTGAAATGCTTTGTTTTGCCATGAAAGATTGGATTGTTGGATATTGCTATTGCCGCCTGATTATCAACATTGACCCTAGTAGCTTTCTTCTGCTCCATGTCCAAATCTGCTAAGATTTTTCTCAGCCATAAAACTTGATTTGCAGCTGCTGTAGCTGCAACATACTCTGCCTCTACTGTTGATTGAGCAATTATCTCTTGTTTTTTTGAACACCAGGAGAAAATTCCTGATCCAAAACTGAAACAATATCCAGAGGTGCTCTTCATGTCATCACAACTACCAGCCCAATCACTGTCTGCATATCCTTGGAGATCAAAATTTTCAATACAACTAAACTAAATGCCATAGCTTAGTGTACCTTTGATATATCTCACAACTCTTTTCGCAGCCTTGAAGTGAACTTCACTTGCACAATGCATAAACCTTGATAACAAGCTTACAGCATGCATGATATCAGGTCTTGTAGCTGTGAGGTACATCAGACATCCAATCAAGCTTCTGTAAATTGCTTCATCAACTTTATCAGCTCCATCATCTTTACAGAATTTTTCTTTCACGTTCATGGGAGTAGGCATTGATTTGCATTCTTCCATTTTGAATTTCTTCAAAATCTCTTTGGCATATTTCTGTTGACAAATAAAGATTCCATGCTGGTTTTGTTGCACTTCCATACCAAGAAAATAAGCCATTTCACCGAGGTCAGTCATTTCAAAGACCTTCATCATTTCTGCTTTGAAGTTGTCTATCATGCTTTGATTGTTTCTTGTAACAAAAAGATCATCCACATAAAGTGAAACAACAATGTAATCAGAATTTGAATTTCTGATGTATAAGGTTGATTCACTCAAACTTTTCTTAAAGTCAAGTTTGAGTAAATGCTCATCAATCCTGCTATATCAGGCTCTTGGAGCCTGTTTCAATCCATATAAAGCTTTCTTCAATAAGTAAACCTTTTCTTCTTCTCCTCTTACAACAAATCCCTTTGGCTGTTCAACGAAAATCTCCTCCTGCAGATAGCCATTCAAGAATGCAGACTTCATATCAAGTTGAAAGATTTTCCAACCTTTTTGAGCTGCAACTGCTAGTAGCATTCTTATGGTATCCAGGCGTGCAACTGGTGCAAATGTCTCTGAAAAATCAACACCAAAAATCTGTGCATAACCCTTAACCACCAATCTGGCTTTGTGTTTGTTGATAGTGCCATCAACATTCAATTTTGTTCTGTAAACCCATTTTACTCCAATAGGTTTTTTGTGCTCTGGCATGTCCACCAATTTTCATGTTTGATTCTTCTCAATCATCCTTAGCTCTTCATTCATGGCATCAATCGATTTTGGATCATTTTTGGCTTCTTCAAATTCTGCAGGTTCTAACACAGCTACTTTGCAGCTTTGATAAATATCTGTAAGCAACTTAGTTCCTCTAACTGGTGCTTCATCAATATCATCAACATCCTGCACAATCTCCATACCTGCACTTGCATCTTTGAAGTTCCACTTTTCGGTTTCAATGAATTTGATGTCTCTGCTCACTATCACCTTTTCTGTTTCAGGTTGAAAAACTCTGTAGCCTTTTGTAACATTGCTTCAGCCTTTCTATCAAGTTTATCTCTTCTTACCTGAGGAACATAGGTGAAACATAAGCAACCAAAAATCTTTAAATTCTGGAGTGAAGGTTTGTAACCATGCCAAGCTTCATATGGAGTCTTGTTTTGTAATGCTCTTGTTGACAGCCTATTCAACAAGAACACAACAGTGTTCACAGCCTCTGCCCAAAACTTTTTGGGTAAATCTTTCTCAAATAACAGACACCTTGCCATCTCCATGATTGTTTTATTTTTTCGTTCACTTACACCATTTTGCTGAGGAGTGTAAGGTGTAGTATATTGATGTTCAATCCCTGCATCATGACAAAACTTGGCAAACTTGTTTGATGTGTATTCGGTGCCATTATCAGATCTTACAACCTGAATTCTGTGACCACTTTGATTTTCAATCCAGTTTTTAAACCTCATTAAAACACTTGCTACCTCAGTTTTAAACTTTAGGAAATAGACCCAGCACATTCTTGTATAATCGTCAATGAAAGCAATATAATACCTGCTTCCATTCAGTGATATTGTTTTCAGAGGTCCAGCAACATTAGTATGAATAAGCTGAAGCTTTTTCGTTGCTCTCCAGGCCTTGTTCTGAGGAAATGGAAGTCTATTCTGTTTGCCATATTGACAAGAAGAACATACTTTGATTTCTTCTTCCAGCTTTGGCATTCCCTGCACCATCTTCTTTTTCTGCATCTGCATCAATGTTTCTTGATTAAAATGCCCCAGTCTCTTGTGCCACAATTCTGACTGATTTGCTGTGCTTAGATAAGCAGCTGACTCCTCTTCCATCCAGTCAATTGAAAAACTTTTTCCTTTCATCTTTATAGTGAATATTTCTAATCCAGCAGGATCAGAAATTGAACAATGTTTGTCTTTAAACACCAATGAGTATCCTTTTTCAAGAAGCTGACCAACACTCAACAGATTCTGATCAATTTCAGGAACAAAAAGAACATCAGAAATGAGTTTTATACCTGAATTTCCTTCAATAGCAACTGTTCCTTTTCCTTTCACAGGAATATATTCACCATTTCCAATTCTGACTTTAGAAACACTAGATTTGTCAAGTTGCTTGAATAGGTTTTCATCATTTGTCATATGGTTTGTGCAACCACTATCTATTAGCCAGCAATCACTTGCATGTTTGCTTGCAAAACAAGTAGCCACAAACAGCTGCTCCTCCTGTTGTTGATCTGCAACTTGAGCTTCATCTTCTTGCAGGTTAGTTTTGCTTTTGCAAATCTTCTCCATATGTCCCAGTTGATTACACTTTCTGCATTTAATATCAGGTCTCCACCAGCAATATTTCTGTAAGTGATTTGTTTTCTTACAGTGTTGGCAGGGAGTAAAGTTTTCATATCTTTTGCTGCTATCGGCTCCATTGTATTTGTTGATCTTCTTTTTGCCTTTGTCTCCTTTCTGAACATGCATTTTGGCTTGAAAAGCTCCTTCCATGGACTCCTCTTGTCGTATTATTCTTCTTTGTTCTTGTGCCTGTAAAGCATTGAGCAATTCTGCCAAAGATATTTTTGACAGATCTTTAGATTCTTCTAAGGAAGAAATTTTTGATTCAAACCTTTCAGGTAAAGTCACCAGAATTTTTTCAACAACTCTTTTATCAGGAAGATCTTCTCCCAATAGTCTTACTTTGTTGACTATGGAAAGTAATCTATTAGAAAAATCTCTGATTGTTTCTGTTTCTTTCATCTTCTGCATCTCAAACTCCCTTCTCAAATTCAATACCTGCATCTGAATTATTCTCTCATTACCATGGAATTCTTCTTGAAGATAATTCCATATTTGCTTGGCTGTATCAAGTGCAATTATTCTGGGGAATATTGCTTCTGAAACGGCAGAGTAGAGACATGTTTTTGCTTTGAACTTTCTTGCTTTTTCCTCACGATGGTTTCTGATTTGAGCAATAGTAGGATCAGCAGGTAGTGGTTGGGATTCATGTTCCTGTTCTATTGCATCCCAAAAATCACAGGCCTGCAAGTAAGTTTTCATTCTTGCAGCCCACATTTGATAGTTTTCACCAGTAAATACTGGTGGTGATGCAAGAGAATACATATTTGATGCCATTGAAAAAAAAAGAAGAGGCTTTGGTGTTTGTATGTTTGGTGAAAAAAGGTTTCTCACAGGTTACTCTCTTCACTCAAGCTTGGTCCCGTAAGATTAATATGGCTCTGATACCAATTTGTAGTTGTAAAACAGTATACAGATACAGAAGAGACAAAGAAAACAGGACAGCTATAATAATTGTTATTGGTACTGCAAGCATAATTCTTTATTAATGAAATCACTCTTTTATAGAAGAGTTTTGATAACAAACTACAGAAAAATAATGACGAAATCTTAACAAACAAAGAGTTGTTCTATAACAGCTTTATTTGTAACAAACATGCTAACATAATGGAAAGCTAATCTTGACTAAAACTTCTCAGTCTTCTCAGCATCGAAGACCTCTTCTTCAGCAACAAATGAGGCAACTGTCAACACAAGTGTACTTTAAGGTAAAACTTAATTTTATCTTTTTCTGTACTTATTCTATGTGTATGATAATATTGGAATATTATCATACACATTGATGCCAGTCTTTGTTTTTTTTTTTGAGATATTCTTTCTTATGTATTTTATTTTACAACCAACAGAAGTTTGATGCTGTGGTTGGAGACATTACCATTCTCTACAGCAGATCCTTGATCATCGACTATACCTTGCCTTTCATGGAAAGCGGTGTCTCCGTTATTGTTCCTATAGAAGGCCACAATATCGAAAATGCTTGGTTCTTCTTGAAACCCTTGACATGGGACCTTTGGGTGAGCAGTCTTTTATTCTTTGTTTTCATTGGATTTGTTGTCTGGGTTCTTGAGCACAGAATAAATGGAGATTTTCGAGGACCTGCTTCACATCAAGCTGGCACTATCTTCTGGTTTTCCTTCTCAACAATGGTGTTCGCACAACGTAAGTTCTCTTCTCCTGTTGAAACACTTAAACATATATATATATAAACACAGAATTGACTTTAATTTTATCAATTTACAGGGGAGAGAGTGGTTAGCAACTTGTCTAGAGTAGTGGTAATCATATGGTGTTTTGTTGTGCTGATCCTCACACAGAGTTATACCGCCAGTTTATCTAGCCTACTTACAGTCCAGCAGCTAAAAGTTACTGATGTAAATGAGCTCATTAAGAAGGGGGAGTATGTGGGCTACCACAAGGATTCTTTTATTCTACGAATCTTGTTAGGCTTGGGGTTCGACAAGTCCAAGCTCATTGCGTATAGTTCTCCAGAAGAATGCCTCGAACTCTTCTCCAAAGGAAGTGGAAATGGTGGTATTGCTGCTGCTTTTAATGAAGTGCCATATATAAAAGTATTTCTGTCAAAATATTGCTCCAAATATACCATGATTGATGCTACTTTCAATACCGGCGGTTTTGGCTTTGTAAGCTCACTTTCCCATCTTTCTATTTCCATTTCACTCTATAGCTTATCAGTCTATAGTTTATTACAACCATTTTTTGTTGTGAATTTCAGGTCTTCCCTAAAGGTTCTCCTCTAGTACCTGAGATATCAAGGGCAATTTTGAATATGATTGAGGGAGATAAGATGAAGGAAATCCAGGATAAATGGTTTGCCAATCAAACTAGTTGTCCAGATTCTGGCACCTCCGTTTCATCTAATAGCCTTAGTATCAAGAGTTTCTGGGGATTATTTTTAATTGCTGGAATAGCTGCACTTTTAGCTCTCATTATCTTCATAGTGATGTTTGTTCATCAGGAGGGGAGAGTAGCCTTGAGACCCTCTGACTCCACAACTTCAATATGGAGTAAAATTCGACATTTGTTTATCATTTTCAATCAAAGGGACTTCACATCCCATATCGAAGTGAATGACAGGAATGGGATTCACCTTCCAAGTATGGGCACGGCAAGTCAATCGGGCAATTCAGCTCACACTGAAATTCATGGATATCCGTCCTCTGCAGGGTGTGATACCATTCGATATAGCCAAGCCCCTCAAGTAACAAGTGCTGATCAGCTCACCAACCCAAATCAAGAGAGGCCTGTTAAGGACAATCAGAAGTCTGATGTTAATCATGAGACCCCTACTCGTACCGATCAAAGGTCTCATGCTATTATTCATCAGAGGACTAAATCCTACTAGGACTTCTACGTACTCCTTGAGACAACAACGGTCCGGCACAGCTACACTCTCGGTTTTTCTCGTTCTCATATGACTTGCTGTCCTATAATACATTGTACTCTTACCACTAATGTCGATACACTTGTAGTTATCATATGCAGTAATTTTAGTATAACCGGTTCAAGTTCATTGTATAGCTTAAAATCCAATGAACAAGCCTGGAAGAGACCAGAAGGGGCTGCTCCCTTGTACGAATTTGGAGAATTCCTTATATATATACATGTGCTGTTCCCCCCTCCAAGATTTTGATGAATTCCAATGTAAATGTGTTATGGTGGCTGGCCTGAATAATTGACATTTGTGATGCACCTTCAAGAAAAGAAAATATTTATAATTATGAAAAGTTGCCCGGTGATCAAAGCACTTAATGCTTTTTGATTGATAGGAATGAAAGGCAGGAATTGAGATAGAAATGAAAAAATTAATTAGGATAACATTTTAATTCCAATACCTTGTTTGAAATATTAATAAGAAATCAAAATAAAATTTAAAATTTTTAATATCTCATTTTTCAAATAAAAATGAATAGTGATTAAAAACATAATTTCCATAAATTAGGAGGGTACAAAAAAATAAGTCTTGGTAAATTGTGGGTAACTTGCTCTCAAAGATCATCTCTGTGAGCTGTACTCTTTGGTTTGTGTTTCCTATTGTAGACAGTGGGCCTTAGAATTGCCCCCTCTGTTTTTCATTTAGAAATCGTTGGACTTCAGAAAAAGCAGGAAAAACTTCTGTTGAAAAATTAGCTTCAGAAAGTAGTAAAAATAAATTATTTATAGATTAAACAGGATGGATGCAAACAAGTTTTGTCAAAAACAAATTTTTTTCCACGACATAGAAAATACAATGTAAATTAGGATTGTAAAATCATAATTAAATTTTTTTATCTAATTATATATTGATAATTCTAGCCAAGTAGTAAATTACTAACAATATATACACAATTCAAACAAAAGTGAAATAAACAATAGAAAAGTTCAAGCACTTTAAAATACATAAAAAGCTAAAAATTGCAGGGTAACTGGTCGATTAGTTTCTGGAAAACCCAGAACTAGTCGACCGATTATTCATACAAGACCAAGAAAACCACTCATTTTATACTTCTAATAAACTCGTAAGTTCGGTCTGATTTTACTGATTTTATCAATTTTACACGAGTCAAGTCTGGTTTTACTAGTTTTTAAGTTTATAGTTCGATTTTATACGTTAGATATAACTGACTCGCAAAATTTTATAATTTTACGAGTCAATTTGTGATTTTGACAAAAATGAATGCAAATTTATAGGTCAGTGGATGAAATTTTCACAATCAGCTAAAGCTTTCTTCATGCGTGATCACTTGTTTAGGACTCTTACAGCCAACATCTCTGCGTCGTGCTCGAATCATACATGGTAAGTGTTGGGGTAATTCCAGAACTCAAACACACACAATTTACGTGGTTCGGCAACTTGCCTACTCCACGGAGCTACTGGTTTGTATTAATGAAGCTTACAAACAATACAAACAAAGGAGGAGGAGATAAA
>Ga0307510_10012681_pt1 | contig 10000 bp, 8 predicted proteins | sample 12_EM_MG_FD_207224 | JGI IMG/M metagenome (GOLD analysis project Ga0307510, IMG submission 207224) | Populus trichocarpa ectomycorrhiza microbial communities from riparian zone in the Pacific Northwest, United States - 12_EM | ecosystem: Host-associated > Plants > Roots > Unclassified | place... | reverse complement strand
ATTCGACCCTGTCGAATCGCCGCAACATCAACTTCCTCAACGGGGCCACGCCGGGCAGCGCCCCTGTTGAAGTGGTGAACGTGATCTCGACGCGGTCGTACGGCACGGAGGCAACGCTCCATGTCCGAATCTGGGAAGGATTGTCCTTCGAGGGCAATGCAACCTATGAGCATGATATCTACACGAAGTACACGCCGGTGGCCGCCTGCACGCCGGACTGCGTAGGCAACACCCTGCAGCGCCAGCCGAATGTCCTCGGCAACCTGGGCTTGTACTACAAGGACAGCAAGTTCGATGCGGCGGTCTTCGACTCGTACACCGGGCGGACGTTCACCTCGGACCTGAACAACATCGAGCTGGCCGGCTACCACATCGTCAGGCTGGACGCGGGTTACACCCGCACCTTCTCGGGCGGTGACCGGGCGCGTATCGGCGTCAGCGTCTACAATCTGTTCGACAGCACGGGTGTTTCGGAGGGCTCGCCTCGCCAGGGAACGCTGCAGAACGCCGGCCAGGCCTACTTCATCGGCCGGCAGGTGCTCCCGCGGCGCATCATGGCTCGATTGTCATATGAATTCTGACAGTTGAACGGGGTCGACTACGCGATTGTGGCGCTGTATTTCGGCGCCATGATCTGGCTCGGACTGCGCTTCAAGCGCAACGCGGCCAGCACGGATTACTTCCTGGGAAGCCGTGCGCTCGGCTGGTTTCCGCTGGGAATGTCGACGATGGCGACCCAGCTTTCGGCCATCAGTTTTGTCTCGGCCCCGGCCTTTGTCGGTCTGCGCGCCGGCGGTGGCATGCAATGGCTCACTTACGAGCTGGGCGTGCCGCTGGCGATGATCCCGCTGATGGCCCTCGTCGGGCCGATGCTCCGGCGCTCCGGGGTGTTGAGTGTGTACTCCTTCCTGGAGCGCCGTTTCGGGCGCGGCTCGCGTCTCCTGCTGAGTGCGTTATTCATTTTCAGCCGGGCCTTCAGCACTGGCGTGCAGATCTATGTCATTGCTCTCGTCCTGTCCTCGATTCTGGCGCTGCCGTTCTGGCAGACCATTCTCGTGCTGGGCGGTGTCACCATTGTTTACTCGCTGAAGGGCGGCCTGAAGGCAATTGTGTACAGCGAGGTGGCGCAGATGATCATCAAGGTGGCCGGCATCTTTGTGATCATGTTCACGGCGTTGCATTACATGGGAGGTTGGAATGCCTTCCTCGACCATCTGGATACACGACGACTGCAGGTCATCGATTTCCACAACTTCGGCCTGGACGGCCGCGAGTATGGTTTCTGGCCGATGTTGTTCGGTGGCTTCTTCCTCTACACCTCCTACTACGGGACGGATCAGACGCAGGCGCAGCGTATTCTGTCGGCGCGTGATGAGAGCACTGTCAGGCAGTTGCTGTTGTTCAACGGACTGCTGCGTTTTCCCATCACGCTGGCCTATTGTTCCGGCGGCTTGATTCTCGGCGCATTCGCCATGGCCAACCCGCAGTTCCGGGCAGCCATTCCGCTCGACAAGCCCGACCTGATGATTCCCGTCTTTATTGAGCACTACCTGCCGCATGGCGTGGTCGGGATCATTGTGGTTGCATTGATTGCCGCCTGGATGTCGGCGTACAGCTCGACCCTGAATTCGCTCACGGCCGTAACGATGGAGGACTTCGTCAGTTCCGTTGTGAAGATACCCGAGGAACGCTATGTCAGTATCAGCAAGTACGTGCTGCTGGCCTGGGGCGTGGCGACCCTGGTGTTTGGGTTCTTTGCCGGGAAACTGGCGGCGACCGCAATCGAGGCGATCAACAAAATCGGCTCGGTATGCTATGGCCCGATCCTGGGAATCTTTCTGTTGACGGCCATTCCCAGGGTGACGCCGCTGGCGGCCAATGTTGCCGTGGCCACCGGCGTGTGCGTCAACCTCATTCTCTGGCTGTTTTTTCCCAATGTGTTCTGGTTCTGGTGGAACGCCATCGGCGCGCTCGTCACGCTGGGGGTAGGTACTACACTGGGTGTTCTTTTGACGTCGAGCAAGTCTCGCGAGGCCATTCCCGCTGTGGCGGTAGCGCGTCCTTTTCCGTTGCGCGCAAGTGTCGCGATGCTGTTGATGTTCACTTTTATCGTGGTGCTGTGTTTGCTGCTGCCGCGGATTGGTACCTAAGGTCTGAAAGTCGGCGCTTCTGCTGACCGTCCGCATTGAAGTTGGCAGGATCCAACCAGGCTTCGAAAGCCGCCCGGATGCGCGGCCACTCGGAGTCAATGATCGAATACCACGCAGTGTCCCGGTTGCGCCCGTGGTAGACGATGACCTGTCTGAAGATACCCTCGAACGTAAATCCATATCGCTCAGCGGCTGCGCGGGACGGCGCGTTCAGGCTGTCACATTTCCATTCGTAGCGGCGGTAGCCGAGCTCATCGAACGCCCGGCGCATCATGAGGAACATGGATTCTGTCGCCGCGCGCGTTTTCTTCAGTAGCGGCGAGAAGGTAATGCCGCCGACTTCGATGACTCCGTGTAAGGGCTCGATGCGCATCAGCGCTGCCGTCCCGACCGCCTTGTTGGTCGACGTATCGACTACAGCGAAGTTCAGCGGATCCTCGCTCGCTTCGAGCTTGGCAAGATGGGCGTGACAGGCCTGCGGAGTGTCCGGCCGAACGGGAAAGAGATACGTCCAGTCGCGCTCATCCGGCGCTTGCTGGTAGGCGGCAAACAGGTCCTGTGTGTGCCGTTCACTACTGACCGGCTCCAGTCTGCAATATCGACCCACCATGTCGGTCCGTGGCGGACGCGGGCGGGGAGTCCAGCCGACGACATCCGGCCCAACGGGTTGTCCGAATCGATTTTTAGTCACGAAGCTCGACCCAGGTGGGGGCGTGGTCACTGGCTTTCTCCCAACCGCGCACGGCGCGATCGACACCGGCGCTGACCAGCCTTCCGCGCAGTGTTTGATTCAACAGCAGATGGTCGATGCGCAGACCGGCATCGCGGCCGTATGCGTTTCGAAAGTAGTCCCAGAAAGTGAAGATCGTGGCGTCCGGATGGATTGTGCGCAGGGAGTCAGTCCAACCCTGCTTCATCAGTCGATCGAAGGCTTCACGCGTTTCGACGCGGAACAAGGCGTCGTCAACCCAACGCTCCGGCTTGTAGACGTCACGCTCGGTCGGAATGACATTGAAGTCACCGGCCAGGATCACGGGTTCCGTGCCCGAGGCGAGGTCGGCGGCATGCTTTATGAAGCGCTCCATCCAGCGGAGCTTGTAATCGAACTTGGGGCCCGGCGCCGGATTGCCGTTGGGCAGATACAGGCAACCGACCAACAGCCCGCGCACGTTTGCCTCGATGTAGCGGCTGTGCAGGTCTTCAGGGTCACCCGGCAGCACTCGCCTGATTTCTTTCGGATCGTCCTTGCCGCGGGCGAGAATGGCTACGCCATTCCAGCTCTTCTGGCCGTGCCAGATGACGCCGTAGCCGGCATCGCGAATAGCGCTTTCAGGGAATTTCTCCTGGGGCGCCTTCAGTTCCTGCAGACAGACGATGTCGGGCGTCGTCTCGCTCAGCCAGCGCAGAAAGTTCGGCAATCGCGCACCGATGCCGTTGACGTTGTAGGTCACCAGTTTCATGAATCAGAGCCCTTTCGCCGCCACCCTGAATCTTTGCAGAATAAATTCAGTGTAGCCATTGGGCTGGGCCGCGCCTTCGAAAATCAGGGCGCTGGCGGCCGCGAAAGCGGGCCCATTGAGCGCCGGTGCCATGTGTCGATACGCGCTGTCGTCGCTGTTCTGTTGGTCGACAACCGGAGCCATTCGCGCGAGCGAGCTGCGGACTTCGTCGGCGGTCACGATGCCATGTTGCAGCCAGTTGGCAATGTGCTGGGACGAGATACGCAGTGTCGCACGGTCCTCCATCAGGCCGACGTCGTGAATGTCAGGCACCTTGGAGCAGCCCACCCCCTGATCGACCCATCTGACGACGTATCCCAGGATCCCCTGGACATTGTTATCCAGCTCTTCGCGGATCTCGGCGGGCCCATAGGCTTTGACTGCGATCGGCGCCGTCAGCAATTCCAACAGGCCGTCCGCTGACGATTCGCTCAGCAGTGCTTTCTGCCGGGCGAACACGTCAACTTCGAAATAGTGGAGTGCATGAAGCGTGGCGGCGGTAGGTGAGGGGACCCATGCGGTGTTCGCTCCTGCCAACGGGTGGGTGATCTTTTGTTCGAGCATCGCGGCCATCCGGTCAGGCGCTGCCCACATGCCTTTGCCGATCTGGGCTCTTCGATGGAGTCCGCAGGCGAGGCCAATCTGCACGTTGCGCCGTTCGTAGGCGTGCAGCCACCTCGCGGCGCGCATCTCGGCTTTCCGCACGACCGGCCCTGCGTGCATGGCGGTGTGGATCTCATCGCCTGTGCGATCCAGGAAGCCCGTGTTGATAAATACCAACCGCTCCCGGGCGGCGTGTATGCACGCAGCCAGGTTGACGCTCGTCCGGCGCTCTTCGTCCATCAGGCCGATTTTCAGCGTGTTGCGCGCTAGTCCCAGGAGTTTCTCGATTTCCTCCATGATCTGGATCGCGAACGCGGTCTCGTCCGGGCCATGCAGCTTGGGCTTCACAATGTAGACGGAGCCGGTACGGCTGTTCCGGATCGGGCCGTTGGCGCGCAGGTCGTGGACGGCAATCAGAGACGTGACGAGAGCGTCCAACATCCCTTCGGGAATCTGCTTGCCATGCTCATCCAGCACGGCGTCCGTATACATGTGGAGCCCGACATTCCGGACCAGCAGGAGTGAACGTCCCGCGAGAGTGAGTGTCCCGCCCTGCGGCGTTTGAAACTCGCGGTCCGCGTTCAGTTGACGGGTCATTGTGCGGCCGCCCTTCTCGAACTCGGCCGCCAGCGTGCCCTTCATCAGGCCGAGCCAGGTCCGATACGCGGCCGTCTTGTCGGCCGCATCCACGGTCGCGACCGAGTCTTCGAAGTCGACGATGGTGCTGATGGCGGACTCGAGCACGATGTCTGAAATACCGGCAGGGTCCGCCTTACCCACCGGGTTGTCGCGATTGAAGCGGACCTCGATGTGCAGTCCGTGATGGCGCAGCAGAATCGCCTGCGGTGAGGCGGCGGATCCCAGGTAGCCCACAAACTTCGCAGGCTCCGCCAGGCCGACCGTCTCGTCACCCAGAGTGACATTCAAATGGTCCCCGGCAATGAAGTACCGGGTGGCCTGGTGGTGCTCACCCCGTGCGAGCGGCGCGACCCGGTCTAAAATCTGTTTGCCGCGCGCGATGATTTTCGCGCCGCGAACCGGATTGTATTGACCCCCGCGCGTGGCGCCTTCGTCTTCGGCAATCGCGTCCGTTCCGTAAAGCGCGTCGTAAACACTACCCCAGCGCGCATTGGCGGCGTTGAGCACGTACCGGGGATTTGTGACCGGCACGACGAGCTGCGGGCCTGCAATCTCACTGAGCTCGACATCGACGTTCCCGGTCTCGATCCTGAAAGGCGCCGGCTCGGCCACCAGGTAACCGATTTCACGCAGCAGTTTGAGCTGCCTGTTGGCATCCTGCGGCTCGCCGTCGCGCCCCGTATACGCATCGTCGATCTTCGCCTGCAGGGCATCGCGCCTTTCCAGCAGATGGGCGTTACGCGGCGCCAGTTGCCGCACGAGCGCGGCAAAACCGTTCCACACCGTGGTGGCGTCGATTCCCGTGCCCGGCAGGACCTCCCGCTCAATGAGGCTCAACAGGGGCTGAGCCACGCTCAGCCCGGCGCGCTTGTCGTAACTCATAAAATCCGATCCCACCTTAAAGGACAAGAGTGTACCCGCTCCCCCCTCCAGACGGTCGCACAAACAGACAATAATCATCAACCTCGTACAAGCCCGCGCTGTCGGAGTGCGAGCACCATCACTGGCAATCGCACCGTCGCGTGCTGTTGCATCCAAAGCAGATGCCCAGGATAGCGCTCTCATGAAGTTGCCTGCTGCGCCCAATGTGACCCGGCGTTCGTTTGTCGTCTCCGCCGGCGCTGCGACTGTGATTCCGCCCGCGGCGGCGTTGGTTGCCGGCTCGGCGCAAGCCGTCGCCGCTGCTGCGCATCATCCAGCGCACGCGGCCCCCGCGGAGCGCACTTATCTCTTCTTTAATGTCGCCGAAGTGCAGTTCATAGAAGCGGCCTGCGAGCGTTTGATTCCGGCGGATGAGCCGGGCGCCGCTGCGCTGGGTGCCGGAGCCCTGGCCGCCGGAGTGCCGAATTACCTCGACAGGCAGTTGGGTGGCGCCTGGGGCGCAGGTGAACGCCTGTATCGCAGTGGGCCCTGGATCCAGGGTACCCCGTCGCAGGGATACCAGTTGCCATTCACGCCTGCCGAGTTGTTTCGCACGGCGCTGCGTGCAATCAACACAGAGCTCGCGAAACGCGGACCGCAATTCAGTGAGCTGTCAGCGGCTGCGCAGGACGACTATTTGAAGTCCCTGGAAAAGGACAATCACGACCTCGACGGCGTGCCGTCGGCTGTGTTCTTCGACATGTTGTTGAAAATGACTGTGGAAGGCTTCTTCAGTGATCCGGTGTACGGCGGCAATCATGACATGGTGGCGTGGCGGATGATCGGATTCCCCGGTGCCTATGCGGACTACTACGAAGCCATCGACCGCCATGGCGTGAAGTTTGAACGGGTGCCGCTGAGTATCGGCGCGGACGGGCACGGTCACATGCATGTCCAGTCTGAAATTCCCGCCTCGGTTGGATGAGGGAGCAATCGTGGTACAGCAGCTCAAAGAGGTGGATGTTGTAGTGATTGGTGTCGGAATGGTCGGCAGCATTCTCGCCAAGGAGCTGGCTGCCGCCGGCTACAAGGTTGTTGGGCTCGAACGCGGCAGCACACGCTTCACTGTGCCGGAGTTTCAGAGTCCGGGGATTCATGATGAGTTGCGGTTTGATGTGCGTAAGGCCCTGATGCAGGACAATACGCGTGAGCCGGTCACTTTCCGCAACACCTCGTCGCAGACCGGTCTGCCGATCCGGCGTTGGGAATCGTTTCTGCCGGGCACCGGCCTGGGCGGCTCCATGGTGCATTGGAACGGCCAGACCTACCGGTTTCAGGCGAATGACTTCGAGTTGGCCACCCGCACGCGGGAGCGCTACGGCCAGGGGTTCCTGGATCCCGATGTCACCATCCAGGACTGGGGAGTCACCTATGACGAGCTCGAGCCACACTACGACCGGTTCGAGTACCTGTTGGGCACCAGCGGCAAGGCCGGCAACCTCAAAGGTCAGATCCAGCCGGGCGGCGACCCTCACGAGTCGCCCCGCTCGCGGGAATACCCAACACCGCCCCAGAAAGAACATTATTCCGGTGCTCTGTTCCGCAAGGCGGCAAGCAGCCTGGGTTATCATCCTTTTCCGCAGCCGTCATCCAACCTGAGCCAGCCGTATACCAACCCGGAAGGGTTGAAAATGAATACGTGCGTGTTCTGCGGCTTTTGCGAGCGTTATGCCTGCGAGCACTACGCCAAGTCGACTCCGCAGACATTCATCCTGCCCGTGCTGCTGGCCAATCCCAACTTCGAGTTGCGCACCGGCTGCCAGGTCCAGCGCATCAACCTGGATTCGACGAAGAAGCGCGCTACGGGCGTCACCTATATCGACAATGCGGGGCGCGAATTCGAGCAGCCGGCAGCGCTGGTGATTACCTGTCTGTTTGCGATCAACAATATCCGCATGTTGCTGCTGTCCGGGATCGGCAAGCCCTACGATCCGGCCACCGGCAAAGGTGTGGTCGGGCGCAACTATGCTTATCAGACCATGAGTACGGTGGCCTCGTTTTTTGACGAGGATGTCATCGTCAATCCGTTCATGGCCTCAGGCGCCTCCGGCACGCTCATCAACGACTTCGCGGGTGACAACTTCGATCACTCGGGACTGGGATTCATTGGCGGCGCCTTCATAGGCGCGGTGAATACCAACGGCCGGCCGATCCAATACCATCCGACCCCTCCGGGCACACCTGCCTGGGGCAAGGGATGGAAGGATGCCGTACTCAAACACTACAACCACACCATCATGTTCAGTCTGCACGGCAGTTCCGTGTCGCAGCGTCAGAACTATGCGGACCTGGACCCGACGTACAAGGATGCGTGGGGCCAGCCGTTGCTGCGCATAACGTTCGATTTCCCGAAGAACGACCTGAAGATGGCCGAGTATGTGACGGCCAGAGGCGCGGAGATCGGCAAAGCCATGGGCGCAAAGCAGGTCGCCGGTAATCCGCGCAAAGCGCCGTACACGACTCAGCAATACCAGACGACCCACAACACAGGCGGCACGGTCATGGGTAATGACCCGGGCACGAGCGTGGTCAACCGATATCTGCAGTCGTGGGATGTTCCCAACGTGTTTGTTATCGGGGCCTCGGCGTATCCCCAGAATGCTTCGTGGAATCCGACAGGAACGCTCGGTGCGTTGACCTACTGGGTGGCGGACGCTCTGAAGAACAAGTACCTGAAGAATCCCGGCCGGCTGGTGTCGCCGTGAAATACGTGTTGCTTTTGTTGTTGGGAGCGGGTGTGGCCACGGCTGCCACGCCGCCCCCCGAGGCGGCAGCTTGCCAGGCCTGTCACGGAGCTCGTGGCGAGGGAGTGGTGGACGGGGACAAGCCGCGACTGGCGGGTCAGTCGGCGCACTATCTCGACAAGCAGTTGCAGGACTTCGCCAGCGGGGCGCGTGACAATGCAATCATGAGTGCCATTGCGCGGGCCCTGAATACTCAGACACGTTCCAAACTGGCGGCGTACTATGCGGCGCTTCCCGTTCCCGCGGCTTTGGCCGTTCCCACGTCTCTGGCCGTTCCCACGTCTCTGGAACATACGACTGCGACAGCCGCACAGGCCGGGCGCGGACACCAACTCGCAATAGAGGGCGCGGAAGGCAAGCGAGTGCAGGCTTGCAATAATTGTCATGGGCCTGAAGGCAGTGGTGTTGCGCTGTCAGCCCCCGCTCTCGCCGGCCAACTCGCGGCGTACCTGGCCGCCCAGTTGAAATCGTTTCAGCAGGGTAGCCGGAAGAATGATGCTGGGAGCCTCATGAGGTCGGTCGCATCGCAGCTCGATGAGGCTGACATCACTGCTGTCGCTTCATACTATGCGTCCATCCCGTCATCACACTGAGTAATCATCATGCTCTCGATCGCCCGTTGCCTCATGGTCGCCACTGTGGCGCTGTCGGTGGGTGCTGTTGCCGATGATGCGAAGCCTCAACCCGAACGAAAGATTCTCGAGCATCACGATCAGTCGGGTGTTCCGGACAAGGAGGTGGTGGTTGGGACCGCAACGCTGCCACCCGGGACGGCGATTGGATTTCACGAACATCCCGGCGATGAGGCCGGATACATCATCAAGGGAAGCATCATCTGGAAGCGGCGCGGCCAGCCCGACAAGACCCTGAAAGCGGGCGACAGCTTCTTCAATCCCCGCGGGACAGTTCACAGTGTGGCGGCGGCGGACAGCGGCGAGAGCGTCGTGATTTCCACGTGGATCGTGGACAAGGGCAAGCCGATGGCGACACCGGTGCCGTAAGCGGCGGAATGCTATTTCACAAGGTCCGCTGCAATCGAGATAACAGACATCAGCAGCAGCAGCAGCGCGTCAAACCTGTGGGACTGGAGCACGGGGGCGACCTCGGGTTGCCGAGGCGCCGATCGTACGCCTGAGCCCATCTCACGCCAGAAACATTACGGCATGAGGCTGGGAAGAGCGGTTATGTGACCGTTTTGTCACCTGTAGGAGGTCGCTCACACGAGTCTGGGAGAGCCGCCGCTATCTTCCGGCTACGCCGCCCGTCAGCATCGACTCATCCAACAACGAGGAACGAGTCATGGCGAAGGCGAAAAAGAAGTCACGGTCTGCGGCGCGGCAACAGGACGCCATCACCCTGCTGAAGGCGGATCACCGGCAGGTGGAGGGATGGTTCGAACAATTCGAATCCAGTCGCTCGGATGCGAAAAAGCAGAAACTGGCGC
>Ga0307510_10012680_pt1 | contig 10001 bp, 8 predicted proteins | sample 12_EM_MG_FD_207224 | JGI IMG/M metagenome (GOLD analysis project Ga0307510, IMG submission 207224) | Populus trichocarpa ectomycorrhiza microbial communities from riparian zone in the Pacific Northwest, United States - 12_EM | ecosystem: Host-associated > Plants > Roots > Unclassified | place... | reverse complement strand
GGGCGAGGTCTTTGGGCAGGTAGCCTGGGTCGCCGGTGTATTGGTTATAGCTGTCCAGCTTGTCGGCGATGCCTCCGAAGCCGCCGAGCCGCTCCAGCCCGGTGATGGTTCTGGTGATCCTGACGGTGCGGGCGGAGTCCAGCTCATCCTGCGTGGGGCCTTCGGCCTGGAGTTTGGCGAGTTCCTGCCAGAAGGTGGCTTCCAGGTCCTCAAGTTTTACGCCGGGTTTGGCGGTGATGGTGCACTCGAAGATGCCAGTGAGTTGGAGGGCGTCGTTGCTGCAGCTGGTCGACTGTGCGACCTGCTGCTGATAGACGAGCTTCTGGTCGAGACGGCTGGCCTTGGCACCGCCGAGGACGTAGCCGGCGAGCGTGGTCTCAGCCTCTGCGGGGGCATAGGCGGCTGGCGTTAGAAAAGCGACGCGGAACTGGGGCAGCTTGACCGTGTCGGTGACGGTGGCGCGTTTCTGTTCGGTGATGACAGGACTGCTGGCGGTGACGGGAGTGACCACGGGGCCGGAGGGGATGGGGCCGAAGTACTTGGTGAGTAGCGCCTTCAACTGCGCGGGGTTGAAGTCTCCGGCGATGGCGATGCTGGCGTTGTTGGGGGTGTAGAACTGCTGGTGGAAGTCACGGATGTCGGCGATGCGGGCGGCTTCGATGTCGGCGTGGGAGCCGATGACGTCGGCGTAGTACGGGTGCTCCTTGGGGAAGAGCAGGTGGTAGACCTGCTCGCCGGCTGCGTTGTAGGGGCGGCCTTCGCCCTGGCGGCGCTCGTTGCGGACGACGTCGCGCTGGTTGGTGAGCTTCTCGCGGTCGAGGCCTTCGAGGAGGAAGCCCATGCGGTCGCTTTCGAGCCAGAGTGCGAGCTCGAGTTGGTTGGCGGGCACGGTCTCGAAGTAGTTGGTGCGGTCGAAGCTGGTGGTGCCGTTGACGTCGGTGGCTCCGGCGCCTTGCACATACTTGATGTGGGCCTTCTCGCCGACGTGCTCGGAGCCCTCGAACATCATGTGCTCGAAGAGGTGGGCGAAGCCGGTGCGGCCAGCGCGCTCGTTGAGCGGACCGACGTGGTACCAGAGGTCGACGGCGACGAGGGGGAGGCGATGGTCTTCGTGGGTGAGGACAACGAGGCCGTTGGGGAGGGTGAACTTCTCGTACTTGAGCTCGGGGAGCTTCAGGGGCTTGGCGGGCGGCAGGGGCTGCGCGAATGCGGTGGCTGCGGCGAGCGCGAGGGCTCCGGCGATGACGGCGCGGGTGGTGCCTTGTGCCAGGGTGGTCATGTAACTCGGCATGGAACGGACTCCTGTGAATGAATGGTGAATGTAGCGGAAGCATACCACTCCGTGAGAGTCAGCATCCTCGCTGTGGCGGCGGATTTCCGGTACGATTGAGAGAGCGATACGATTCGACCTAAGAATTTTCAGGAGCAAGAAGACACACCATGTCCCAGCGTACATTCAGCATCATCAAGCCGGACGCAGTCCGCAAGGGCTACACGGCCGCCATCCTCGCCTCGATTGAGAAGGCGGGCTTCAAGATTGTTTCGATCAAGCGTTTGTCTATCTCCAAGGCTCAGGCCGAGGGCTTCTACCATGTGCATGCAGCGCGTCCGTTCTTCGGCGAACTGACGGAGTTCATGAGCTCTGGTCCGATCTTCCCCATGGTCCTCGAGAAGGACAATGCCATTGCCGATCTGCGCAAGCTGATGGGTGCGACGAACCCGGCGCAGGCCGAAGAGGGAACCATCCGCAAGCAGTTCGCGGCTTCGATCGGTGAGAACGCGATCCACGGCTCGGATGCCGAGGATACGGCAGCGTTTGAGATTGGCTACTTCTTTGCCGGTATCGAACTTCAGTAAGAGTTTGTAGGTTTAGAACGCAGCTTTAGATACTAGAAAGGGCAGGAGCCTGGCTCCTGCCCTTTGAGGTTGCTGAAAAGTCCTCCTTGCAACTTCGGAGAAGAAACCCAGGGCTAAAGCCCCTTGATTTTATTGGCTTATTCAGGGGCCTGAAGGCCCCTGCTCCCTCCGAAAAGCAACAACAAAGACTTTGTCTGTAGTCTGAGACGGCAGGAGCCTGGCTCCTGCCGTTGCTGCGTTTGCGGACGACTAGACGACTACTTGCCTTCGAAGAGTTTGAGGTTGATGGAGTCACCCATGATCTTGTAGCCTGCGTCGCCGGGGTGGAGATGGTCGCCGGAGTCGGCTGTGGAGGAGAAGGTGGCGGGGTTGGTGGGGTCCTGGGTGGCCTGGTCGAAGTCGATGACGCCGTCGAGCTGGTTGGTGGTGCGAATCCATTTGTTGACGGCCTGACGGATCTCTTCGCCTGCGGGAGAGGCGTACTTTGCGCCGACGTAGGGAGTGAGGGTTGCGCCGATGACTTTGATTCCGTGGGTGTGGGCACGGTCGGCGAGCTGGCCGAGGCCGAAGATGAGGTCGTCGGCGCTGACGATGTCGTAGGGCTTGACGGGATCGGCGGCGTGTCCGATGTCGTTGATGGACTCCATGATGACGAGGTATTTGACGCCGGCCTGGGCGAGGACGTCGCGGTCGAAGCGGGCGAGGGCGCTGGGGCCGGTGTTGTCGTGTAGTACACGGTTGCCGCCGATGCCTTGATTGAGGATGCCGAGGCTGGCGGTCTTCTTGTTGGCTTGGAGGCGGCGGGCGAGCACATCGGGCCATCGGGCGTTGGTGCTGAGGGTACTGTGCGCGCCGTCGGTGATGCTGTCGCCGAAGGTGACGATGGAGGCGCTCTCACCGCTGACTTTGACGTCGATGCCTTTGAGGATGGGCCAGGTGGTGATGTTCTTTGCTCCTTCGAGCTGCTTTGACCCCACGACGTTGCCGGGAGCGGTGTAGCTGGTCTGGTCGGCAAAGCTGTGCATGGAGAGCTGCCGGAGGGGTTGGTCGGGGATGTGCAGGCTGACCGCGACGTCGGCGAAGGCGGGGAGCTTGAGGGCGACGGGGTCGCTGAGGATGAGCGCTCCTGGGGGGATGGTGACGGAGGGACGACCGGCGAAGGTCAGCACGTTCATGGATGGCAGGGATATTTCATTGCCGCCAGCGCTGAGAGCGATGCGGGCGTCGTCGATGGTTAGTGGATCGAGCCCGAACTCGTTACTGAGGATGACCCGGACCAGCGGGCCTCCGAGGGAGACGTGGACGATCTCACGCAGCGTGGTGTCGGGGGCGACGATCTTGCCGTCGGGATTGGGAGCTGCCATCGGAGATGTAGCCCAGGTGCCGACCCAGTGGTCCGGTTGGGCGGCGACGGCGAATGGGGAGGAGAGGCAGAAGAGGAAGAGAGTGAGCGCTGACAAGCTTGTTTGGCGAGGAGACAGGCGTTTGCTGCGAGCGATCATGTGCGTCCTTATGCGATTGGGCTGGCTTTTGCTTGCCGCACCATCTTACCGCTGTTTTTGTGGGCGAGCCATGTTCACGTATAGTTGCGATGATCGATTAGCGGCTGTTTTGGCCCGTACTAACAGCCAGGTGATACAGGGGAACATGAAAAGAATTGAGGGATTGCTGACGATGAGAGGGCTACGAGTTATTCTGCTTAGCATGACAACCGCACTGGCAGCGCATGCCGCAGTAACGAAGGCGACCTTTGGGACCATGCCGGATGGCACGGCCGTGGACATCTACACGTTGAAGAGCGATGCTGTCGAGGCACGCATCATGACCTACGGCGCACGCGTCGTCTCCATCAAGACGGCGGACCGCGATGGCAAGATAGGCGATGTGGTGTTGGGTTATAGCGCGCTGGACGGCTACCTCGCAGACTTGAGCACATACTTCGGTGCGGTGGTGGGACGTTACGGCAACCGCATTGCCAACGGGGCTTTCACAATCGATGGACACGAGTACCATGTGCCGATCAATAACAACGGGCAGTCGCTGCATGGCGGCATTGTCGGGTTCGACCGGCTGGTGTGGCAGGCCCACGCCGTCAACGGTGGTGTGGAGATGACGCTGGTGAGTAAGGACGGCGACCAGGGCTACCCTGGGACGCTGACCGCGCATGTGCGCTACTCGCTGGTCCACAATGCGCTGCGGATCGACTACAGCGTTTCGACCGACAAGGCGACGGTCGTGAACCTGACCAACCACTCGTACTTCAATCTGTCGGGTGATGGCACGATTCTCAACGACGAGGTGACTCTGCCGGCGGACCATTACACTCCGGTGACGAAGGTGTTGATTCCGACAGGTGAGTTACCTTCGGTCGAGGGGACGCCGTTTGATTTTCGTAAGTCGACTGCAATCGGTGCGCGCATCGGCGCGGACAACGAGCAGTTGAAGATCGCTGGTGGTTACGACCACAACTGGGTGCTGCGTGGCAAGAACGGCGAGACGAAGACTGCTGCGCGTGTCTACGATCCTGCCAGTGGCCGGGTGTTGACGGTGACGACGACGGAGCCAGGTGTGCAGTTCTATACGGGCAACTTCCTGGATGGAACGAAGTATGGCAAGGCCGGGGAGTCGCACGCGAAGAACACCGGTTTCTGCCTGGAGACGCAGCACTATCCAGACTCGCCCAACCATCCTGCGTTTCCGACGACGCTGCTGAAGCCGGGTGAGACGCGGCACAGCACAACGACGTTTACATTCTCGACGCACGCGAAGTAAGAGCAGTGAAGATACAGCCGGAGGGGCAGGTGGAGGCTTTGCCGGAGAAGACAAGTGGCGCCAGAGATAGCTCGCAGAGCCTCTCTGGCGCCGTTTCTGCTCAGGCGCGGGAGATCTTTCGCTATGCGCTGGAGAAGACGCGTGTGACCGAGGCGATGGAGCGTCGCATTGCGTTCGACGCTGGCGAGATGGTCGTCGATGGGCATCGATATGTGCTGAGCAGCTACGGCCGCGTCCTGTTGGTAGCGATTGGCAAGGCGGCTGGTTCGATGACGGCGAGCTTCCTGAGCATCGTGGGGGAGTGGGCTGCGAAGATCGAAGGAGTGGCCTGCAGGGTGGTGGAGCAGGAATTTCCCGCGGGCATCCAAGTGTTTCGAGGTGGGCATCCGAGCCCTAATCAGGCTTCGTTGGATGCGGCGGCGGCGATTCTGCGGTTGCTTCAAGGCGCAGCGGAGCGCGATCTGGTGGTGTTTCTGGTGAGTGGCGGGGGTTCGTCCATGGTGGAGCAGATGCTGCGGGCTGAGACGTCGCTTGAAGAGATTGCCGCGACCCACAAGGCACTCGTAGAGAGTGGCGCAACCATCGCGGAGATCAACGCGGTGCGGAAGCACCTCTCCGCGGTAAAAGGAGGGCGGCTGGCAGCGGCCGCTGCGCCTGCCGAGCAGCTCACGATCTTTGTTTCGGATGTGCCGGCTGGGGAGCTGGATGCGCTGGCGTCCGGGCCGACGCTGCCGGACGGCAGTACCGTTGCTTCTGTAGGTCGTATCGTTGCGAAGTATGGGCTTGCGAATCGTTTGCCGAAGGCTATTGCTGAATCACTGCTTGTAGACGGGCTTGTTGAGATGCCGAAGCCTGGAGATGACCTCTTTGCGAGGTCCCAGTGGGCTGTGTTGCTGGACAGTGCTTCGCTGGAGGCTGCTGCTGCGGCGCGTGCCATCGAGTTGGGTTGGTCGGTAACGATCGATTCTTCCTGTGACGATTGGAGTGCGGAGGATGCCGCAGAGTATCTGGTGCTGCGACTGAAAGAATTAAAGTCTGTGCAGCCTGATAGGCGCGTGTGTCTGCTTTCTGCGGGCGAGGTGACTGTGCGGGTGTTGGCGGAGGCTTCTGGACGCGGCGGTCGCAATCAGCACTTTGCGCTTCTATGTAGCGAGAGAATTGCGGGCGAGGATTTTGTGGTGCTTAGCGCGGGCAGTGATGGTGTGGATGGTAATAGTTCTGCGGCTGGTGCGGTGGTCGATGGAACTACGGTTGCTCGTGCGGCTGCTGCGGGGTATCCGCTATCCGAGGCGATTGGTGCGTTCGATTCCTATGGACTACTGTCGCGTCTGGGGGATGCGATTGTTATTGGTCCTACCGGAAACAATCTGCGCGATCTGCGTATTCTGCTTGCTCCATAGAGTTGCTGTGTCTGTAGCCAGACAGGCGTGGATTTCAAGTTTTATAGTTGAGGTGCGGCTTTGTCTCCAAGGATGGCAGAGGCTCGCAGGGAGAGATGTTCAGGATGAAGATCGACTTCGCCTTCGGTAAAGATGGATTGACGGTCTCGCTACCGGACGGGCCTGCGTATGACGTGGTGGAGAGCCGTTCTGCTTCGGCGTTGCCGGATGCGCATGCTGCGCTGGATGCTGCGCTGGATGCCCCTATCGGGTGCAAGCCGCTGCGCGAGCTCGCGGCGGGTAAGCGGACGGCAGCGATCTCGGTGTGCGACATTACGCGGCCTGCGCCGAATCGTGTGACGTTGCCGCCGCTGCTTCGACGGTTGCATGAGGCAGGGATTCCGGTGGAAGGTGTGACGATTCTGATTGCGACAGGCTTGCATCGTGGGGCGACGCCGGAGGAGATCGATGCCATCCTTGGGATGGAGATCGCCGCGAAGTACCGCGTTGTGAACCACGATGCGAAGGTGTTGGCGAACCACCGACCGCTGGGCGCGACGCGGCGTGGCACGCCGATCTTTATCGACGAGCGTTTTATGGCGGCGGACCTGCACATCACGCTGGGCTTCATCGAACAGCACCTGATGCTGGGCTTTTCGGGCGGACGCAAGCTGATCGCTCCGGGGCTGGCGGCGCAGGAGACCATCAAGGTGATCCACTCGCCCAGGTTCATGCGTGAGCCGATGGCGACGGAGGGCTCGATCGAACAGAACCCCCTGCATGAGGAGTTGCTTGAGATCGCGCGGGCGGCGCGGCACGACTTCCTGCTGGACGTGACGTTGACGCAGAGCCGGGAGATCTCCGGTGTGTTTGCGGGCGAGCCGGTGGCGGCGCACGCTACGGGAGTTAATTTCCTGCGAGGTACTTCGCTGGAGAAGCTGACGGGACTTGCCGATGCGGTGATTACCAGCGCGGCGGGGCATCCTCTGGACCTGACGTTCTACCAGCTCATCAAGGGCATTACGGCGGCGCAGCACATTGTGAAGCCGGGCGGAAAGATCCTGATCCTGGGGGCTTGTACGGAGGGCGTGGGTTCGCCGGAGTTTGTGAAGAAGCTGCGTGCGTACCGTGACAGCGAGAGCTTTCTTGCGGAGATTGCTGCAGCTCCGGTGGAGGTTGATCAGTGGCAACTGGAGAAGCTTGCGCTGACGAGCCGGAGTAACGAGATATTGTTCTACACGCCAGGGATCGCAAAGAGCGAGATGGGCAGCCTGGGAGAGAATAGCTTTGCAAGCGTCGAGGATGCGGTGCAGGCGCTGCTGCAAGGCTTGCCTGCGGGAGCTCGTGTGGCCGTGGTTCCAGAGGGCCCCTACGTCTTTGCCCGCGTGATTGCCTGACGTCTTGCTTGGCCAGATTATTTACTCAGTTTGCGTGGGACGTTGGTGGTCTGGCGGACGATGAGCTTGGTCGGGATGGCATGGATTGGCGCAGCTGGTGTCGCGCCGGGGCAGAGATGGTTCAGCAGATTGGTCACGGCGGCGTGGGCCAGGTCCTTGCAGGACATGCGAACTGTGGTCAGGGGTGGGATGGTGTACTCGGCAAGATGAACGTCATCGAAGCCGATCAGGGAGAAGTCCTCCGGCACCTTGAGCTTAGCTTCGAAGAGGGCGTGTTGTACGCCGATGGCGGTCATATCGTTGGAGCACATGACAGCGGTGGGCCACTTTTTGAGCTCCAGCAGGCGGTGCATGGCATCGCGGCCGCCGTCGAGGGTGTGGTCGCCCTCGATGACCCAGGCTTTCTCGGCGGTTAACCCGAAGGAGTGCAGGCTGTCGAGGAAGGCCGCTTTGCGGGTCTCGGCGGATCGCAGTTTGAGCGGACCGCTGATGAAGCCGATCTTGCGATGCCCGAGTGCGGCGAGATGCTGCACGCCTTCATGGATGCCATGGTGATAGTCGACGGTGAGGGTGCTGCTGCTGGGGCGTTTCGGGCCGAGATCGATGAAGACGGTGGGGATGTCGCCCGCTGCGAAGTGGTCGAGGAGGAGCTCCTCGATGCCGAAGGTCATGATGGCGACGCCGTCGACTTTGCGCTCCAGCATGCGCCGGACGCAGGCTTCGGTCTTTCTGGGCTCGTAGTTCGTGGAGCCGATGAGGATCTCATAGCCGCGTTCGACCGCGATGTTCTCGAACTCCTGAATCAGCTCTGGAAAGAAGGGATTCGTGATCTCCGACACGATGAGGCCGAGCAGACGGCTGCGTCCGGAGACGAGGGCCCGTGCCTGGGTGTTGGGGAAGTAGTTGAGTTCCTTGACGGCCTTCCAGACGCGCTCTGCTAGCTCCGGATCGACCGTGGCGACGTGGTTGATGGTGCGCGACACAGTGGCGATCGAGACACCCGCGCGCGCGGCAACACTGCGGATGTCCAATTTTTGCGGAGATGCCGGTTTAGCAGAACGCTTCATGCGCGAAGTGACCTTTAAAGGATGACCCTCATTATGACAGGTTGAGGGTCATCCTGAAGATCTGTGCCGAGGAGGCTGGGCAGGGGATTTTATTTCCCAGTGATCTGAAGTTGGGACGCAACCTGGCAGGCCTGTTGGGAGTACGCGGAATGAGTGTCCTGGCAGAGTTGCTGGAAGAGTGCAGTTGCATCGGCGTTCCGCGTGCGCGTTGCAGCGATGGCACTGTACCAGGAGACGTCATCGCGATGCGCCGGGGTGGCGATCTGAGCCGTATGGGAGAGGGTTGCTACTGCATTCTGATTTTGGCCGAGAAAGAGCTGCGATATGCCCAGGTAGAGCGAGGGTAGATCGCTCTGGGGGTAATGCTGCGTGAGCTGTGTGAAGCGGCGAGCTGCCACGTCGTAATGATCGTGGTTGTAGGCGTCGAAGGCCGGAAGCAGTTCGGCGAAGGTTGGGCCACCGGAGGAGCTTGCGCCGCCGCGCAGGACGAGTCCGGGTGCGATGTCCGAGGGCGCGGGCAACTTGGCCAGTGCGACCTCAATGGTGGGAGCTGGTTTTGGGGCAGGTGCGACAGCGATGGATGGGCCAGGCTGTTTGCTGTTGGCAGCTCGATACGTAAGGATTCCGCTGACCGCAAGGACGAGAACAGCCGCGATGGCCGCGAACGGCTGCCATGAAGGAGAGCGTCGAGACTGTATAGGCACAACCGTCGTTGGAGTGGAGAGGTTGGGCCGCAGACGCTCCTGTTGATCTACCGTGAACTGTGTTTCGGGGAGTTCGGCTAAGTCGCTGAGTAGCATGGAGCACAGGGCACAGCTCTGGAGGTGCTGGCTTACCTGCTCCTGCGGCTCCACAGGAAGGACACCTTCCTGGGCGGCCAGCAGCAGAGGAAGCGGCGGGCATGCGGATTTGGGGTGGAGGTGGGACCGGAACTCTAGCTCTATGGAATCGAGGTCAGGCATCGGGTAGAAACTCCTCCGCGGTAGCGGCTGTGGAGCGCGAGGGCGGCACCATCTGTTCTCGTAAAAGCTGGAGTGCGTATTGAAGATGTCCCTTTACCTGCAGCTCCGATAGGTTTGTCTGCTGGGCGATCTCGCCACGGGACATCCCTTGGGCAAAACGCAGCGTGAGGCAGACGCGATGGATTGGCTTTAAATTTGGGCAACGGGCCAGGAGTACGGCCAGATCGAACTCCGGCTCCTGCCAGGTGGTCTCTTCGACCTGTTCGACGACCCAACGCTCTTCGACGTAGTGGTGGCGCCAGAAGTCCGCAGTGCGGCGCTTCGCTACCGTGAAGAGCCATGCCGGTAGTTGCTCCGGCTCGAGTTTGGTCCAATTCTGATGCAGTGCCATAAAGACTTCGCTAGTGATCTCTTCGGCGATCTCGCGGCGTGATACGGCGCGGAGGCATATACGAAACACCGCACCGGCATGCAGCCGGTAAACATCGTCAAATCCATCTATAGAAGTCATCGCGCGAGCCTGGAAATTGGAACAAGGTGTACGGGAAATATGATACCCGTGAACCG
>Ga0307510_10012679_pt1 | contig 10001 bp, 4 predicted proteins | sample 12_EM_MG_FD_207224 | JGI IMG/M metagenome (GOLD analysis project Ga0307510, IMG submission 207224) | Populus trichocarpa ectomycorrhiza microbial communities from riparian zone in the Pacific Northwest, United States - 12_EM | ecosystem: Host-associated > Plants > Roots > Unclassified | place... | reverse complement strand
AAACTTAAAAAGACATGAGCTTAAAAAAAGAAAAGAAAAAAAGCAAATTTGGACATATCTCCTAGACCTTAGTTCAATTTAATGTTGAAGAATGAAACTTGAATTTTTTTGCCAAAGTAAAAAAAATAGCAATTATAACAATAATGATCAAATTTGATAGGAGAAAAAACCGAGGGAGGATGAAATCGCAAAAACAATTTAATTTTAATAATTATCTCAAATAAAACAAATAGTAATCAAAAGAATGAGAACTAAATCTAATAAATAAAAAAAATTAAAATAGGATGAAATTAAAAATTAAATTCTAGTTTAGTAAATTACTTCATATAAAATAAATAATAATTAAAAGAATATGAATCAAATCTAAAGGAGAAAACAATTGAAGGGCCGCCTTGAAATTTTGAAGAGTCAGACGTTAAAATTGAAGAGAAGAGATAAAAGAAAAGAAAAAAAGCCACGAGCATCAACCGGAGACATCATTGGCCACACTTGTTGCCGGATAGTGGAGGGGCCACTGCAACAATTCCAATGGTGCCGTAGAAAATGGTGTTTGGTGATCAGAAGGACCCATACTTGTCACTCGAAGGGCTCAGGAGACGCCTACGTGTTGACGAGTGCGTCACAAGCATAACAAATTTTTTTAAATAACTTTTATACTTGTTAAATTATCAAACAATCTCTAAGTGAGCTTAAATATAACAAAAAAACTATAAGGAAAAGATGAAAACACTCCTGGATATCATCATTAGTTTTTTTTAAGTTTAAGGTCAATTTTTTTATTTTACCGTGAAAAAAAATAAAAAGAATAAAAAGCCTTATTTTTTTAATTCTAATAGTTTTTTCTTTTTTTTTAAGACTATCAATGTAATTTCATTATGCAAAGAATATTAAAAAGATAAAAAAGCTTGTGGATGAAAGCTATATATATATATATTTTGCTTTTTAGAATAGTAAAGTCATTTTACACTGCTAAAAAAAAATATGTTCATACCAATTTATTCCTAATCAATGTGGTAATATTTATTAAATTCCTGTAAAAAATAATTTTACCCCTTTTTGCAAGCTGTGTTAGCTTTTTTGAGAAAGGCAAAAATATCATTTTATTGTTACGTTTTACAGTGAAATGCTGACAGTTATTAGTCTTTTTTTTATATATAATTTAATAAAAAAGCCTTTTATCCATTGGTTGCGAGAAATCTGCACAGGACACATTTGATAGTTTTGGATGGCATGCTGTCCGTATATAAGAAGAAAACAACAGAGTACAATTGCTACAATGGATGACAGAACATAGTCATGCTATATATCAGCTCAATCCGCCAATGGATGAAGAGACCTTTCTCGTACTGAGATAGCTTTTTAATCATGGTCAACTAGATCGACAAAATTATTTCGGTAGTTAAATAATTTATATATATTTTTTGAATTGGGTATAATAATATATATAATTGCATTTCAAAATTTATTTATTTATTTATTTTGCATGTAAAAATCTATCTTAAAATAATTTTAATATTTTTGTAAACCTATTATTTTTTAAATCACAACCAAAATTATATTTTTATTGGACATAATTAATTTCTTTAAATAGCAAGTACAAAACACCAAATCTGATGACAGAACTGCTGCTCTCACTTTCACTGTTAGAGGTCCAGTTTCTTTCTCTCTCTAGGAGCGAGACAGAAGCTTACTACCATGCTGAGTTAGATCTGAAACAGCACCGAGTGCTGACAGGAACCAGGCGACTGTTTTGTATCTTCCAATGTGCCCACGGCGGAGAAGAGAAACCGTTGGCGGAGGATCTACACACACACACAGATATTATAATACAAGAGGATGGTCAGCCCTAGAAAAGAATATTAATTATTGAGGCCATGAGAGCTTTTTGGGGAAAACCTGTAGTGAAATCCTCATCCGACATCATTAAACAGATACCAATCGCCACATACCATGCTTTACACCAGCAAACGGACATAACTTATTGTTTTAATTAAGAAGAAAAGGAACATATAATATAAACAAAAGAGTGTCTGGTCATGGCTAGCACGGAACCATTATTCTATCGTCATGGTTGCTATTAATTAGCTTTGTAGTCTATTTCTGATGACTAATCAGAACCCTTAAAAAATAGTAATCAGTTTCCAATTTGCCGCCCCAAGATAGTGGTACACTTTTTTTTTTCATGGAGATGTTATCTACTCGAGTTATTATTAGTGATATTTTTTTTATGGTATTAAATTTGTTTTGTCAAGATTTATTTTTATGATATCATTGATGATGTTATAATCAGAGTTTTGATGTGTTTTTAAAATTATTTTCTTATTCTCTCTCCTCTCTCATGTTAATTTAATATCTTTTAAAGTATGTTATCAAGCTATAAAATGCATTAAAATAACTGGCTTTAATCAACATTTCATTAAAAAAAATGAACTTTTTGTTTAAAATTATTTTTTCATATTTTTAAATCATTTTGGTGTTACGAAGTTAAAAATAAAAAATATTATTTTGATGTATTTTTAAATAAAAAAACATTTTAAAAAATAATCTTTACCAAAATAAACAAAAAAAAAAAAAACACGCTGCCATTACAATGTTGATGCTGACTTGCCACCAAATCATTGGAATTTCCCAACTAACAATTCACCTTGATGAATGATTTTTGTCTTACTTCGATTTTTTTTTTTTTGCAAGGATATATATTTTAGTGTTTCCTCGAAAGCAACACTTGTAGGCGATGCCAGTTTTCTAAAGCAATCAGCATTCAGGATGCAACATCCAAGAAGAGGAAATCGCGTTTCCATCTCTCTTTCATGTCTGGAATCTCAAAGTCGTGAATCATGGGTTCGACTTCGATTATCTTTTATGGGTGAAGATGTGGCGACTCGATGAAGCGAAGGGACATTGCAGAAGATCAAGAAAGGATAATTTATCAAAGATCCTGCATGTGGCCCCGTGAATCATTAAAAAAATTATCTCAACCCAATAGTTTAAATTGTTAGGTGAAGTTCTAGTTTAAATTATCTCCTCAAGTTAAAACTTTTTAGACTTGAAACTTACACTTTTTATCAAATAAATAGGATGGTGAGATTCGAACTCATGACCGTTTGCTCATCAAGATTTTGATACCATGTCAAAGAACCATCTGAACCCAATAGTTTAAGCTGTTAAATAAGGTTTCAGATATGATTTATATTATTCTCTAATAATAATAATAATAATAATAATAATAATAATAATATCGGAATGAAATAGCTATCATGGACCCTTTATTCAATAAAATACCTGGAAATGGTTGGGGCAACTTGCTCTTGATTAATGGAATAAACATTAAAATAGAGTTGGACAGTACAGCAAGGAATCTTTTAATAAGGCAGAGAGAAACAATAAACATTCAATATAACTTAGTGGCTAATCTTTTACTTTTCAAAATTTTCACTTTCACTGATCTTTGAAAATTAATGCTCTTGCTGTAGAAAGGGTGCCCTTCCTATCTTTCCCCGAGTAATTTTTAACCTTAATTATTATGTTTACACAGTTGACTTTAGGATGGCTGCGTCACTGCGTGGATAGAGCACGCGTATGGCTAGCCTATATAACTAGAGGGGTGTCACAACTGAAAGAAGAATAAACTCTCTCATATTCAGAATCTGTGGAAGGGATCTCATCCTGAGAAAACTCTCAACTTCCCTTAACAGCGTCATTCTTAGCTTTGGTTTACTGCATAAAGAAACTTGATACAAGGGTCTTCAGAAAGCGAGGTACTTCCTCTGCATCTTTCATTTGTTGATTTATATCATCCAACTGCTCTGTGTTTAATGTCCTCTGTTTCCATTCTCTTCGTTTTGGCTTGTGAGATCCTGCAAGACCTGATAAAAATATAGATTCTATGTACTTATGATGATACTAGTTTACTTATTTCGAGTTTGTGTTAGTTTGCCAAAGAACTGCGGTAGGTTACTGCCTCTGATCCATCTGTGATTGCAGTGGACAAGACAATTTTAGTTGAAGCCATGGTTCTGCGGCTTGATCATATCGGATTCTTGGATACAAGCAATAACAATCCTTCCTGGAAGTCCCTCTTTTTATTTTTCATCTTTACTGTTCCATGGTGTTCTGCCTCGTGACACTTTTCTGCAATTTCGATTTAATAGGTTGGACTAAATACAAATTTGAAGAAAGATCTGCATGGAAGGTGGTGCCTTCAGGAAAAATACAATATTCAGGGCCACCTCGGACACTTTTATGGACTTGAATTTCACGGATGAACTCTTGGTTCAAGGATATTGGTGCGAGAGAAGTGATGGAGTCAACTTTTTCGAGCCTGAACCTTCCATCTCTAGTGTTGTGTATGACCCTTCACCATATTTGCCTTGTATGGGGTCTGGTCATTTGAGTGTAAACACACACGATCTGACCTATCAAGAAGAATCAGAGAACTCCCTTGAAAACCCTCCTCCAGTTTATTCTGAAACCGAGGAACAAGTGATTGAGACCATCACAACTCCAGTACACTCTGAAAGTTCTCAACCTGAAAGCAATGAATTGGTCCCGGAATTCTGCGAGTCATGGGAATGTCTGAAACAAGAACCCGAGGAAGAAGAGATGTTCAGAGAGACAGCTGACTGGAATGACAATGATTTAGACCTGTTCCGAGAGCAGGAATTTTCAGAGTTTGGGAAGCTTCAACAAAATCCTGAACACTGTACTGTTGAAAGCGGCCAAGATTCTTATGTTCCCTGGAGTAACTTGTTAGGCAGCAGAAAAAAAGGCAAGAAGAGCCAGACCAAGGCAGAGAAGACAATCAGCTTGCAAGTTCTTCGAAAATACTTTTCTGGGAGCCTTAAAGATGCTGCTAAGAGTATTGGAGGTACAAAAATATGCCATTATATTTGAATCTCATTTTCTTTTTCTCTTTTTGTATTTAGTTTTTTTTTTTTTAAGTTAAGGCTAATTTCTCAAGAAGGCACTGTAGCCCAGCAGACCAACAAGTTCCTATCCGTTTTGTTTTGCTTTAGCCTAGTGAACAAAAAAGTGCTTACACAGTTTGTTTCCATTGCAGTTTGCCCCACCACTCTGAAAAGGATATGCAGGCAATATGGTATCAACCGTTGGCCTTCTCGAAAGATCAAGAAGGTTAACCACTCTTTGAGGAAACTCCAAGTTGTAGTTGACTCTGTCATGGGTGCTCAAGGTCTCATTGAAGTTGATTCTTTTTATACTGCCTTCCCAGAATTGAGCTCCCCTAACTATTCTGGGCATAATCCCTTTTCATCTTTCAAGATAACCGACTACTCAAAGGAATCAAACCCAAAACCTGAGAGTCACTTGTTCAGCCCTGAAGGAACTGATTCAAAATCGCAGTCCTCTTTGAGCAGTCCGAATTCTGGTTTGAGCATCTGTCATGGCCAAAAGCACCTTACCCGCACAGCCAATGGCTCGAGCACTGGACATGCCTCAGCTGTAGAAGACCCTGTCGAGGCGCTGAAGAGAACTTGCAGTAAATCAGAAATAAATTCCTTGAATCAGGAGGAATTTGCTAGAGCCAAAAGCCATGAAACATTAGGCCAGCATCAAAATCTGGGGACTCAAGCACGCCTAGCAATAAGTAATAGCCAGGGTTTACAAGATGGAGGTGCCTTTAGAGTTAAAGCCACTTTTGGTCATGAAAATATCCGTTTTAGCTTGCAAGCAAATTGGGGTTTCAGTGACTTGCGACGAGAGATTGCAAAGCGTTTTGATATATATGATTTCAGCAGAATTGGTCTCAAGTATTGGGACAACGAACACGAGTCAGTTCTTTTGACTTGTGATGCTGATCTTGAAGAGTGTAAAGATTTGCTTGGCTTCTCTCAGAGTCGCACAATCAAAATAACCCTCTATCCGGTTTCCATACCAATTCTAGGAAGTACATTCAGCAGCAGCAGAGACTTGTTCTGATGCCAAGGCCAGTTCCTTGTTCACTTATAGTGCATGTGCACAAAAATAGAAATGTTCTCATATGCTATAGAGGTGGCAACTTTTGTAATGTTGGGAGATTTAGATTTTGCTAGTAATCCTTTCATTTTCATGTTAGCGTAACAGTCATCAATCTCTTTTATAAATCAAAGACTATTAGAGACTTATTAAAGATGATAAGAAATATGCAGCCTGGCTTACCAAAATCACTGGATCAATGGCTGCGTATTATATTATGTAATTAATTAGATATGTAGCATTAGATTTTGATTAGTGACTTTGATTAGAGTGTATCAAAAGCGAAAAAAAGGAGTAGTTCAGGCACCAATGGTCTCTAGTTTATTGTTATACATAATGGGTACAGGAAACTTGAGACTGTATACCCTTTGGCTGGAAAGAAGGAATTTAAGGTCTCTGCATCATGGGAGTAAAAAGAGAGTTTAAAATGAAAACAGATCTGTAGTTAACCATTGATTGTTATGGCATGACCAATAACATTATGTAACAGCCTGTGGTCTCCCTCAGCTGCAGGTTGTGAAAGAATAGGAAGAGGGATTGGGCTTGATACGGCAAAATGAGCAACATGTTCGGCAACAATTAAGGAGACTAACTCTAAGGGAAGAACGTGTAAGGGATTAACTCCACTCAACAAACCTCCAGATAAGGAGACCAGAACTTGAAGTTCATCTCCCTGGCAGCAGCGGGGGAAGGAAACTTAAATTTCCCTTTCCAGTTTCTTTCGCCTTTTCTGTTCTACTTTCTTAGTATAAATAACAGTCATTGTTGGCTGCAGGAGGGCTTCTCACAGTGAATTCTATTATGTCTTCAGTTTAGAAATTAAGGAGGTTGGCTACCTCGAATTAGTCAGAACTAGGAACAAGGCTTAGCTTTGTTATTTTCTTTCGTTGTTTAAGTTCCAGCAGTAAGTTGTTCAATTTTCCAGCAGCAAGGCTTGTCACACATTTTTTATAAAAAAAACAAAAAAAAAAAAACCCTCTTGACCTATAACATTGTTCCATACATAACACACAATCTATCAGATTGTAAGAAGAATAGCTTGCTTCCCTTTGAGGACAATCATTTGAATCTTTGAAAAGATGTCTTCGGGGGATTTTAATAACTACCAAGTACATATGTATAAAAGAAGAAGAAGCATTCTTGTGAGAAAGCGAACTCATGCGATTATAACACAAAAAGATATTAAGAATTTGAGGAAAAAGAAAATAACGAACAACAAAAACAATTCCAACCAATGCTCCTAGGTGTGGTGGTCTGATGTTATATTTACCACGCACCACTCGGTCCTAGCAACAACAATACAAACAAACCTATCAAGAGTAAAACAACTCAGTCCATGTCCTGCCTGCTGAAAATCACCAGAAACAAATTAATCGTTAATTTCATCGTCTCCTTATGGCTATAAAACACGATACAGCGGCCATGAATACTGACGCTGCAATGGAACTTACACCATCAAACACATTTGCAAAGCGCATTTCTTGCAGATCCCACAGAGTTGAAACACATAGACATACCCCTTCAAAGACATCTACCAAGATAGCCATAGCACTCTTATATAAATGAAATTATAACTAAGAAATTAATGCCTCCTATATGTATAGTACGGCTTAGAGAGTGAGGGGCAAGAGTAAGTTCAAGGCACATAAATATGCAGCTTCGTTAATGGAAAGTGAAGTTATTGTAGAATTAGGTGAACGGAGTTGGATTTTTGCTGCCTCATGGGAATGGCGGCTGCTGCTTCTAGGATGCTTCCTTGTTATTTCATGCTGATTCCGTAGCAGGTACGAATATGGTGTCACTTGAAGGAACTTGCTGTAACATTGACAGAATCTCCATGTCGAAAATGAAGGGCCTTAACTGGGCTGGGAAATATTTATCGATCATGTCTTATCAGGCCATCTATGGGCTAGATGCCCTCGTTCAGACTTATGTTCTCCACCTCAATAAACTACTTCCATGGCTGTGGACACTCGGTGTGTATAGGGGTCCGATTTTGATTAAATTGATTATTTCAGTTAGTTTTTGTTTTTTGTTTTTATTTAATTTGACTGTATTAATACTTTTTTATCATGATGTCTTTCACACATTGTTCTGAGTAATATAATTAACACAGATTCTACCCATTTAAAACTTAATCCCAGTTCCTTATTGTCCCAAATTTATTTTATATCACACCTGCACAACTTAATTGTATCTGCTTAGCCTTAGGGTTCTTCATCAATTGAAATTGATTTTTTCTAAAAAAAAAAAATACACATGACTAAGAATGAAAACACTACAATATATTAAGCAACTGTATAGAAGTGTAGTAGAGGTTATACCTCATAAATATATAAAATAATTTTTATAAAAAATTTTAAAATTTATTTTTGATATCAGCATATCAAAACGTTTTAAAAATACTAAAAAAATTAATTTGATCAAATTTTAGACAAATAATATTTTGAACACAATGCAAAACACGTCCTAAATTTAACATAAACAACTTATATACACCATCTCCATTAATTTTTACAAGAGAAATGGAAGATAGGAGTCTAATTCAATTTAAGAGAGAATAAAGGGTTTTAAGTTGTTTTTTTTTTTTTTTTGGTCGAATAGCTTGTCACGTGCAGTGTGGTGGTGGATATGATTCTAGAATTGCTACTAGTAGGTAACATAATGAGAGCAAATAATTTGCTCATAAGGAAAGAGTGATGAATCGACTAGATTCTCACTCTCTCTCTCTCATTCACTATTAAAACATTTTATATTTGAAGTTGGTTTTCATTACCTCTGGCGACTGTTGATATTGATTCTATTGTCATTTCATTTGCTATATTAGAGCCTTGGATCTTCGAACACTAGGCATGGCACCTAACATAAGGTCCACGATCTAAGAAAACTAGAGGATTCCCGTGACTCTATTAACAAGGAACAAGTGCAAAAATATGAGCAAGTGATGAAGTTACTTATGGGCAGAAACTAGAAAGTGTTTAAGCTAACCATAAATCCAGAATATAAGAGCTAAAGGACCTCATTAGTGGGCTCTTTTTTCAACAAGGCTCGATTTTGTAGAAGCTATAATCAACTATTGTTGAACATGGTCCGATGAAAGTTTACCATGACCTTCACAGTGGAGATTCTGCTTTAAAACCTTGCTGGAGATGTGAAGAATGACATCACTCTTATAAGGAACATAAGCATTTTTCATGCTTTAATGGTGATGATGTATATAAATAGCTTTATAAATACAATCAATACTTTGATATGAAGACTCTGAAAAACTTAAATTAGCCTCTCATTACTTAGATGATATGACTCTTTATTGGCATTAAAGTTTCATGAGAAGTTTAAGTGGTCAATATATCTCCTAAGATGAGTATACAGAGATTTATGTTGTGGGTTTAAGAGAAAAAAGGTTCCTTGTTAAAGGATCTTAAACAAAATGAGAGATTAGAGGCTTATATCCAAGATTTTAATATTTTATGTAACAGCGCAGGGATTAGTGAGAAGCAAGCCTTACTGTTTTTCATGGTGGTTTGGAGGAGGAGGTTAAGAACCTAAGCAAGCCTATAATTTAGCTCGCCGATAAGAGAATATCATGTCCTATTGCAGAAATTATTATCGCACCCGACATCACGACAACCTTTAAAAATTTAAAATTATGAAAGAACAGATTTTTGACATCTTGTTCTTAGATAGGAAAATGTCTTGTTTAAGGAGTTGTCACCTTCATCCCTTAAACGTCGTGTCTGATGTAGGCTGCATTGCTGGTTTTGTCTTCATTTGTTAAGCGTTTGTTGGTTTATGCTATGATGGTCTATTTGTGATATTCCTAACTCTAGTATCAGTGAATGTTCAACTACGAATACTTTCAACTCTAACGTTGGTAAGTATTACGTAGCCAAAAAAAATGTATGGTATTTTTGGCTCTAACGTCAATGAATAAACCAATAAAATGAATTTAAATCAATGCATACATTTTTTTCTTTTGAAAAAAATGTATCGTATATCGAATTTGCATTTCATAGTAAAAATCCACA
>Ga0307510_10012676_pt1 | contig 10002 bp, 6 predicted proteins | sample 12_EM_MG_FD_207224 | JGI IMG/M metagenome (GOLD analysis project Ga0307510, IMG submission 207224) | Populus trichocarpa ectomycorrhiza microbial communities from riparian zone in the Pacific Northwest, United States - 12_EM | ecosystem: Host-associated > Plants > Roots > Unclassified | place... | reverse complement strand
GCCCAGGGCCGCGCGCGAGCCCAACCTGCGCACCGTGATCGTCGTGCTCGAGAACAGCGCGAAGCCGGTGATCGCGGCCATCGCCGGGCAGTGCCTGGGCGGCGGGCTCGAGCTCGCGCTGGGCGCGCACTTCCGCGTCGCGCTGCCCGACGCCTCGCTTGGATTGCCCGAGGTCAAGCTCGGCCTGCTGCCGGGCGCCGGCGGCACGCAGCGGCTGCCGCGGTTGATCGGCATCGAGGCCGCGCTCAACGTCATCGTCTACGGTGCACCGGTGGCTGCCGCGAAGTTCAAGGACACGTCCTTGATCGACCAGATCATCGAGGGTGACCTGGTCACTGGCGCGACCGCGTTCGCGCGCCAGGTCATCGCCGAGAACAGGCCGCTGAAGCGCGTGCGCGACCTGAAGGTGAAGGACCCGCAGGCCGAAGCCTTCTTGCAGTTCGCACGGAACAGCGTCACTGCCGCGTCAAAGAACTTCCCGGCGCCGCTGAAGTGCATCGAGGCCGTCGCCGCGTCGGTCGGCAAGCCCTTCGACGAAGGCCTGCGCATCGAGCGGGAGGCCTTCATGGCGCTGATGACGACGCCCGAGTCGCGCGCGCTGCGCCACGTGTTCGCGGCCGAACGTGCCGCGGCCAAGCTGAAGGACGTGCCCGAGGACACGCCGCTGCGCGACATCCGCAAGGTCGGCGTGATCGGCGCCGGCACGATGGGCGGCGGCATCACGATGAACTTCCTGAACGCCGGCATCCCGGTCGTGCTCCTCGAGACCAAGCAGGAAGCGCTGGCCAAGGGCCTGGCGACGATCCGCAAGAACTACGAGAACTCGGCAAGGAAAGGCAAGCTCACGTCAGGCCAGGTCGAGCAGCGCATGGCCCTCGTCATCGGCACGCTGGCCTACGACGGCTTCCGCGACGTCGACCTCGTGATCGAGGCGGTGTTCGAGAACATGGGCGTGAAGGAGACCGTCTTCCGCACGCTCGACGAGGTCTGCAAACCGGGCGCGATCCTCGCGTCCAACACCTCGTACCTGAACCTCGACCAGATTGCATCGTTCACGAAGCGCCCGCAGGACGTGATCGGCCTGCACTTCTTCAGCCCGGCCAACGTGATGCGCCTGCTCGAGATCGTGCGCGGCGCGCAGACCGCGCCCGACGTGCTCGCGACCTCGATGGCGCTGGCCAAGAAGATCAAGAAGATCGCCGTCGTCTCGGGCGTGTGCGACGGCTTCATCGGCAACCGCATGCTGGCGCGCTACGGCGCGGCCGCGAACGGGTTGATCAACGCCGGTGCGTTGCCGCAGCAGGTCGACGGCGCACTGCAAAAGTTCGGGCTCGCGATGGGCCCGTTCCGCATGGGCGACCTCGCGGGGCTGGACATCGGCTGGGCCACGCGCCAACGCAAGGCGGCCGAAGCCGGCGTCGAGATGACGCCGGTGGTGGCCGACAAGCTGTGCGAGATCGGCCGCTTCGGCCAGAAGACCGGCGCGGGCTGGTACCGCTACGAAGCGGGCCAGCGCGACCCGATCCCCGACCCGGCGGTCGAGTCGCTGATCGCGCAATACCGCGCCGACGCCGGCATCGCGCCGCGCAAGGTGAGCGACGACGAGGTGATCGAGCGCTGCCTCTTCGCGCTCGTCAACGAGGGCGCACGCATTCTCGACGAAGGCATCGCGGCACGCGCGTCCGACCTCGACATCGTCTATCTGAACGGCTACGGCTTCCCACTGCACCGCGGCGGGCCGATGCTGTATGCCGACCTCGTCGGCCTGCCCAACGTCGTGCGCGCACTGCGCCGCTTCGCGGCCGAGCCGGGTGCGGATGCCTCGTGGCAGCCGGCGCCGCTGTTGGTCACGCTGGCCGACGAAGGCCGCACGTTCAACTGAACCAAGGAGCTGACGCGATGACGGTTCAACTTGCAGAACGCCCGGCGCCCTTCGCGGCATTCGCACCACGGCCGGTCTGGGCCGCCGGGCCGAGCCATCCCGGATTGCGCGGCGACGAGAACGCGGCGCTGCAGGGCGGACCCTGGTTTGCCGGCCTGTCGGCGCCGCTGCGCCACGCCATCATTGGCCGCGCGGTCGTGCGTCACGTTGCGGCGGGCGACCTGCTCGCGCGGCGCGGCGACGCGCATGCGAGCTGGGTCGGCGTGGTGCGCGGTGCGGTGCGGCTGGGCGCTTCGCTCAGCGACGGCCGCGACTTCACGCTGGACTTCATCGGCCCGGGACAATGGTTCGGCGACATCGCATTGATCGACGACCAGGCCAGCGAGCTCGACATGGTGGCGCACGTGCCGTCGACGCTGCTGGTCGTGGCCCAGGCCGACCTGCGGCGCCTGATCGACGGCCACGCCGAACTGCGCGACGCCTTTCTTCAGCTCAACTGCCAGCGTCTGCGCCACGTCTACCGGCGCTTCGAGGAACTGCATTCGTTGACGCTGGCACAGCGGCTCGCGCGCCAGATCCTGCGCCTCGCGCACCGCTTCGGCCGCCCGATGGCCGCTGGGCTGAGCATCGACCTGCCGGTCTCGCAAGGCGACCTGGCGGCCATGGTGGGCGGCAGCCGCCAGCGTGTGAACGGCGCGTGGCGCCAGCTGTGTCAGCTCGGCATCGTCGAGTTCGGTCGCTCGCGCGTGGTGGTCTGCGACGAGGCGCGGCTCAACGCCGCGGCCGAGGGCCGCATCGCGCTGACCGGCGTCACGCCGGCGGTCAACCGTTGAGCCTGCCCATGACCTTGGCGCGCAGCCGGCGCATGCCGCCCAGCCAGCGGTCGTAGTCGGACGTCTTGCGCTGCATGAAAGTCAGCACCTCGGGGTGCGGCAACACGAGAAAGCGCTCGTCGCGCATCGCCCGCACCACCTCGTCGGCGACCGCCTCGGGCGCGACCGCCCCTTCACCGAGGAAGCTGTGGGCGCGCTGCATGCCGTCCTGTCCCATCAGCATCGGCGTCAGCACGCCTTGCGGGCACAGGCACGCAACGCGGATGCCGCGGTCGCCATACGCGATCGACAGCCATTCGGCGAAACCGACCGCGGCGTGCTTGGTCACGGAGTACGGCGCCGCGTTGACCTGGCTCAGCAGCCCGGCGGCCGACGCCGTCTGCACCAGGTAGCCCTCGCCGCGCGCCAGCATCTGCGGCAGCACGGCGCGCGCGGCGTAGACGTGGGCCATCACGTTGACGTCCCAATGGCGCTGCCATTGCGCATTGCTTGCGTCCTCGTCGGCGCGCGCGATGATGCCGGCGTTCGAGCAGAAGACGTCGATGCGGCCGAAGCGCTCGGTCGCGGTCTTCACGAGTTGCTGCACCTCGGCCTCGTTCGACACGTCGACCCGCAGGCCAAGACCGCCCAGCGTGCCGGCCACCGCCTCGGCCCCCGCGCCGTCGAGGTCGGCGACGACCACGGCGCGCGCGCCCTCTTTCGCGAAGCGCTCGGCGAGCGCCTTGCCGATGCCCGACGCGGCGCCGGTGACGATGACGACCTTGTCCTTGATTTCCATGGTGCGTGTCTCCGTGGCGTCGTGCAGTCTAAGAGCGCGGCGTGCGACCGCGTGGTCGCCTCGGCGACATATCCATCAATGGACTGTCTGTTGAAATAATTCCTCCGTTGGAGTACTCTCGCTCTGTCAATACCCCATTCAGCATGAACGCTCTGACCCAACACCAACCCGTCGACGTCCGATCCGCCGACACCGCTGCCAAGGTGCTGCCGGTGTTCTTCAAGATCGGTGACGCCTGGGGCCTGAGCGCCGCCGAACAGCAGACGCTGCTGGGCGTCGGAAAGAGCACGCTGTTCAACTGGAAGGCCGGCCAGATCAAGTCGGGGCTGGACGCCGGCGTGCTCGAGCGGTTGAGCTACCTCTTCGGCATCTACAGCGCGCTCGAGATCCTGCTGCCCATCCCCGAGCGCGCCCACGCCTGGGTCCGCAAGCCGAACAGCAGCCCGCTGTTCGGCGGCGGCTCGGCGCTCAAGCGCATGCTGGGCGGCCAGGTCGCCGACCTGCTGGCGGTGCACGCCTACCTGAACGCACAGCGCGGCGGGGACTTCGCTTGACGCCCGCCGCCCTGCCGCCGCTCACCGACGTGAGCTGGGACCAGTGCTTTCGGCTGATCCCGTCGCGCTTTCCACCGGTGAGCATCTTCGAGCGCGTCGCGTCGCCGGAGCAGTTCGACGCGGTCTACGCGGTCGAGATGCTGACCAACCCACGGCTGCGCCAGGAGGCCGGCGCAATCGACCTGGTCGAGCCTGGCGAGCGTGTCGTCGGCGCAGGCAGCACGCCGGTGATGGCGGCGTTCTGTCACCTCAACCCGCAGGGCAGCCGCTTTTCGGACGGCACCTGGGGCGTCTACTACGCCGCCGCGCGCCTCGAGACCGCGGTGGCCGAAGTGGCCTACCACCACGGCCGATTCCTCGCCGCGACGCAGGAGGACGCGATCGACATCGACATGCGCACCTACGTCGCCGCCGTCGCCAAGCCGCTGCACGACGTGCGCCGGCCGCGCTGGACGAGCGTGCACGATCCGGACGACTACGCGCCGTCGCAGGCCCTGGCCCGCCAGCTGCGCGGCAAGGCCTCGTGGGGCCTGGTCTACCGCAGCGTGCGCGACCCCGGTGGCGAATGCATTGCCGCGCTGCGGCCCAGGACCATCACGCTGCCGGTGCGGCAGGCCGCTCACATCACGCTGCGCTGGAACGGCCAGCGCATCGAGCAGTGGTACGGCAAGGCGCGCCTGCGCACCGTCCTGGGTTGAGCTGCCTAAATTGAGGCTAAGGTCTGCCACGGCGCTGCCGACATCCACACGGTGGGCCTGTCTGTATGCGCCCCTTGGGCTGCCCCGCAGCCCCCACCAGGTCAGACCGATTTGAACCACAGCCGCCCGACCCGAATCGAGCCGCCGCGACGCCGGCGGCTCGCGGATGCCTTGGGCTCGCTGAAACTGCGCATCACGGCCGCAGCGATCGCCGCGCTGGTCGTGTGCATCGGCCTGACGACCGCGCTGTTCGTGCGCCAGGCAGAACACGACACGCTGAGCGCACAACGCCACCGCGAACTCGACGAGGCGGTACGCACCGCGTCGATGCTCTCGACCCGCGTCGTCGAGCTGCAGCGCGCGTTGCATGCTTCGGCCGACCGGCTCACGGCCGCGACCTTGCCGAACGACACCGAGCTCGCCGCGATGCTGGAGAGCCAGCCGGTGCTGCGCAGCATGTTTTCCATCCTGTTCGTGGCCGATGCGAATGGCCGCGTGCGCGTTCTCTCGGACGCGCGCGGCGTGCGTCACCCCGACATGGACCTGACCCGGCGTCGCTATTTTCAGCGCACCCTGAAGGAGCAGCGCGCCATCATCTCGGAGCCGCTGGCGGCGATGCTGACCGGCGAACCGGTGGTCGTGCTGAGCTACCCGCTGATGCATTCCGGGCGCGTGCTGGGCGTGTTGGGCGGGGCCATGCGCCTGGCGGGCCGCGACCTGCTCGGCGACCTGACCGACAGCGCGAACGCCGACAGCGCGGCCATGGTCGTTGTCACCGACGCCGACGGCCGTGTGCTCTCGCACCCCAACCCTGCACGGCTGATGCAACGCTTGTCGACCGAGCCGCGCATGGCGCAGGCCTTTGCCCAGTGGACGTCGACCGGCAGCGCGGTCGAGCCCGCGGGCCTGCACCTCGAGCAGTCGAACGAACTCGTCAGCGCGGCCGGCGTGCCCGGGCCGGACTGGATGGTCTGGCGCACGACGCCGCACGCCGAACTGCTGGCACCCATCCAGGCGGCACGGCGCCAGACGCTGCTCTGGGCCGCCGTGCTCGTTGCCGCGATCTCGCTTGTCACGCCGCTGTTGCTGTGGTGGCTGCTGCGCCCGCTGACGCAGCTCGAACACCGCGCCGAGCACCTGTTCGACGGCACCCAAGACCCGAATGCCGGCTGGCCACATGTCGGCGGCGAACTCGGGCGGCTCGCCCATGTGTTGCAACACGTGGGCGCCGAGCGCGCGCGGCTCGAGGTCTTCAACACCGGCCTGCTGAAGAAGCTCGGCTCGGTGATGAGCGCCGCGCCGATGGGCATCTGCTTCACGCGCCAGCAACGCTTCGAACTCGCCAACGCCGAGTTCTGCCGGCTGTTCGCGCGCACCGAGGCCGACCTGGTGGGCGCGCTCACACGCAGCATCTACGTGTCGCAGGCCGACCACGAGGCGATGGGTCCGCGCCTCGCCGCGGCCTTCGGCGCCGGCCTGCCCTACGACGCCGAGCTGGAACTGGTGCGCGGCGACGGCAGCCACCTCTGGGCCCATGTGCGCGCCCGCCCGGTGGACGCCCACGACCCCACCGCCGGCACGATCTGGACCGTCAGCGATGCCGGCGAGCAAAAAGCCGTGCGGGCACAGCTGGAATGGTCGGCCACGCACGACGTGCTGACCGGCCTGGCCAACCGCAAGATGCTGAACGACGGGCTGGCGGCATTGCTCGAGGCCCGCCCGCATTCGCTGCCGGCAGCGCTGGTGATGGTGGACCTGGACCGCTTCAAGCCCATCAACGACGTCGCCGGACACGCCGTCGGTGACCTGGTGCTGCAATCGGTCGCTGCGGCCATTCTCAGCTGCGTGCGCGGCAGCGACCTGGTCGTGCGCCTGGGGGGCGACGAGTTCGTGCTGCTGCTGGCGCACTGCGCTCCGGACGACGCGCTGCGCATCGCGACCACGGTGCGCCAGGCGATCGCCGCGATCGCGGTGCCGTGGGCCCTGCAGACGATGAGCATAGACGCCAGCATCGGTGTCGCCTCGCTCGAGGCCACGACGCCCGACGCCGGCGCCTGGATGAAGGCGGCCGACGCCGCGTGCTACGCCGCGAAGGCCGAAGGCCGGGGTGTCGTGCGCATCGCGCCCGCGCTGGCCACCGACGGCGACCACCGGCTGCTCGAAGCGCATTGATCCGAAAGGTGGGGCGGCGATGCGACGCCGCCGGTCGCCGCCTCAGAACGTCGACAGCTCTTGCATCACCGACGGCGAGAAGTCCGAATTGCCGTCCGGCCCCTGGCTCAACGCCCAGGCCAGCAGGTCGGCGGCCGGCATGGGCCGGGCGAAGAAGTAGCCCTGCAGTTCGTCGCAACCCAGTTCCAGCAGGATGTCGCGCTGGCCCGCGGTTTCGACGCCTTCGGCCACCACCTTCAGGCCCAGCGCGTGGGCCAGGCGCACGACGGCGTCGACGATGGCCCGCGCATCGTTGCTCGAGTCCAGGTCGCCGACGAAGCTGCGGTCGATCTTGAGCTGCTGGGCCGGCAGGCGGCGCAGGTAGCTCAGGCTGGAATAGCCGGTGCCGAAGTCGTCGATCGACAGGAACACGCCGAGGCGGCTCAGGTCGTCGAAGGCACGCTGCGTGGTCGCGATGTCTTCCATCGCGATCGATTCGGTGATCTCGCACAGCAGCTGCGACGGCTCGACGCCGTGGCGGCGCAGCGCGTCGGTGATGCGGGCCACGAGGTCTTCCTCGCGCAACTGGTGCACCGACAGGTTGATGGCCACGCGCATGCGCATGCCGGCGTCGGCCCAGGCCTCGATCTGGCGGCACGATTCGTTGATGACCCAGTTGCCGATCGCGCCGATCAGGCCAAAGCGTTCGGCGAGCGGGATGAACACGGCCGGGCTCACCGGCCCGCGGGTCGGGTGGTTCCAGCGCAGCAAGGCCTCGACGCCGCGGATCTGGCCGGTGCGGCCGTCGATCTTGGGCTGGTAGTGCAGCGTCAGCTGGTGCAGCTCGATCGCACGACGCAGGTCGTTCTGCAGGCTCAGCTGGTCGGTCGCGCCGGCGTCCATGCGCGACTCGAACACCGCGCAGGTGTTGCCGCCGGCGCGCTTGGCGGCGTACATCGCCGCGTCGGCGTGCGCGATCAGCTTGTCGGGCGCACCGTGGTCGGGGTGCAGCACCACGCCCACCGACGCGGAAATCGCAATCTGCTGGCCGGCGATGTCGAACGGCCGCGCCAGCACCTCGACCAGTCGGCGCGCCAGCGTGATCGCGTCCGGCAGGCCGGTCAGGTCTTCCATCAGCAGCAGGAACTCGTCGCCGCCCACACGCGCGACCGTGTCGCTGTCGCGTGCCGCGCTCAGCAGCCGGCGCGCGGTTTCTTTCAGCACGGCGTCGCCGGCGGCGTGACCGTAAGAATCGTTGACAGGCTTGAAGCCGTCGAGGTCGATGAACAGCACCGCGAGCCGCGGCTGGCGGCGTTCACCACCGCGCTCGCCGGCACGCTCGCTGAGCGCCAGCGCGTGCCGCAGGCGGTCCTCGAACAGCAGCCGGTTCGGCAGCCGGGTGAGCGAGTCCAGAAAGGCCTGCTTCTTCAGTTCTTCGTTGGCCTGCTTGAGTTTCGCATTCGACTGCTTCAGCGATGCCGCGTGCTGGGCCACACGGCCGCGCAGCCGGTTGTCGAACACGGACGTGCCCAAGGTCAGTGCCAGCAGCGTCACGGTCGCGAGTGTCACCAGCGCCCCAAGGTTGTCGCCCGACAGCGAACTCGCGCTCAGGCACACCGATCCTTCGGGGAAGCTCGCGGCGGCCATGCCGGTGTAGTGCATGCCGCTGATGGCCAGGCCCATGACCACGGCGGCGAGCACCTGGTAGCGCAGCCCGTGGCCGTCGCCGAGCTTGCGCAGCCAGAAGAAGATCGCCAGCGCGACCGCCGACGCGGTCACGGCGATCGCCGCCGACGCGACCACCAAGACAGGGTCCCAGACGATGCCAGGCACGATGTTCAGCGCGGCCATGCCGACGTAGTGCATGCCGCAGATGCCCGCACCCATCGCCACCGACCCGCCGGCCAGGCGCCACAGCGTCAGCGACCCGCGGCTCGCGATCGCCAGCGCGATCGCCGAGACGCCCACCGCCAGCAGCCACGACAACACCGTCAACGGCTTGCTGTAGCCGAGCGCGATCGGCAGTGCGAAGGCCTCCATGCCGACGAAATGCATGGCCCAGATGCCGCTGCCCATCGCGAGCGAGCCGCCCAGCCACCAGTTGCGCGCGACATGTCGCTCGCGGCTGCGCACGCGCCGCGCCAGGTCCAGCGTCACATGTGACGCGAACGTGGCGATCAGCACGGAGGCAATCACCGTGGCCGTGTCGTAGCTTGATGTCAGGTAAGTCATGGCCTTCGTCGGGTTGCGCTGCCGCTCGTGAACCGCGGTGACGAAGCAAGGCGCTTTGCGTTGCTATCGGCAGCGCCGGCGTCGACTTGAGCCGGGAACACGCGCCGTGTCCGGCTAGGCCGGGGCGCCCAGCTTGAAGGTCCCGATCACATTGGCGAGCTGCACGGTCTGCTGCTTCAGGCCTTCGGTGGCGGCCGCCGACTCCTCCACCAGCGCCGCGTTCTGCTGCGTCATCTGGTCGAGCTGGGTCACCGCCTGGTTGACCTGGCCGATGCCGTCGCTCTGCTCGGTCGCGGCGGTGCTGATCTCACCGATGATGTCCGAGACGCGGCGCACTGAGCTGACGATGTCGGTCATCGTCGTTCCGGCTTCCTGCACCATCTTCGAGCCCGACTCGACCTTCTCGACGCTCGCGACGATCAGGCCCTTGATCTCTTTCGCCGCCGCCGCCGAGCGCTGCGCCAGGCTGCGCACTTCGCTCGCAACGACGGCAAAGCCGCGGCCCTGTTCGCCGGCGCGTGCGGCCTCGACCGCGGCGTTCAATGCCAGGATGTTGGTCTGGAACGCGATCCCATCGATCACGCCGATGATGTCGGCGATCTTGTTCGACGACGCGGCGATGTCACTCATCGTCGAGACGACGCCGGCAACCACGTCGCCGCCCTTGGACGCCACGGCCACGGCCGAGTTGGCGAGCTCGCTGGCCTGGCGCGCCGAGTCGGCGCTCTGGCGCACGGTGACGGTCAACTGCTCCATGCTGGACGCCGTCTGCTGCAGATTGGACGCGGTCTGTTCGGTGCGCGCCGAGAGGTCCTGGTTGCCGGTCGCGATCTCGGTGCTCGAGTGGCCGATGGACTCGCTGACCGTCTGGACG
>Ga0307510_10012675_pt1 | contig 10002 bp, 16 predicted proteins | sample 12_EM_MG_FD_207224 | JGI IMG/M metagenome (GOLD analysis project Ga0307510, IMG submission 207224) | Populus trichocarpa ectomycorrhiza microbial communities from riparian zone in the Pacific Northwest, United States - 12_EM | ecosystem: Host-associated > Plants > Roots > Unclassified | place... | reverse complement strand
TGTTGATGACCAGTTCCTTGATAGGTCATGTGTTATCTTCCCAGGGTCATGGGGTCGTAGGTTCCCAGGGTCACGTGCTGATAAGTCACGTGATGTACGAGTGGCGAAGGGGTCACGTGATGAGTCATGTGTAGGGTCATGTGATATGTTCCCACGGTCACGTGGTCTTGGAGTTACGGGTTTGTAGCTGAGACTGGGGGGCGCGAGTACCGCTCACAACAGTTATCATCCCCAAGCCTGGCAAAATTAACAAGGCAGATGCGCTGTCCAGGCGTCCAGATTATAAAGAGGGGATAGCATCCGAGAATGTGGAAACAATTTTGCTCACACCGGAAAAATTCCTACTCAAGCCAGAGCAATTCCATATACGGGCACTACATAACATGGCAATCCCTATGGGGATCAATGAAGAGCTCAAGGAAGCTATACAAGAAGCAATAAAGACAGACACATTGACGGGCCAGAAACTCAAAGATATTCTCACTAGTGGCCCAAGACAAGTAAACAAAGGATTACAAGAATGGAACTACGAAGATGGCCTAATTCTTTACAAAAGATTAATATACATTCCAAAGACAAAAAATGAAGAACTCAAACGAAGAGTCACCCAGCAATTCCATGACAACCTAATGGGACACCCAGGACAATGGAAAACCATTGAACTAATCTCACGCGAATATTGGTGGCCAGGCATTACTGAATTTGTCAAAGCCTATATACGAGGATGTGCCACATGCCAAACTACAAAGATACGGCCACCAACCAAAGTACCAATCAAGCCCAACGAGATCCCCAAAGGGATATGGGAAACAATCACCATGGATTTCATTGTAGACCTCCCAGTATCACAAGGATACGACAGCATCCTCATGGTCGTCGACTATCACAGCAAAGCCATCATTCTATCCCCCTGTCATAAAACCATCACAGCTGAGCAAACGAGCCAACTACTAGTAGACAACGTCTGGAAAAGAACAGGCGTCCCCAAGACGATCATCTCTGATTGAGGACCACAATTTGCTGCACAAGTAATACAAGAACTATGGAGAAAGCTCAGAATCAAGCAGAAATTGTCCACTGCGTTTCACCCTCAAACTGACGGCGAGTCAGAACGAGCTAACCAAGTTATCAAGCAATACCTTCGTATCTGTGGAAATTTCCAACAAAACAATTGGACCACACTCCTCCCCATTATCGAATTTGCACACAATATACGACCGCACCACAGCACCCATAGATCACCCTTCAAAGTCTGGTATGGCTTTCAGCCAACCTTTAAACCACCCTTGCAACTACAGACCAGACTACAAAGTGTGGATGACCGCATCCAATACCTAGAGCAAATACACAAAGAAGTCAATGCAGCACTTATGATCGCGGCTAAAGAAATGCGAAGCGGAGGACCTGAAGAACTATCCTACACATTCCACAAAGATGACCTAGTACTCTTGGAAGCCACAAATTTACAAACGACACACCCTAAAGCGAAACTCGCTCCACAACATTATGGACCTTTCAAGGTCATATGGGCTTCACCTACGAATTGCAAACTGCAATTACCTGAGACTATGAGGGTTCACCCAGTCTTCCACAACTCATTACTGAAACCCTATCACAAAACACAAGCACATGGACCCAATTTCGAGCGACCCCCTCCAGAAATCGTTGGAGGAGAAGAAGGACATTACGAAATCGACAAAGTCCTTGCAGCACGTCCCACACGAAATCGCAAGAGCACACAGTACTTCATCCACTGGAAAGGCTACACAGACGCAGACAACTCATGGATCCCAGCTGGAGAACTAACACATGCCAAAGAATTAGTCACCAAATTCCACACCTGTAATCGCCCTAAAGAGGGGATACGCATACGAGCCTTGCAGGCGCAAGGAGATCCTAAAGAGGGGATACTGTCGCGAGCAGTACTCACGCCCCCCAGTCTCAGCTACAAACCCATAACTTCAGCACCACGTGACTGTGGGAACATATCACATGACCCTACATGTGACTCATCACATGACCCCTTCGCCACTCATATATCACATGACTTATCAGCACATGACCCTGGGAACCTACGACCCCGTGACCCTGGGAAGATAACACATGACCTATCAAGGAACTGGTCATCAACAAAGTCACCTGACCAGACGCGCTTTGGACATGCATCTAACCCGTTGATCAACACATGGCAGATCGTGGGAACGATCAACAAGACGCGTCCACTAAACAATCAACGAACACGCGATGCGACTTGATCAAACAAAGACATGACTCATTAGGGCTAGACCCTAATCGAGATGTATAATGTAATCCGCAGTTACTGCGCATCGACTGCGCAGTCCCCTGTTACCTGTAATTGTACCTACCCTAAACTGCGCACAGACCACCCTGTATTAGTATATAAGACCTACGAATTTAGGTGAACAGTCCTTAGACTGTTCTCTTGTCAATCCCCACACTGGAGCCTTTCAAAGCTCCCTCATCATCAGCAGCACTCCGCCTGTCGTCTTCAACAGTCTACTCCATCCCTCCTCTCTTAGCCTTTTGTCTCTTCCTCCTCAACATCTCCTTGCTGCTCCTTTGGATCAGTCACCTTCAACTCTGCGCCATCGTCGAGTCTCGCTACCCATAAAGTAGTGAGTTCCCGACATCCAGGGACGTCAGGTTTATAGTGAGTGACTGGTTGGGGCTTTAAGGGTGGCACATCCTCCATGGGACTGTCTGGGTCTTCCAGTGGGTTCTCTACTGGGGGTGGCTCTTGGTACATCTCCATTGAGGAGTATTCCCGACAATGGATGTTCCATGGGATGGGGACAAGGGGCTTGACTGGGGGCTGATCAAGGGGTGACGATGGTTTGGATGGTTCACTGGGCGGCAATGGTGGCAGATCTGGTAGGGATGATGGGTTCAATGGTAATGGTCGCTTGGCCATAGGTGAAGGGTTGGATAGGGTGACGAGGAGGGGGTCCAATGAGGATGAGAAAAATTGGGGTGGATCATAACATCCTCAGTCTCCACCGCAACCTCCCCCACCACTGCCATCCCCCTTATCACTGCCACCACCATCCCCCCCCTCTCTTCGCTTTTCCCAGTCAGGGCGCCCACAACAAGTCCGGCACCTGCCGGCTCGATATCAGGATGTATACCCCGAAGCCCCTGCTCCTGCCACATCTATGCCCATTCTGGCAGCTTCTGCATCAATTCCTCAGAGTACTGCCATCCAGCGTGTGTCTCTCATTGTATGGAACCGCCTTCAGATGACTACAAACACCTTTGGACTCTGGAAGGAATACTTATATCGCCCATCATATGACCCAGACATAGACTGGCTGTGGTCCGGTTTGCGAACCTTTTGGACCAGGTTCGCACCTGAACCAGACCTGAGGTTCGGGTCCAGGTTCATGCATCTGGTAGGACCAGACCTCAATTGAGGTCCGGGTTCAGCACCTTGGGCAAACCTGGACCTGAGGTCTGAACCTGAACCTTGAGAGTTCTACTACTGTAGGTTACTGGACTGCCACCTTGGGCGAACCTGGACCTGAGACCTGAGCCGACCTCTTACCAATCTTACCTGGGCCTCTTTTATATTCTCCATTTCCTTTCTTGATTTGTCCACTTCATTCCTTAACTGGCACGCTGCGTGCCCAATCTCTGGGGCCCCAATGGCAAGGACAAGATCGCCCTCCTTCGAGACGGCAACACTTACAACTTTTCAAGGGGCTCGAAATTGACCACATCACTTGCACGTGTATCGCTCAGCATCTCAAAAGGAGGAAGAGACTGATGTGACTATGACGAGCCATTCTCCTCCAAGTCATGATCCACCCTTCATATTCTCAGAGAATCTGCTCATGATATAGATTGAGGCATGTTGTACATCTTGTATGACTACAACTAAACCGTTACTAATGCTTTAATGTATTGCAGACTAAGCCATATAGTACCTCACAGCCAACTTTCACCCCACATGCTTGCAGACAGCCCAGGGAATCCAACGACTCACGAAAAACATTCCACCATTTGGCCTCTCCAAGGCTGAGAAGCTCCAAATCGTCAACTTGACCCTGTCGGGCTCATTGAGTCCAGTCATGAGTGCCACATCATGCATTCCTCCGCTTCCCTGCATGAGTTCGTTCATTTATTCCCATTGCCAGTTCCCTTACTGGTCGTCTTGGGAACTGCATCGGAGACGTGCTAGGCATATGCAGTCATCACTCACCACTCCATAGCCATCATCATCGCCCGCCACTAGTGTAAAAGCTGGGCTGGCACTTCCAGTCTGGCCTCCCCTCGAGACGGTTGATGGGACGCCCACCAGGCCATACAACGACATGGACCTGGATGCACTGCTGTGGGAACATGATGCAAATGAAGACAAGTCGATTCATGTGGGTGAAGGAGTTAGGATCGAAGGGATCTGGATGTGGAAGACAACTGAAACTGTCACTTTGTGTGTGTAAAAACACATTAATTTCTTATATCAACCTGACTATGATTTAGAATTGACCCACCCGCCATGAAGGAGCCCTGTGCCTTGGGCAAGAGTGCCCACAGCACCCTTCATACATGGTTCCAAGATACTCAATCTTCATTTCTGCATCCAATCGCTGTTCATCTCTTCTCATCAAGTGGATAATCAAGCAGCTCTCTTGTCATGCACTTGTTTGCAGAATAAACCCCTTCTTATTGTGTTCAAGAAAAGGAATCTAGTATGTAAGGAGCTGGTAATGCTATATACACCCTGTGTGCAGCCACATGAAGAGAGGGCCTGCAAAAATGCCCCACAGATTTCCCCAAGCTGTCTCTCTGCGCAGGACCCTCAAAATCATCGCAAGAATGTGAGGTACCACAGTCCTCTGTGAAATCTGATGTGCTCATGTTGAGTTGAGTCCTGCATCTGAATCCTTCAACGACATGGTAATGGTATATACACCCTGTGCGCAGCCACGTGAAGAGAGGGGCCCCACAGATTCCCCAAGCCATCTCTGCGCAGATCCTCAAGAGTGTTACACTCCTGGGCACTTGGCCCACATTTTTCTTTCTTTTCTTGACCGATATGTACTTATACGATCACATGACCTCGACTCACATGACCACTTACCTGTACAACAGAGCCATCTTGTCGGGAACTTCATTGTTCCCTCCTTTTGTACACTTTCCATTGTTCTCTTCTTATGGTAGTCTGTGACCACCATTGTTCGTGACCTCATTGTTCTGTGACACCTATTGTTCGTGACTCCATTGTCCTCCCTTTTTGTATGCTTAGTCAGGTAGCTGCCCTTTTGTATATAAGCTGGACTTATATCCTAGAGTTGGGCCTTAAGCCTGACTTAGTTTGCAATCTATTGCGTTCAAAGTCCTTGTTGCTTGACAAACCATTTCTCTCTTTTATTTCTTTGAAATTGTCTTCAAAATCCTTGAAGACATTTCCCGCTCCTCTTTATCATTACCCAGACATTGGTCTTAGCGACCTTCTTGCTTTTATCACCTTTCAAAGCACTCTAGGTTACTAAGGGAATTACGACCCTTGTAACTTCATCACTGCCGCATATTTCACCTTTGCACATGTCGCGCCTTAAGGTTCAATAGGCCTTAACAAAGAGTCAAAATCATCACAAGAACATGAGGCACCACCACATTCCTCTGCAAAATCTGACATGCCCATATCAAGTCGAGTCCTGCATCCATCAACAACACCCCCATCAGTAATATTCTTGTGTAGCTAGTGAGCCACCTCCTGCCTGTGCGCACTCATCTTAGTCATCTACACCCTGCACACCTTCATTTTGTTTCGGGATTGGAGCCCTGCTTTTTCGCTCTTAGACCATCCCCTGAACTCACATAGCATAACCTCCCACCTACACCATGAAACTGTCAGTATTTTTTTTGATGGCTTTTGGACCACTCAAAAACAGGTTGAACCTTGTCCAGACCTGAACCAGACCCGAACCTGGGTCCAGGTTCAGGTTCACTGTTCTGCCTGGACTGGACCTCCAGGTCTGGTCCAGGTTTGGGACTGAGGCTGCTGAACCTGAACCAGACCAGACTTCGGCCAGTCGCGTTTGTTTCAGCTGAAGACCTATACCAATCTCACCCCACTGCCATACAGCCCATGCCCAATAACAAAGGGACAGAGGAATCCTCTGGATATAGCAGCATAACCACAGAGCTTTTGTTGGACTGGCAACACACTGGGAGTTCGAAAAAGTCCAATGAGGAAATCAATTGCCTTGTACACCATGTCATTTTTCATCCCAATTTCCAGTATGAGGACCTAGAATTGTTCAATGCAACACGTGAAAACCAAAAGGTGGAGGCAGCACTGGAGAAGTCAAACTTTTTAAGGACTTTCCACCATGCCAATGTCAATATCAAAGTACCTTCTGGTTCCAAACATGTTGCACCTCAAACACTGTCGATACCTGGACTGTACTATTGCCAGATAGTTCCTCTGATCAAGGAAGCCTTTGAGAGCCCCATTTCATTACAATTCCACTTATCCCCCTTCAAGTTGTTTCAAAAGCACCCCACCAGAGATGATAGTGAGTGCATATATTCCGAAATGTATGACTCAGATGTCTTCTTGGATGAGCACAACAAGGTCCAGCAGTCACCAACTGATGACGCAATATGCAAGCGTGAAAAGGTTGTTGCTGCCCTCATGTTTTGGTCTGACGTTACCCATCTTGCGACTTTTGGTACAGCCAAACTATGGCCAATATATATGCTCTTTGGCAATCTCTCAAAGTATGTCAGATGCCGACCAAATTCCGGTGCAATGAAACACCTTGCATATATCCCTCCATTTCCCGACTCTCTTCAGGATCAACTCCAAGCCTTTCAAATGGGATACTCAACAGAAGGATATTCTCACTCATTGTCGTCAGGATCTTATGCATGAGGTCTGGAAATTCTTAATTAATGATGACTTCCTTCATGCATACCAGTACGGTGTTGCTGTGCGGTGTCATGACGGTATTGAGCGTTGTGTCTACCCATGAATCTTCACATATTCAGCAGATTACCCTGAAAAGTGAGTGTCTTATATCCCTAACGCCTTTATTGTGCCTCAATACTAGTTCATTAGAGTATTACTTGCTACCATTCAAGATCAGGGGCTTTGTCCCTGTCCACGTTGCTTAGTACCCAAATCAAAGCTAGATCAACTTGGACATGCAGTGGATATGAAGAATCGGAATGATAAGGCCCGCAAATACCTTGCAGATAAAGTCAATGATGCACGCGATGCCATCTACAATCATGGAATGCCTATTGGTGGCATTGCTGTTCAGCGTTTGCTCAGGGATACCTCATCTGTTCCTACATCTGTACGTTCATTAAGTTGTCATGTCACTCATTATCCAATAACTAACAAGCATTTGGTGCATTTGATCATAGAATGCCTTTATCGAACAACTTGGTCGTGATTTCGACTTGTCACACATGCTTGTTGTTGACTTTATGCACAAAGTTGAGCTGGGTGTGTGGAAGGCACTCTTCACACACTTAATCCGCATTCTTTATGCTGCAGACCCAAGTGGGGGGCTTGTGGGTATTCTGGATGGAAGGTATGATATTGGTATTGTCGCATTCATGTAATTCCAGCGTTGATATTTGTTAGATTTCGACAAATTCCCCAGTTTAGCCAGACCATATGAAGGTTTAATAACAACATATCTGACATGAAAAAGCTTGCTGCCCGAGATTTCGAGGATTTATTGCTGGTGAAGTTGAAGTTGTTTCCCATCAAGTTAGTCAACATGCTTACATTGTCGTGCAGTGTTCTATCCCGGCATTTGAAGGTCTTCTCAAGGAAGACCATAACAACCGAATCATGAAGTCGTTATATCAAACAGCAGAATGGCATGGCTTTGCAAAGCTCCGAATGCATACCAGTTCTACGCTTGACCACCTAGAGACGTTGACTAAGGAGTTCGGTGTTCTTATGCGGCAATTCCAGGATACCACCTGCTCAACCTTTAAAACAACAGAGCTTCCGTGTGAAGCTGATGAACGACAGCGACGACAGTGGCATGCGCAGGGCAATAAGTCATCTAAGATAGGTGGATGTGTACAACCATCTGTAAATGGGCTGGCAATGTCTACCTCTACACCATCCTCCTGAAAACCTAAAACCTTGAACCTCTTGACTCCAAAGTTTCATTCCCTGGGAGACTATGTGCAGACCCTCAGGATGTTTGGGTCTACTGACTCGTTCTCGACTCAAGTTGTATGTTGTCCATGCTTATGAACCCAAGTCAAATTCTAACAACCATTTATAGGGTGAGCTAGCTCACCATCTTGTAAAACAATTGTATGGAATGACCAACAAACGCAATGCAACGAAGCAGATCGGAAGGCATATGAGGCGACTAGAGCAGGCCCAGCTTGCTGCAGAACGACACAAACTGAAGGGTTCTTCAGGAGCGCAGGATGTCAACGAGTTTCTGGACCAGGACTTGGAGACACGCTATCAGGTTTCCCATTCCAGAAATGACCCGGTCAATATCTACACATACATCCGGGCAAACCGAGACGATCCTGCTTTCAATGTATGTCCTCTTGCCAAGTATTTGGTACCTGCGATGTCGAGTTGACTTGGAAACACGATAGGGTTTCATACCAAAACTGAAAGATAACATCCTTGGTCACCTACTCAATCGTGACTACGAGGGTGACACTTACAGCACATTCACCGATGAAGAGAGGAATACAGTGTGCATAGCCGGAGAGCGCATTTATCGTGGTCGAATGCTGCGCATCAACTACACGACATACGATGTCAGACGCGAAGGGGACATCATAAATCCGAGAACTTACCCAGATATCATGGTCAAATCCCCAGAAACCGGACCGCAGGCACAGCCGTACTGGTATGCCCGTGTAATTGGGATATTCCACGCGCTGGTGTCAACCTCCCATCCTAAAGCTGAAGAGCGATCCCTGCGCCGAATGGACTTCCTTTGGGTGCGCTGGTTTGGGATGGAGCCTGGTCGATATCGTCATGGCTTTCGCAAGGCACGCCTGCCGAAGATTGGCTTTGTCGAGTGGACAGACAAGTATGCATTTACCTTTCTTGACCCCGCACAGGTCATCAGAGGTGTCCACACCATTCCTGCTTTCAAAGAAGATCGCACTTCTGCTTTGCTCCCTGCTACGAAGTCTGTTGCTCAAATCTTGAACCCCAGGGAAGAAGATGACTGGGTCAACTTCTATGTAAACATGCAAGTCATTGTTTTGAAGGAGATTTATTCATGGTACTCACCAATTCTTCTCTCTCCAGCTTTGTTGATTGGGATATGCTCATGAGGCATTTTGGCCAAGGTATCAGACATCTGCAATATGAAAGACAACCCGAAACTGAGCCAGAGATGGCAATAGACGCCCCTTGTGACAAGGCAGATGACGACGTAGCAGGGAGCGACAAAGAGGGGGCCGAAAGTGATCTTGATGTTGGCGTTGAAGAAATGGATGAAGATGGGGAGAACGACGACGACGACGATGTGAGTGAAAGTGAGGAGTCTGATGATCATAACTCCATGGGCACGGATGACCGGGACAGCAACTTGGACACTGAGAGTCTCTCTGCAAGTCCTTGACGTATGCTGATCTCTCATGAGAATAAACAAGTGTGCTATAATATAGACAATGATTCCATGGGAGTGAGCGAGGGTGCGCACAAGGGTCTCAGCTATCCCTGAACCGCGCAACCACACAACTTGAACACGGGAACCGAAACTAACCATCTCGTCGTTGGTGGTCACCCTTACTGTCCGTCGCCGTCGATATCAAGGGGTTTGGCGTGCCGTGCATATGTACCATGGAATGAGGAGGGTGTCGGGAACTCACTACTTTATGGGTAGCGAGACTCGACAAGGGAACGGAGTTGAAGGTGACTGATCCAAAGGAGCAGCAGGGAGACGTTGAGGAGGAAGAGGCAGAAGGCTAGGAGGGGCGGGACGGAGTAGACTGTGGACGACGACGGGCGGGTTGCTGCTGGCG
>Ga0307510_10012674_pt1 | contig 10002 bp, 9 predicted proteins | sample 12_EM_MG_FD_207224 | JGI IMG/M metagenome (GOLD analysis project Ga0307510, IMG submission 207224) | Populus trichocarpa ectomycorrhiza microbial communities from riparian zone in the Pacific Northwest, United States - 12_EM | ecosystem: Host-associated > Plants > Roots > Unclassified | place... | reverse complement strand
CTGCATGACAAGTCTTCGCCCACCGATAATGGCCGGCACAACTCATGCCGGACACAGATCCTTACTTTTTTCTTCCGTCACCTTTGGTATCAGTATGCGAATCAGTCCGGGTCCTTCGGTACGACCCATTTCTCTTTCATTTCTCCGGCGCGATCACGATACGATATATATCACCCGCTTCCTTGCCGAAGGCCCGAATGTCCCTGCATGTGCTCAACTGAACCCCTCACCTTTGACTGCCCTTCTTCGAATCTCGCATTCTACCCGTCTCAGGTCACGGTCGCGTCTTGGCCCTTGGGGCTTTCAATGAAGCTGTACCGTGACGCATCACTAGCATCACTCTTTGCAAACGAGCAATAGCCTGTACCGCACAAGGGAACGAACTTAGGGCCCGCTCTTGGTTGTGTCGTATCTTATATTACGTGGGATACCAGTCAACCAGTCAACAGTCCGCCACCAACTCATTTCCCACAGTCATGTGAGTCTGTTGACTGGCATGTTATTCCATCCCTTGGCACTCTTGCCGTCTTCACTAACGATCCGTGACTTTGAATAAGTATATATTATATCGAGAACTATAAAGTAATAACCCCAGCGGTTCCGGACGGAGAGTGATTCATTTTTACACACCGCGTTCCACGTCTCCATCAACGCTTAATTCCGAAGGTTTCTCGTGCGTCCGCTCGTCCGTGCTAATATGCGAGTCATAATCTACCATCGATGGCGTTGCACCCCTCTCCGAGATAATGTCCGTGGCTACCTCCATCTGACTTATCGGAATTGGTGCAATGTTGATTCGCCTATTCTCTTGAACTGGTGGACCACTGTTTCGTATATCCGGGTGTGTGGTGAAACTATATCGATCCAAGTAAGCAGGAAAACATAATGGGGTGGAGAAGGGCGTACAAATCGGTGGAACTGGAAGTAAAGTCTACCAGAGAGCGATACATCCGGGTTCCGGCGATGGCCATCATGATCCAAGACGTCTGCTGGAACATCTGCATTGAACAAAGCAATTAGAAATCATCCCAGCGATGACAACCTAAAGCATACAATGTTGAATGGGCCTAAGATTCCGAGGAGGGTGGTAGTCAATGGGCGTTTGGCATAAACCAGGGGATGGAATACCATTCAAGTTTAAAAGCATGAATACCTGTGACGTAAAATTGAGATGAGCGAGAAGCAGACGAGCGAGAAATTTGTAAGAGTTACCACTGGCGGAACCTCAGCAGCGGTAGCAAGCAAGAGCCAAATCACGCCCTTTCAAATCGTATCAATGGATTGCATGAACAACGACTAGCGAGAACCACACCTGTCTCCAGAGATGCTCGACCAGACCAACCGTGCCGCCGCTGTAACGGCGCATGCGAAACAAGCCAACGAGCATGACGAGAAGTAGGGCGATATCGGCAGCAAGCATGCTGATGAAGGTAGGTAGAGTGCTCTCGATGCTACTGGGGATGCAAGCCAGTTGGTCAGGTTCCCATCTAGCGCGAAGCTATGGACGGGATAAGCACAAATGCTCGAAATAATGAAAATGGAATATGTACACGCGCAACACCTGTGGCCAAGCATCGTTAGTGTGGGATTTCATTCTAGATCGCCACAGAAGAAGGAAGAAATGATCTACCTTGGATAGAGAGTGCTGCATTGATTCCCCACACGCCAATTGATATCACCTTTGCAACCCTGTTTTTGTTCCAAATCGCAATTCTAACAAACTCCGATGAGGACATGCTTGGAAAAATTGTGGGTATCGGGAAAAACACTGGCGAGGACGTACACGCGTAAAGCAATCAACAGCGAAGAGGCCGACATAGTCAAGAAGGAAAAAAGCTGGAAAAGACGTAACGATCGAGTGTAAGGCACTTTCTTCTCGGAGATGAGAACACATTATAAGTGTGCGGTGCTCACACTCATGAAAGACATTGCGGCCTTGGGATGGTAGCTGGTCAGGTCACATGTGAGGAAGTTTGAGTTCGGAACAAGGTACCCACCTGACAATTGATTGGTCGTGTATTATTCAACAGGATAAAATCAAGGATTACGCCCGAAAGGGCAGCCACTCGTGTAAGCGAGTAAATCTATCGCATATCAGCCTGAGACTTAATGGGCTCGGGAACAGGAATCCCAAGCGAAGAGCATATTGTTACGGACCCATATTGTCCACTGGTATGGGAGACGCCCCTGTATAACTTCCCACTCATATTCAAGGGTAGTGACAAATTCCCAGCTGTAGGCGAGGATTGGGTCATGGGTCATACAACTCGTACTGTGACAAGAAGGGGCTGGCGCTGCCCGATAACCTTACATGTAGAGACCGCCGAGGGTGTGCCAAAACTTGGTGAGCGCCACTGCCAAATGAGAACTCAGTGGCTTCCTAAATTATGGGTCCAAATGTTTACGCACGAGAATCCTGTGCGATTACAGCGGGATCGCGGAAGTTGACCATACCGTCAGGAAGCTACTACAGTCCAGCTGGATGTGTGAGAAAGTGGGCTCAGGATAGGGAAGACATTTGGAGCGCCTGATGGTTCATATATATAGATACTTTCTGCTGCGAAAAGTGTCGCATCATAGTCATTCTCCTGGAAACCTTGGAGCTGCACAAACGGTCTTGTTGCCAGTGAATGACATTCCGCCCACAGTGGACTGAGCATCAGACGAAAATTTCCGATTATGTAATTAGTCGGATTCAACCGCTTCAAGGTTTCAATTTGACGTTTCACGTTCGCGATCAACGTCCAAGCCATCTTGGCCAACATTTACCGTGTACGCCAAAAATCGTTTCACGGGTTTCCTCGTATAGATGGCCTAGGATACAGCAAGACTGGCATTGGATGACTCGCCATTGCTTGAGGGAATGGACTAAAACCATGGACCTTAGGTTAAGGCCGTGCCCCAAGGCTTTATGTGTATCATGGCTGAAAAGCGCTGAAACTCCGGCATCATAGATTTGTCCATTGTAATGATATTAATGAAGCAAGTAACAATCATTCTCGCAATCACGATCAAGCAGTGCTACTTACGAGAAAACCTCAAATATTTGTACCGCTGAGTCCACCCTTACATTGTCAGCAGCCAGCAGCGAAGATCCAAATCTATTATTATGATTGAGTGAAAAAGTGTGGCGAGCATGAGCACGCCTGCGTAAACCCGAGTCCATGCAAACCTTCCGTTCGTTGCGCTGTATTGTATTGTACTTTTTTACACACGTTCCTCACTCATACGCGAGAATCGCGAGCTGTTACCTAAGCGTGGCTTCCCCGCAGTTCTGGCACTTCTGTTTGTGAAAATCTTACGACTGGAATTTCGCACGCACTTTATGTTTCCCCCACACCAATGAGCGCATCTTGTTCCTTCTAGTCACTATTCTTAAGGACGCCCGGGCCTTTCATAAAAGGAAGAAAGAAGCACTCCGCCCTGCTTCTATACGAGCCCACCCTTCGGATCACCTCAAGCAGGAGATTTCGTGTGGCATCAACCTGTGTCCATTATCTCCAGCTACGACATGGAAGGTATGTGAGGATGACCCCGTGATAAACGGCTGGTCCTGGCCGTGCCAGAGGGTCTATCACTTGTTCTTGGGCCATGTGATCGTATCGTGAGCATAGTGCCGCACTGGGCGGACAAAATGTGACGCCTGTGCTAAGGGTGCGGTCGTGAGAAGTGTGATATAAGGCCCAACTGAGCTCGGGTCGCAGGCGCAGGATGCGGGAGCGAGATGCTCAGATACTGGGGGGACGTCGAGCCATAAGCGGTTGAGAGGTAGCGTTGTGGTTACGAATGGCACGGGAATTTTTCGGGAGGGGACATAATGCAAAAGTCGCGACGGGTTCGTTCGTATTTATGCACCTCGAAAAGCGGTGGGCAAATGAATGGTTGCACTAGTCAAAGCCCAGCATATAAGGTAGAGATAAAAGCTGACTGCATCACTCAAGGTGCGCATAGTTCCGCGCCCGTGTTAGTTCAGGACCAGGTGGAGGCCGAGTGGCCGAAATTGACACACACCTGATCACGACGGCCGTGGTCCTACCAATTGCATCCCAACATGTTAGATTTAATCCATTCCGCGTTCTTCGTGCGCTCAAAGAACCGGGAATAAACTGAAAGTGCTTTGAGCGTCATGAGAGAAGAGGTACAAGCAGAATGGTAGCAAAATTGATAAGTTGAAAAGTTTGTTGGCTGGCCTGGCTAGCTGCGACATAGCTGTTGGGGGTGAGCTCTCGTCAATAAGAGTCGAGATCTGGTACGTAAACTAAATAGCGGTATCAACTCACGGTCTTTTTGATCCGAGTTCGAACCGCACAAGTTCGATGGGTTGATGGTGTGGTGCAGGTTGGAAGTGTTCACAATGCTGCGAGATGATCAAGAATTATCGTCCCGAGGGAAGCGGCAGGTGGAACAGAGACGCAAAAGGGCAAGAGAGGACGACGAGCACACATGCGAAGGCTTCAAAAGAGGAGAGCTTGAAATTCTAGTTGACATCCTCTTCGATGAGCTGGAGGGCTTACATGCACGGTTAGTGTACCTATTAGTGTTTTGTTCGTGACTGGAACGAAAGGCAGTTACGGTGGCGGCAGGTTTTAAAAAAAAAACTGGAAAGGAAAGCGGGAAATGTACCATCAAGATGTGGGTCGTTGGAATGTGAGGTCGTTGGACAGTTTACTGCAGTCACGTGACAGACTGATAAAGGTCACACGCGTGAAAACGGCGCTCCGGTCCGGTGAACATGAGCATGACAAACAAGCGAACGACTCGAAGGCAAGCTCGAAGGAATACTGTATTGCATACGTCTACACGCGCGCCCATTCTTGCGCATACTTTTTCACTCAAAGAGTTATTGTGGCTGATGTGCTACTTCATATTCGGGTTTGCTCATAAACAGGATGCATGGTCAATCATTTCTGTGGGTGTTTCAGTTTCATAGTGTGGTACTTATCTAAGACGCCGGGCCGGTGTTGGTTTAGAGCCCGCACACCGTGACATCGGGAGACACACATCACATAACTTAATTACACTAACTAGCCCAAATACCGTGATTTCAATTCGTGCTTTCATGCAATGTCAATGTCAAGACCTCCTATGCACCTCGTACTGTATTTCGCTCTATCTATCCATGTAGAAGCAAAGCAAATCCCCGACTCACATGACAAATGTCGAACATTTTACCAGAGCAATTTATCATTTGGGTAGGTGCAGTAGTAGACTAGTGGTCAATGCATCAAGCGATTACGTGACCCTTCAAAGCTTCAACCCATAATACTTCACGTAAGGCATTTTCTCGGGGCCAATTGTCATCCTGACATTGACAGTTGGCGCGGTTCATCATGTAGCCGTGGCGTGTTATGGTGGCTTATCAGGGGAATGATCATGATCATATTTTGACACTGCTTCTTGCGGGACCTTCTCATATATATGCCATCGGATGATTAAAGGGGTTTCCTTTTCAAAAGTCCACCTACCCACGTGTCCAAGGATAATCCAACCTACAGACTGCTAGTGCCTGTGCGTATGGTCAACTTCCGCGATCCCGCTGTAATCGCGCAGCATTCTCGTGAGTTCACCTTTGCAGCTTTGCTCTACAGTTTAGGTAGCCACTGAACTCTTCTTTGGAAGTGGTGCTCACGAAGCTGTGGCACACTATGGGTGGTCTCTACTTGTGAGGTTATCTGGCACCAACGCGTGTTCTTGTCACAGTACCACTCCTAACACAATCTTCAACCCCCAGCTGGGAATTCTTCACTACTCTTGGATATGAATGGGCTGTCATCCGAGGCCGGCTCCCGTACCGGTGGTCGATATGGGTGGGTGGGAATGTGTTCTTTGCTTTGGTCTTCTGTGCCCGAAAACAACGGAGCTCCAGACTGACTTTCTTATTCAACAATCGATAGATTTACTCGCTTGCACGAGTGGCCGCCCTTTCGAATATAATACTTAGTTTTATCCTAATGAATAATAGGAGCCCAATCAATTGTCAGGTCAGTTCCATGTTCTGTGCCGCCTGTTTCCCCGTGGCCCACCTGACTGACCACAATCTCAAGGTCGCAATCACTTTCACATTTGTGAGCACTGTTATTCCCCTAATATGGTTTCATCCCTGATGGGTGAACCCTTACACCTCATCGTCACTGATGTGCTAGGTTCTCTCATTTTTAACCATGTCTGCCTCGTCGCTATTAATTGTCCTTCGCGTGTTTGTCCTTTCATGATACTACAATCTCGTCAAATTGGGTTCTCATTAAAATTTGCCAGCATTGCGATTTGGAACAGAAACAGGGTTGTCGTGATCGCATCATTCAGCTTATGGGGAATCAATGCTGCGTTCTTTATTCAAGGTACGTCACGCCACTCCCAATCAACGGGCTATCAGGTACTAAGTAAACCATGCACTGACGAAATGTCGGTGCCTGGCCACAGGTGTTTCGCGTGTAAATATTCAATTCCCCATATTGTCGAACCATGTGTGCTTATCATGCCTCTGTTAGCTTCGCTCTTCGTGGGCACCTGTCCAACTGACTTGCATACCTGGCAACACCGAGAGTAGTGCACTCAGCTTCATAGCTTTACTCGCTACCGATTTTACCTTGTTTCTTATCATGCTCGCTGGCTTGTTTCACCTTCGCTGTTATGGCAGCACGTCTGGTCTCATTCAAATACTCTTGAGACAGGTATGACACCGGTTCTCGGTAGTTCTCTCCATCTATTGATGTGCTTTCGTTTCCAAGGGCGTCATTTCGCTTCTACTTGTTACCATAGCCGAAGTTCCGCCAGTGGTATGTCTCACTGATTTCTAATTCGTCTCCTTTTTGGTCATCCCCAGCTTATGTCCTAGGTATTTATCCTTTTGGATTTGAATGGTAATTTTTAGTTTGGTTTATACAAAGCGCCAGCTGAATCCCATCCTCCTTGGAACATCAGGCCCCTTCAACATCGTACGCTTTGGTCTGTTACCGTTAGAGTAGTTTCTTACTGCTTCTTTCAACTTAGATGTTTCAGCCGGTGTCTTGGATCACGATGTCGATTGCTGCGACACGCATGCACCGCTCTCTGGTAGACTTCGCCTCAGGGCACGCCGATGTGTACGAACTTCTCTACTCCCTCGCCTTTTCCGACTTATTGTTGGCTATCCATTTGGGGCATACCCGGGAATCGACAACGCAGTCGTCTTCCAGTTCAACTTGTCCAAGAGACCAACCGCAACGATGGTTCATCAACCCCGGTGAACCGGATGGGGGTAGCCGTGCACATTCTCCCCGAGCAGTATGGGACACTGCCGATGGGGGATAGCGCCTTGCGTATTACCACTGACGAGCAGACACACGAGAAATCAAGCGGATTGGGCCATGACGAATATATGGAGCACGGAATATTACAATAAATCCCTGCGTACCAGGGACCGCTAGGTGGGTGCTATTGCTTTGTAGTCCTTGTCACACTATAAACTTATAGTAGTTGCGCACAGTTAGCGAGGACAGCAAACATAGACCGTGACCATGGCTGTCGAAATTTCTCAGTTGGCCGCGCACTGGCAGTGGTTGATTTGATCTCACGACGTTTAACTTCCGTCCCTCTGAGACTCCGGGTCACGTAATGGTTCTGGCCCTACTGTACGTTTGGTTTATACTGTGTTAGGTTTCAACTATCTAAACTATTAATGGTTGTGTGAAATGATGGCGATTTCAGTGGCACGAAAGCTGTGGCGTCCACGGTATGTATTCCGCAACGTATCAGGCACCGGCAACTCTTAAAAGTGCCCGATACAAAAACTTATGGATTTCTAACGAGCCGTGACGGCCCCATGGCCATAATCCACTGACCACTGGCATGCTCAATTATTGTCAAGCCTATGTTTGTTTGTTCTTTGAATCGATTATAGTTCAGTCGGAACTCAGGCGAACTACGTGCTCCGGAGTTGCCCCAGGTGCACACCCAGTATCAGGAATGAGTTGGCAGACCAGCGGCCCGGGGCTTCCACCAGTCAGCTTTCAAGGGTTCATTCGATGCCCGCCCACGGTGCCCAGTGTTTTGTTTACTTGATCAACAAATTTCAACGATATTGTTTGGTTCAGCGTGGCTCCGAACCAAATGCAGTAACTACCCGAGCTAGTTGCACCTGGTGCAACTCTTTTAACCTGTATGGAGGGTGAGTTCGCAACACCACTAACTCAACTCTCCGGCGACACTACGCCGCGCTCGACGTCTTCATCACAGCCCAATCTGTTCGGCTTCCCATGCATCTGCTCGTCCGAGGTACCGCACGACTCATCATCCCTCACCCGCGGTGTCCCATCCTGTTCGGAGACTATGTGCGCCGCTACCTCCATCCCATTCATCGCCGAATCATCGGAATCGATGCAGCGTTGATCTGCTTGGTCTTTCAAACAGGATTCCTGTTGCTTTGTAGATTCCCGTGTGAGCTAAAATGGAATTTACCACAGTGAGAAACGCGAGGGATATAGAGCATCATACACATCTGCAGGACTGGAGGCAAAGTCTACCAAAGAGCGGTGTAACCTGGTTGCAGCGATCACCATCGACAACCAAGATGGAAGATCGAACATCTGAGTTGAACGAAGCAGTCAGAGCGGGTCCAATCGCCTCGGGGAGTTCGACAGGGATTTTCGGGACGCGAAGTCGGAATCGACTCAAGAGCAAAGCAATCCACTTGATGCCAGTTAATGGGGCGGGATCGAGCGGTGACTGACAATTCTGGAGCCGAGCTCACAGTCGCGTCTTGGGGTTTTCAATAAAGCCGCACGAATCACTCTTTGCAAACGAGCAATATCCTGTATTGCACAAGAAACCGATATTAGGGCCCGCTCTTGTATGGTTGTGTCGTACCTTCCCCCTCCACCAATCACCTCTCGCTCCTGGCTCTACTGACCTATCCGACTTATATAAGTTACATGCAATACCAGTCAACCAGTCAACACTCCGCCAACTCATTTCCCAGTCATGTGAGTCTGTGGACTGGCACCCCCGATTTCACTGGCAACAGTACTTCACCTAAATGTCCTTGTGATCTCGGGGTCAGAACGTGAATGGTCTATTGGCCTCCCAGGTCAAGTTGTGGGACACCCATACATCCTCGAAGCGATTTCACCTCGGCATCTCCACATCTCGCGTTTTGAAGTACGGCTCAGTCTTGGGCTCTGTCTATGTTTTTTGCCACACCACCCTGACGACCTGCCGACATTTGGATGGAGATCCTGTAATACGAGGGGCGATAGTGAAAGTCGATAACCGAAAAGGCAATCAAAGAAGGGGGGTGGCCCAAGAATCCACGAGGGAATATGGTTTGGAATCTGGTCCCATTCGTGGTAATGAGACAGGTGAGTCGTGCAGAGCAATCTCATCAGGACTGCCGCAGCTTTATCGTGAATTCTAGTTACACCCCTCGAGTCGTAGGGAGAAATGGGTCGTCCAACAGTACACAACACCCCACTGCGGCCCTGACGCTGGACCCGAACGATCGTCATCATATTCGCTTGGCGCGGATAGAACCTGGACATGCTGGGCTTGCGGCAAACTCACGACAATAGTCTTCGTCGATGATCAAAAGTAGGACTTGGCAATACTTTCTGGTTGAGGAAGCCCTCCTGCGTGCCGTACTCGCGAAACGTTGAACACCACAAAAAGTGACGAGCGTATCGAGGCTCGGGCGACTAAGGACCAAAAGAAGACCAAGACAAGGAAAGGTGCCCAAAAGTGAAACACATAGTGCCCAGACCTACGCTGCTATGTATGCTCTTCTTCCTCAATTCTCGTACCCCGCTCCGTCTCTCCTATGCACGATACCCCACCTGCCCAAACCATCACGAACAGGAGATCCCGTGTAGCTCCAATATATCTCCAGACTCTCCACTCTCCATCAAAATACGATGTCTGTGCGAAGGGTGTGAACTAGACCCGAATGAGCCAACTTCGCAGGCGCAGGGTGTGGGGAAAGAGATATCCCTCTGCACGGGGTGACTGTGTGGCAGACTTAGTTATTGCGCG
>Ga0307510_10012672_pt1 | contig 10003 bp, 11 predicted proteins | sample 12_EM_MG_FD_207224 | JGI IMG/M metagenome (GOLD analysis project Ga0307510, IMG submission 207224) | Populus trichocarpa ectomycorrhiza microbial communities from riparian zone in the Pacific Northwest, United States - 12_EM | ecosystem: Host-associated > Plants > Roots > Unclassified | place... | reverse complement strand
TTTGATAACTGGACTACCAAAGAAAGGGGATAAAGATGCCATTCTAACCATAGTCAACCAAGGATGCTCTCAAGTGGCCGTCTTCTTACCATGTTCCACCACAATAACAGGACCACAGATCACCCAACACTATCTGGACCATATATGCAAGTGGTTCAGTTTACCAACAAAGGTTATCTCCAACCAAGACCCTTGATTTATATCACACTTTGGGGTCACTCTTACCAAGAAGCTTGGGATTCAACAAAACCTTTTGTCTGTGTTTCACCTGCAAACTAACAGGCTATCAGAGTGGAAGAATCAATGAGTAGAATAATATCTTTGAGTTGTGACCTTCCTTCATCCCAAAGATTGGACAACATGGATTTTGATCGCATCAATAGTGCACAACAACTAACAGAATGCCACTCTTGGTCTTTCACCAAATCAAAAATTTAACAAAGGATGGTCCCCAATTTGGGGTTCCCTGCCACCCTGTTTTGGATGACTTAATGTTACTTAAGCAAAAAAAGTGTGAAATGTTTTTCATGCATGTGACAGCATACCAGAGGTGTGCCCAGTGTGTGTCCAACCTGGTAGGTCCTCCTGTAAGCTTGCTCACTTGCTTACTTTTTGTTCTGACCAGTTGCTTTTCCTTGCTCACAGGTCCACAGGTCACTTCCCCCCCCTCCTAGGTTGGTTTTTCCCCTTGTACCCTGCCTTTTTTCCTCAGCTCTTTTTTCTCATTTGCAGGTGACTTTTTTTCCCATTGCTGCTCAATTTTTTGGTGTTCTGCACTACCCCCACCCCATGGCGATGCCACTGCAAAGCCCCTGGAGTGAGTCCCCTCACTTTTTTTACTCACTGCTCACTTTTTTCAGGTTGCTTTTTTTCTGTGGCTAACCTGTTCCCCTCCCCACTTGGCGACAGGCAGATTCTTCTTTTTCTCTATTTACATCCCTCACCTCACCCAAACAAACCTGGCCACCCCTGTCTCTGCCACACCCTTGGTGAGTGACCTGCTATTTTTTTTTTTTCATTCTGACTATCCCGCACAGCTCAAACAAACCTGCCCCCCCAGTGAGTGGCCACTTTTTTTTATCTGTTCTGACCCTCCCTTACAGCCCAAATCACAAACCCCATCCCCATTATACATCACCTGGTGAGTGCTACCATAATTTTTTCTGTGATCTGACCTGCACTGACTCACTTTCCTTCTGTGTTATGACCAAGCCCAACTGCTGCCCTCTACCCATTCTCAGCCTGTCCTCTTTCTCTCTTATAGTCAGTCCCAGTCCCTCTCTTGCCCCCTGTGAGTGTCCCTGATGTTCTGTTCAGTCGCATCCTCAGCCCAAATCATGACCATCACAGCCACACCTGTCCCCATTGCCACATCACTTAACCTGTCCTTTTCCCTCCCAGTGAGTGAGTGCCCTGCTTTTGGGCCATTTCTTGCCATCACCATCATCAACTCCCCAGGAGCCCACACCTACCATTCCTGCACTGGCCTGCAACCTTGCTCTCATTGGTGACATTCACCTCCACTGCACCCATCCCTGTCACTGATGTCGCCTTCCCAACCAGTCCCTCAAGGTCATAGTGAGTACCCCAGTCCTGTTGGTGTATCGTTGGCTAAGATGTTTGCACTCCAGGAGATCAAGCAGATAGAACAAGCAATGTGCTCCTACTTGGAGTGGCAGCTCAATGTCAATCCCTCGACACTGCGCAATTTTCAACATTGCGTTCAGCAAGATTTTGTGGTGTCCAACTTGCCTGAAGCCATCTAAGACCACTACAGGACATCTGTAGCACAGGCCCCTCTCCCCCACTGTCCTTACCTCTCTGAGTGAGTGCCACTTTTTTCACGTTCTGACCAGTCCTGACCTCTGCCACCACCCCTCCTAGCACTGCCAGCACACTCAGTCTGAAGAAATGTGGCACAAAACCAATGGTGATAACCCCAAGCTGGTGACATTTCAATTTTGAGCACCCCATCTTCAACCTCACCTTGAGTTGCCCCTACCTCTCTCACAGCTTGATTTGTGACTGTCAGAGCCACACCCGCCTTCCCTCCCAGTTCCCCTGTCTGCCTGCATTATGCCCATGTCAGCTTGGATGCCTGACCTCTTCACACTAGTACATCCTGCACCCTCAGTGCTTGAGCAACCCTTGCTCACTCCTGAAGAAACACAGCACAAAACTGATGGCGACGAGGTCAAGCCGCCTTCCAACCTTTGTTTTTATGTGGGTTGAATAGGTCAGTTGGCTTTTTTCCTGCTTCTGTGCGCTCACCCAGCCTCCCGCCTGCCCCTATGCTATTCACATCTGACTCACTCAAAGTATCAAAGAATGCTGTGGACGTCAGCAGTATGTACCCTTCTCTTGCACTGTCTTGCTGCCACCCCACTCCTCTAGCACAAAGACGCAACAACACAAACAGACAGGATACCCTGTCTGCACTGGACAGGCCATCTCTTCACACTCACCAGTATGTCCCTGTGATGCTCAGGGGGTTTTTTTTTTGCTGACTAGGCCCCACTGCTCCTCAAGACAAATACATGACCCTGAACAGACAGGGTCTGCCCACATCATGCCCACATCCACCTGGATGACTGACTTCCTCACTCAACAGTACATCCCACATCTCCCTTGCCCACAACTTGACGCTGACATACCCTTGCTCTCCTGTTTTGACATGTTCATCAATCGCCTCCAGATGCACATGCCACCCACAACTAACATCCACATACCAGAATCACAACACCAGCAACACCAGCAAACCATGCACATGTGCATGCATGGCTCATGCAGTGCCTGTGGAGGTTGGGCTTTTTCTGGGGCTTCGAATAGATAAGTCCACTTTCTTTTTCTTTCTTTTTTCCAGTCCTGTGCTTTTGCACATCTCAACACACACCCTCTCACCACCCTCACACGCCCCCACCCCTGCCTGGCCAGAAGTTGAAGCAGCTGCACTGTCGCAAGGCATTGACAACAACCACACCTGCACCTGCATTGTGTGCATCACCCACCTATGTCCCCCCCATGGTTTCTGCATGTGTCCTGTGGTCAGCATGCAACTGACCACCCTCTTCACCCCACAAATAGACCGCTGCCATTGAACTGCCAGCCCATGTATGAGCTCACTTGGTATGTATTCCTCCCCTCCTTTTTTTTCTTTTTTTTTGGCTTTTTTGTTGGTTTTCTTTGTGTTTTCTATGTTACACTGTAACTTACATATTTTTAAATACTATGATGAATGAATGAATGCTTTTTGCACAAAAATATACTTTACCATGCCTGCACCATAGGTGTGGTTTAAACACTTGTCAAGTACTATTGGGGTATAAACCCACATTAACTCCCTCTGATCACATCATTATAACAAATGAAACTGTGGAGTCTTGAATCAAGGCTATGATTAAAAGGAGACAAGAGGCAACCCTTAACAAGATTACAAAGGATCTCCCTGAAAATTTTGTTTAAATCCGACCTGTAAAGGGCCCTTGAGTCACAGAGGACCAAGGGGACTGCAATGGAGGGATTAAGACTGTATTTGATTATAGAGAAACAATGTACACATACCTGCAATGGAGGGATTAAGACTAAGGGAAAAATCCGCTCCACTGCAGCAAATATCAACCTGACTAAGCCACAACTTTGCTAAATAAGGAAAGGGGTTGTGGCGCGTCGTTCTGCCACAAAATTAGGGCTAAGGCGACGCCTCAGCACATCAAACTAAGTAAATAAACACAACAAATTTGGCCTGATTCCAAGTAGGAGACCAAGTATGGTTTTTTTGTTTTTTGATTCGAATTTATTGTCCTTAACGTAAGCTACCAGACAGTTTGTATGCTACTACGGAGGCCTACTCTGTGCGTGTACTCTACTACCGTAAATGTCCTTGGACTCGCAAGCTTCATCGCGCAGCTGTAACACTCGATTGCCACCGCTGCTTGCACCCATTATCATGCATAAGGTGCGAATGCGACGGGAGGCGGGGGCAGACCCAGGTAAAGTAGAGGAGGGGAAGTGGGGGGCAGTGATATGTACTTGAGGAAAGGCAGGGGTGAGGGGGGAAAATGCTTGAGCGCCTGTTTAGGGGTTGTTCTGTGGTTTGGGGTACGCAGTAAGGGGGAAGAGGGGAGGGGTGTAGAGGGGAGGGTGATCAGTCAGGCTATATTGCATCCGGCACACATGCTAATCTCTGGATCTTGATCTTGCTCATGGAACCACAGCGGCGGTGTCAGCAGCGCGCTAGAGAGCATGTGCCTTCCTCTTTGAGGACCGAGCAGATGGGGGCAAGAAGGTAGGGGCCCGCTTCAACGAAGACGCCAAAGCAGCGGCGATTGCCAGGATCGCCGAGTGAGTGCCGTCCTTCACGGTTTCATGCGTGAGAGCGGCAAGTTGCATAACAGATACAGGCAAAGGGGCTTGCGACCAGCGAGATCTGGTGACAGATTCTGCCGCAGACTGGGCCGACCAGGCCTTCCGAGCCATGTCCAACGCCTCTCGTTTAGCAGGGGAGGGGGGGGGGGGTTGTGCCAGCGCACAACGCAGCACTGGGAACCGAAGGCATACACGTTGCATGCACAGATGAGGGAAGGGGTGAGAGTCCCATCTGGGTCTTCAAAGGCGAAGACTAGGGACGACTGCGAACCCAGGTGATAGAGGGAGGGCCGGCGCACCCAAGAGGGCAGCTGACACACCTTGAGGTGGTGTAGGGAGGGGTTATTGTCAATGAGTGTCTGCCAACAGGCAGCAGGAGAATGCGCATGGGGGTGTCCGTCAACAATGCCAGTGGGCACGGAACTAACCATGACTTTGCCCCACTTGACATTCTGGCGGGAGGAGACTGCAGGCTCATCTGGCAAAGCCCAGGATACTGCAGCGGTAAGGAGGGGGGAGGTGGCAAAAAGTGCTTTGCGGCTGACACCTGGACCTGCAAAAATGACCAAGTTCCCCTTGGGTGTCCACTTGGCAGCAGACACCTGAACATTGGCATGGATCGGATCGGTGGAGAGAGCAGAGTTGCAAACATTGACCAGAATAGGGGGCGCAGTGGCTGCTTTAGCGCGGAGGGTCTGGATGAGCGTATGATGAGTGAGGCTAAGCACAAGGCTAGGCCTGGAAGGGGGAGGGGGGTTGGCAGCGCGGGACTGAGCCGCGAGGGCTTTAGGGCCGAGGGGTGGGTTAGGGGGGCCTGGAGCGGTCTTCACTTTCGCGGTGACTGCAGCAAAGGACACCCGTTTCTTACCCGTTTTCTTGCTTGCTGCCTCTGCCATTACAGCAGGGGAAATGAGGTCGATAGGGGCAGAAGAGGGGGCAGGGAGTGGGGAGGGGGCAACAGGGGTCGGCGTCAGATCTCCAGGAACCTCAGAAGGCTCATGGGCTTGCATCTTGCCCTTTTCCAAGGGGTGTGGCGTCAGAGTGCAAAGGTGAGAGGAAGACGTGTCTGGAGAGTCACCAGATGCCATAACGGCGTCTTCGTTGCAAGGAGGGGGGGAGGGGAGGAGTGGGTCAGAAAAGCGGGGGGTGGGAGGGATGTCAACAGGAAGTCGGACAGGGCTAACTGTAGTGGGGAAGGCATTGTCAGGAGTGAGGAATTCCAGGAAACCGTCGATGACCTGGTCAAGGCCATGAAACTTGATGGTGTCAGCATCAGGGGCTGATGCTGCCCAGAGGGCCATGGAGGACGCCAGAAGCGTCTTGAAGGCGGTGGGGAAGGGGAGCTCTGAGACAGAGCCCAAAAGCACGTTAACATCGCCTTCGTCAATGCCATGCGCAGAGATGAGAGGAGGGATGGAGTCAGGAGTAGGAGAGGGAGGAATAAGTGGGTCGGTGAAGGGGTAGCCGTCACTCCTGCCTTCTTGAAAAGGCTCCCAAGTAATCTGAGAAGGTGCAAAGCCCGACGACCTTGCAAACCGTTTCTTTGCTGTATGAGGACCAGAACCCAAGGTTTGACCCTCAGGACCTAGCCAGCAGCCATTCAGAGGAGGAGATTCAGAACAAGTGGACATAGTGTAAAAACCCTAGGCCCAATGGTGGTGGTAGTGGAAGAAGAAGGATGGACCAAGTATGGTTAGAGGCCACTCATCTCCATCTCCCTTTTCAGACCTCAAAATTGAATCCTAAAAGATATAGTCTGTTCAAAATCCAAAGAGTAATCTCCCCTGTGGCATATCAGCTTGACCTTCTGGTCACCTGGAGGATCCACAACACATTTCATGTATCCCTCTTATCATCCTATCAGGAAACTCCCAAACATGGGCCAAACTTCTCTTGTCCTCCCCTAGATTTGATTGATAGAGAACAAGAACAAGAAATCAAATGAATTCTAGATCACCAAATCTCCAGACAACAATGGAAATTACAATATCTTATCAAATGGAAGGGATTCCCTGATAGTGACAACAAATGGGTAAACTCCAAACATATGCATGCCCCCAATATCATCCAATCCTATTACAACAGGAATCCTCTTTCAGCTATAAAGACTCTTCGTCCTTCTCCCTCTAGCTGTATCCTTTCATCATCTCAAATATAGCCACCCAATCATTTGACATCTCTGAGTCCATGGTTCTCACCCCTCCAGAAAACTCATCCCCTGCTACCTTGCCATTACCACTCCCTGTCCCTGAACCACCTGTTATGGCAAATATGTTTAGCAATCCCAACTGGATCCCGTGTCCCCTCTCTCCTTGCACCACCCTTACAGCTCTCAGGCTTGTTGAGCATCTGAACTACATTCTTACCACAAACATCACTAGGGGGCTGGCTGCTACCATCAAGAAGTGAGAGGAAGAGCAGCAGGCCAAGGAGGATTGCCTCAATAGCTGCATCCTTGGACTCAAGGATTGAGTTGATCACTACAAAAGCATCTTCAACATGCTGCCTAAACAATATGTTGAGAATAACAGGTATTACCCCTCCCTTGTCATCCCAGCACCTAATGGACTCTTTCAGCCTGCCAAATGGATCAAGAAGATTGGACAAGGACAAGTGACCATGTTGGCTAGCAAAGAGGGACCCTCTACCACTCCCCTCATTAGTAACATCCATGCCAAGCCCCTCATCAAGTATGACACTCCCACCAAGCTGTTAAAATCCGACCTGTAAAGGGCCCTTGAGTCACAGAGGACCAAGGGGACTGCAATGGAGGGATTAAGACTGTATTTCATTATAGAGAAACAATGTACACATACCTGCAATGGAGGGATTAAGACTAAGGGAAAAATCCGCTCCACTGCAGCAAATATCAACCTGACTAAGCCACAACTTCGCTAAATAAGGAAAGGGGTTGTGGCGCGTCGTTCTGCCACAAAATTAGGGCTAAGGCGACGCCTCAGCACATCAAACTAAGTAAATAAACACAACACTCCCCCATGGCAGCACAAGGCGCCACAATCCTACTCCGAAACCAAACCAAGCATCTCACTGCATTTCTGAAGCTTGTGGCGGTCCAGGGACTTTGTAAAGATGTCTGCAGCCATATCCTGAGTTGAAACAAAGGTAGGTGCAATTAGACCATCCTGGACTGCATCCCTGAGCCAAAATAAGCGAAGGGAAAGGTGCTTCTGTTGTGTTTATTTACTTAGTTTGATGTGCTGAGGCGTCGCCTTAGCCCTAATTTTGTGGCAGAACGACGCGCCACAACCCCTTTCCTTATTTAGCGAAGTTGTGGCTTAGTCAGGTTGATATTTGCTGCAGTGGAGCGGATTTTTCCCTTAGTCTTAATCCCTCCATTGCAGGTATGTGTACATTGTTTCTCTATAATCAAATATAGTCTTAATCCCTCCATTGCAGTCCCCTTGGTCCTCTGTGACTCAAGGGCCCTTTACAGGTCGGATTTAAACAGCTTCATCCTTCCATGATGCTCGGGGTTCTTGCTCACTGCAATGGCAGACAGGTTGTCCATCCTGAGCAGGGATGGACCAGAGGTGTCATAGCCAAGCTCCCCCATCAGCTGGCGCATCCACAGGATCTCCTTTCCTGCCTCAACAGCAGAGATGTGCTCTGCTTCAGTGGTGGACAGAGCAACAAGAGATTGGAGCTTAGAGCTCCAAGAGACTGCTCCAGTGCCAATCTTCACCACATAACCTCCAGTCGACCTCCCATTGTCCGGATTGCCTCCATGATCTGAGTCAGAATAGGTGATGAAGAGTTCAGATGAAGTGGAGGGGGAATAGACAAGTTTATGGTCCACTGTGCCCTTCAAGTAGCGAAGCACATGCTTGGCAGCTTGCCAGTGAGGAAGACCAGGATTGGAGTTGAATCTGGCAAGAACTCCGGCAGCATAGGCAATGTCAGGCCTTGTGGTGAGAGCAAGGTACATCAGTGACCCAACAATGGAGATATATGGGTACTGGCACATTTCTAAGGCTTCTGCTTCGGTCTGGGTGTAATAACCCGATATATAGAAGGGCCCTTGAGTCACAGAGGACCAAGGGGACTGCAATGGAGCAATTAAGACTAAGGTAAAAAGTCGCTCCACTGCAGCAAATATCAACCTGACTAAGCCATAACTTCACTAAATAAGGAAAGGCATTCCGGCGCGTCGTTCTGCCACAAAATTAGGGCTAAGGCGATGCCTCATCATCAGAAAATAAACAAAATAAACACAACAACTGGGGCATTAAAGACTGGTATGTCTCATGATGTCAAAGTTCTCATCAGGGATTGTGAAGACAACCCTATTCTCATCTGGGAGACCCTCAAGACATCGTTCATTCAGCAGCGGACTGCCCCTCGCTTCAATGCCTATCATTCCCTGCTCTCTGTCGAAAGATCGGACTCAGAACCCCTGGATTCACTCATTAACAGAGTGGATAAGCAGATTAGGGTCATCAAGTCGCTTTCTCCCTCTTCCTTCACTCTGGATCAGCTCTATGATGAACTGGCTGTTATGGCTATCATTAGGGCACTTCCCCACTCCTTTGACGACGTTGTGAGGACCATCTCAGTCCTGGACAAGTTCAACAAGCCTTCTGTGGTCCAATCCCTTCGTAACATGGACCACACACGCGCCAACCTCTCTTCTACCACCTCCGCTTTCGCTGCGTCCTCTAGTGCGCCCAGGCGCTCGCAAAACGCGTCCACAGTCCCTGCATCCTCTTCCTCTCCTTCCTATTCCCAGAACTCGCAAAATAGGGCCTCTAATCACCCCAAATGCGACTTCTGCTCGTGCCTTGGCCATATTGAAGCGAAATGCTTCCTCAAGGAGAAGTTAATGTGCCAGATGTCCCTCCCTTCGTCCAGTACAGCTGCCCCTGCCTCTACAACTCCCCAGCCCGCTCCACAGGCCATCCCTGATGCTCCCCAGTCCGCCAGTGACCCAACAATGGAGATATAGGGGTACTGGCGCATTTCTAAGGCTTCTGCTTCAGTCTGGGGGCACATGGAGGTGGAAAGATGACATCCAGGATTAAGAGGAGTGGATACAGGCTTGCAATCCTGTAAACCATGCTCCTGGAGAAGGTTGGTGATGAATTGACTCTGAGAGAGGGAAAGGGTGCGATTGGGACAATCTCTGTGAATCTCCATAGTTGAGTGGTAGGCCCAAGATCACGAAGTTTGAAGTGGGAAGAAAGCTCCTGAATGATGGAGTTGAGTTTGGCACCCTTCTTGCCAGCCAGAGTGATGTCATCCACAAAGACAGGCATGAAAATGCGAATATCATCCTTTGAAAAGATGTAGAGACCATGATCTGACTGGATCCTCTGGAATCCCATAGATAGGAGCACAGAATGAAGCTTTCTGTTCCAGACCCGTCCAGCTTGCTTGAGGCCATAGAGAGACTTCCTCAGCTTGCAGACATAATCTGGTCCACCAGCCTCAAATCCTTCTGGCTGCTGCATGTAGATCTCCTCCTCCAGCTCGCCATTGAGGTAGGCATGAGAAATGTCCACAGAGCGAAGCTCAAGGTCCTCCAGAGCAGCAATAGCAAGGATGATGCGAATGGTGGAATACCTGACTGTTGGAGCGAAGGTCTCCTTGAAATCAAAGCCAGGGCGCTGGGAATAGCCTT
>Ga0307510_10012670_pt1 | contig 10004 bp, 5 predicted proteins | sample 12_EM_MG_FD_207224 | JGI IMG/M metagenome (GOLD analysis project Ga0307510, IMG submission 207224) | Populus trichocarpa ectomycorrhiza microbial communities from riparian zone in the Pacific Northwest, United States - 12_EM | ecosystem: Host-associated > Plants > Roots > Unclassified | place... | reverse complement strand
ATCCCAGGCAATAAGGGAGTAATTGTGATTTCGTTCATCGGATTCGGCGTCCAGACTTTCAACGTTGACGCAGCTAACAAAGATCTTTCAGTCAGAATGCTCGAAGATGCCGGTAAGATGGATGAAGTGGTAGTAAGCGGTTTAGCCACTTCAATAAAACGATCCAACCTGGCCAACTCGGTAGCCTCCGTATCCGGTCGGGCGCTGATAGGCACCACAACCCAGGAGACCGTGGATGGAGCCTTATATGGAAAATTCACCGGCGCGAATATTTCCGCCAACTCCGGCGCTCCCGGAGGAGGTATTTCGATCAAACTGAGAGGCATCACTTCCCTTGTCGCCAATTCACAACCATTATTTATCGTGGATGGCGTCTATTTTGACAACTCATCCATCAACGCCGGTTTAAATGTCATCTCAAAAGCCGCGGGACAGGGAAACAACAACTTCCAGGATAACCCGTCGAACCGCATCGCAGACCTGGACCCCGAAGACATCGACCGGATCGAAATTCTAAAAGGAGCTTCGGCCGCCGCCATTTATGGCTCAAAGGCCGCCGCCGGTGTTGTAATTATTACGACCAAAAGAGGGATCAGGGGCAAGCCAAGAGTTGAAATAGGACAAACCATAGGCGAACAAAGACAGTTGCGCAAACTTGGCCAGCGCACCTGGGACGCAACGAAAGTAAAAAGTGCATTTGGAGATGCCGGCCTGACGATATACAACGCCAACAACGGTAAGACATACAACTACGAAGATGAATTGTATGGCCGTAAAGGAGTGATGAACAACAGTCGGCTGAGCGTCAGCGGTGGCAACGATAATACGACCTATTATGTGGGAGTTACCTATAAGAACGATGATGGCATCGTAAAACACACGGACTATCGGAAAGTCTCCTACCGGGCTAATCTCGAACAAAAGATCACGAACACCCTTGACTTTTCGATCAACGCCAATTATATCGAGTCCAAAGCCGATCGCGGGTTCTTCGATAATGATAATACCAGCACCACGCTGGGGGTTTCCTTTGTCTCCACACCCAGCTGGGTGAACCTTCACCCGGACGCCAATGGCAATTACCCCAATAACCCGCTTGCCCCTTCCAATTTTTTACAAACAAGAGACCTCATGACGAACCGGGAGAACGTTAACAGAACCCTCCTGGGAGGCGCCGTGAACTGGAAGGTCGTTTCTTCTGAAAAACACAATTTAAAATTGACCGCCCGGGGAGGTATAGATAACTATACACTTGCTACCACCGCAATCTTCCCCAAAGTCTTACAATTTGAAAATGGTGGAAATGGCACAAACGGCGCTTCCATATTTGGAACGACACTTTCAAAGAACTCGAATGTCGCCGCCTTTGCCATTTATGACTTCAAACCCCGTGAGAGTATGACCTTTCGCACCCAGGTCGGTATAACGGCAGAGAACATCGATCAGAATACAGTAGTGAGTACAGCCACTCAATTGATAGGCACCCAGACAAATCTGAACCAATCCGGATCCATCCAGGTAACACAGCTCAAAACAATTCAAAAAGACAGGGGTTTTTTCGCCCAGGAAGAATTCAATTATAATGACATAGTGGTAGCTACTGTTGGATACAGAGGCGATAAGTCCAGCCGTAATGGAAATGCGGATAAACTCTATTATTACCCCAAGGCGTCCGCCGCGCTCAATATCCACAATCTACCGGGGTGGAAATGGAATGAGGTGAACCAGTTAAAATTAAGGGCAGCTTATGGAGAAGCCGGCAATTTTGCTCCCTTTGGCGCTATCTATACTTCCCTGGTGCCGGTGATTATCAACGGGTCTACAGGTTCGCTCATCGACCTGACGCAGGGCAACGCCAACCTGGGCCCTGAAAGACAAAAGGAGCTGGAATTCGGTCTTGACCTCGGTATACTAAAGAACAGGGTAACTTTTGAAGGAACCTATTATATAAAGACCGTAGACGATCTTTTGCTGAACGTGCAGGTCCCCACTTCAAGCGGCTTCTCCCTTGCCTGGAAAAATGTCGCCGCAATCAAAAATAAAGGAATTGAGCTGGGGCTTAATGCCATACCCTTTATGAGCGGGGACTGGAAATGGAATGTCGAACTTCGGTTCTGGAAGAACACGGCGAAAGTGACCCGGTTAGATGTGCCAGCCTTTATTACAGGAGCTTTTGGGTCCACACTGGGAACTTATCGCATTCAAAAAGGGCAAAGCCCCACCCAACTGGTGGGCATACCGGGTCCTGGTGATTCAAAAGACCCTGAATCCGGCCTGCATAAATTCGGGGATGCCGAACCCGATTTCCAATCTTCACTGCGCAGCGTACTGAGCTGGAAGAATTTTGAGTTTACTTTTCTCATGCATTGGAAAAAAGGAGGCGACAATGTCAATTTGACGACTTTGCTTAGTGACATATTTGGCACCTCACCTGATTTTGATAAAATAAGCCTGGACCCTGCGAAACAGACGGCCAACGGTCCCTATCGCCTCTCTGAATTAGGTGTAACTGCCCGCCCATTCGTACAGGATGCTTCTTATTTCCGCGTCAGGGAGATCGGCCTGACCTACCGACTGCCAAAAGATCTGATCAAAGGCATATCCCGCATTATGGTTGGCGTCTCCGGCCGGAACCTTATCAATGTCTTCAAGTATCCCAGCTATGACCCGGAAGTCTCCAACTTTGGCGCCAATGCCATCTCAAGCAATGTGGAAGTCACACCCTTCCCCTCTGCCAGGAGTATATATTTTAATCTATCCGTTGCTTTCTAAACTGCAAACAATTAATTTATTATGAAAAATATAATTATCCTTAAAAACAGCTTATTGCCGCTGCTGGCAATAATACTAATACTGACCTGGACCTCCTGCAAAGTGGATGTCATTAATGACCCCAATAATCCCGGTGCAGGAACCATTTCAGAGAACGCCTCGCTCAGTGAATTACAGAACCTCGTGGATGGGATAGAATCGGGGATGAGGGACAACCTGGGTACCTATTATGACGGGGTAGGAGTGATAGGCAGGGAATTTTATCGTTATTCTACTTCCGATCCACGTTTCACCTCGGATCTCCTGGGAAAAGGAAATGCAACACTGGACAACAACACCTTTTATACGACCAATCCGTTTGCATCCCGTTACAGGGTGATAAAAAATACCAATATCCTCATTAAAGCGTTTCAGAACACCAGGGCGACCATTACAGACGCACAGCGTAAGGCAGGGATCGCTTATGCATTGACGATGCAGTCTTATGAGTTATTAATGGTCTTCAATGAGCAATATGGCAATGGCGTACGGGTGGACGTGTCAGATCCGAACAAGCTGGGACCCTTCCTGTCCCAGGCCGGATCGTTAGATGCTATCCAGGATTCATTGGAAAAGGCAAATGTGGATTTAAAAGGCAACAGCGTCACGCTCCCCTTTACAACAAGTCTTTACAGCAATGTTGCCAGCGACTTTTCCAAACTGAACAGGGCTTTTGCTGCGAGAGTGGCTATTTACCGGCAGGACTGGGCGCTCGCCAATACGGCTTTATCGGAATCCTTCTTCAATATGAGCGGAGATCTGAACGCCGGCTCCTGGCATCTGTTTTCGACTGCAGGTGGTGACCAGCTCAACCCCCAGTACTTTCCGTTAAACGCAAATGGCGAAGCAAGAGTGGTAGAACCCTCATTCATCACAGATGCGGCAACCGGGGACCGACGTGTTACAGCTAAAACAAACAAACGAACGGCCACCGCTTTTCAGGATGGCTTACAAAGTGATTATGATTTCTGGGTCTACCAGACAAATGTGGCGCCGATCCCCCTTATCCGGAACGAAGAGCTCATTTTGATCTATGCGGAAACACAGGCCCAGCTGGGCAACGCCGCGAATGCAAAGACTGCGGTAAATGTTATCCGGACCGCAGCCGGGCTGTCCGGCTATTCGGGGGCGACAGATCTAAACAGCCTCATCGACGAGATCCTGGTCCAACGCCGGTATTCCTTATTCGGTGAAGGCCATCGCTGGATCGACATACGCAGGTATAATAAATTGGCTCAATTACCTTTAGCAAGGCCCAACGATCACGTCTGGACCCAATTTCCACGACCAGCAACCGAATGATCATCAAATCAAGACACCTGCTGTATCGTTACCGAACGAACAACCCCTATAAAAAAATAGTATGTCCCTGACTATCAAAGCAGTTATAGGTCTGGCATAGAATTATCGGTTATGCATTCACAAAAACCTTTCTATGTCTGTGAATGCCATCTCGGTGAAAGTAGCCTGGCGAAATATCCTCCGTCAACGGTGGTATTCGCTGATCCACGTCCTTGGGCTGGCCGTCGGCATTTGCGTCTGTATCGTGATCTATCTTATCGGCCGGTACGAGCTGAGCTTCGACAATTTTCACCCTGATGCAAACAGGATCTATCGCATTGTAGGCGATGTGCAGGACAAGGGTGGCAATCTGGTCTTTCTCAACAGCCCGTTCAGAGAAGTGGCAGGGATCGAACACCTGATAGCCGGTTTCGAAGCCAGGACGGCTTTCCATATTTTTGGCTCGACTATCTCGGTGGCTTCGGCAAATGGCCAGGTCATGAAGACCTACGATAACCGACAGGAAGGTAGCTTTGCTCAGTCCACCATTTTGACTGGACCGGATTTCTTCCGCCTCTTTCCGCATGTGTGGCTGGCGGGCAGCCCTTCGGTGCTGGACCAGCCGGGGCGCATAGTGCTGGCCGAGAGCGTCGCGCGGAAATATTTTGGGACGGATAAGGTGGAGCAAATACTGGATCGGACAGTGATCTATGACGACAGCCTGACGCTGAAGGTGGCGGGCATCGTAAGCGACTGGAACCAGCCTTCCGATCTCAACTATACTTCCTTTATCTCGATAAGCACGGCTCCGGAAACCTGGCTGCGGGATCGCATTCCTACGAAGGATTGGAGCAGTCTGCAACCGCGGCGCTCGCAGGCGTTTGTGCGATTGGAAAAGGGGGTAGATCCAGCGCGTGTGAATGCGGAACTTACCGAATACATCCACAAGCTAATACCCGCTCCGGTGCTTTTTACCGGTGCCAGTCATCTGCGGCTCTACCTGCAATCGCTACACGATATGCATTATACGCCGGACTTTCATCCCGCCGATACGGGCGACGATTTCCCAAAGACCTATATGCCGCTGCTGTACGCGTTGATGTGGCTGGCCCTGTTCGTTCTGGGGCTGGCCATCATCAATTTTATCAACCTCTCGACTGCCCAGAGTTTCCAGCGAATGAAGGAGGTGGGGATCCGTAAGGTGATGGGCAGCAGCCGGGCAACGCTAGTCGGGCAATTCCTTATCGAGACACTGCTGCTGACGGTGTGCGCCCTGGCACTTTCCCTATTGCTGGTATGGCCGGCGTTAAAATTGTTTGGCGACAGCATTCCCGCCGGGGTACGATTTCGGTTTTGGAATGGGGGCAACTGGTTGTTCCTGCTAGGGATAACGGTGTTTACGACGCTGATAGCAGGGTTTTATCCGGCCCGGCTGATGTCCTCTTATCTGCCCGTGCTGAGCCTTAAGGGATCGCTGGATAAGAGCGGAACGGGTGGTGTTGGACTGCGACGTGCTTTGATCATTTTCCAATTTTCCATTTCCCTGCTTTTTATCATCGGATCGCTTGTAGTTGGCCGGCAGGCGCGGTATATGCGGAATGCGGATAAAGGGTTTAACAGTGATGGGGTGGTGACGGTGGATTATCCGGGGGCGGAACCGGGTCAGATGCGTTCATATGCCGATGTAGTAAGCAAACTGCCGGGTGTCGAACAGGCGATTTTGCAGGGGAATGCGCCGATGGGCCGGGAACATCCGATGGCGACCTTTGTACATCGATTGGGGAATATGAAGGTGATGCATGAGACGACGGTGGAAGTCGAGATCGGGGACAATAACTTTATTCCCTTTTATCGGATGCGGCTGGACACAGGGAGTAATGTCAGTGAGGGTGAGAATAGGGTATCGGTGGTGATCAACGAAACGTATGCCCGGACACTGGGTTTTAATAACATGAAGGAGGCGTGTGGACAGCAACTCTACTACCGGGCAAATCATCTGTGGTATACGGTTTCCGGGGTGGTCAGGGATTATCACCAGAGGTCTTTCCATGAAACTATCCGGCCGCTGATCATTATTACGTGGCTGTCCGATGCCAGAAGCGTGGCCGTTCGGCTGGGCGTGCAGGGGGACTCGGCGAAGAAGGTGATGGCGGCACTCGGGTCGGAGTGGAAGAGACTTTTTCCGCGGGCCCCGTTCTCATCCAGTTCATTGAAAGATACGATCGACCGGCTGTACATCGAAGAAAACAGGGCGGCCCTGCTGATGCAAACGGCAACAGTGATCATGAACCTCATCTCTTGTATGGGGTTGTTTGGACTGGCGTTGTTCTCCGCAAGCCGGCGGGCAAAAGAGATCGGTATCCGCAAGGTCCTGGGGGCTACCGTGGCAGGGGTGTCGTTGCTGTTAAGCCGCGAGTTCCTGCTGCTGGTGGCAACCGCGATAGCAATTGCCTCGCCGTTGGCATGGTTCCTGGCCAACAGCTGGCTTCGGGATTTTGGTTATCGCAGAGTGATGGATGGCTGGGTGTTGGTGGAGGCTGGAGGAGCGGCGCTGTTGTTAGCCGTGGTGACGGTGGGGTTCCAGGCATTCCGGATCGCCAGGGTAAATCCGGTGGATGTAATACGGGAGGAGTGATTAGAAAGATTATTATATCTTTAATCAAACCACCGGTTATGAATAAATTTCTTTATATATGTTTGGTGTCAGTTTTTTTGGGCGCATGCAATAATAATCCGGAACCTCCTGTAAAAAGTTTTGTCGATGTCAAAGGCATTGACTCCTCGATAAAACCCGGCGACAATTTCTTTCGTTATGTCAATGGACGCTGGTACGACACCGCAAAAATTGCGGACGATCAGACAGGCGTAGGCTCTTATATGTTCCTGAACATTCCGCAAAAGCAGCTCCTGCAAAATATCCTGGATAGTGTTTCAGGATCACAGCATACTGCGGGAACCATTGACCAGAAGGTAGGAGACTTCTACGCTTCCGGTATGGACACGGCAACCATCAACCAGCGCGGATACGAACCCATTAAACCAATTCTTGCACGTATCGATGCTATCAATGATGTGCTATCGCTGATAAAATTTGCGGCGACGGAACTAAAAACAGGAAACCAATCCATTATTGGTTTTGGTATTTCGCCCGACAACAAAAACAGCGGGATGAATATGGCGCATGTTTACCAGGCAGGCATCGGCTTACCCGATCGCGATTATTATTTCAAAACAGATTCGTCTACTCTTGCCATTCAGCAAGCCTATAAAAAATACATCAGCACCTTATTCCGGTTAACGGGTAGTGATTCGGCTGCCGCCACACAACAGGCAGATCTTGTATACGGCATCGAAAAACAAATTGCCGCCTCGCATAAAACAAATATTGAGCTCAGGGATATTAATGCCAACTTCAATAAGACAGCCGTAGCTTCTCTCAGCAAAACACAACTCAATCTGGGCTGGGAAACTTTGCTTGCCGACCTGGATGCAAAAACTGATTCAATTGATGTGTCGCAACCCGCTTATTACGATAAGTTAAATGCCCTGCTGAGATCCATTCCTATAAAGGATTGGAAAATTTATTTGAAAGCAAGCACCCTGGAGACCTATCCTGATGCACTCAGTAAGCCGTTCATGGATGCCTCATTTGAATTTACCAAAGTATTATCCGGGCAGGCCGTGCAGAAATCCCGCAGGCAGATCATGACCGAAAAAGTTGACGGTCTTTTAGGACAGGCTTTGGGCCAGCTCTATGTAAAAAGATATTTTAATGAGGATGCAAAAAGACGGGTGCTCGACCTGGTGAACAACCTGCAAAAATCGTTCGAGAACAGGATCAATCGTCTTGATTGGATGAGTGACAGCACGAAACAAAAGGCAAAAGAAAAATTATATGCCATTACCAAAAAGATAGGTTACCCGGATAAATGGCGGGATTACGATAAGGTACAGATCGAAAGGACAAAATACTTTGAAAATTTACTCTCGCTGAGCCAAAACGACTACCTGTTTCAATTGGCGAAACTGAACAAGCCGGTTGACAGAACAGAATGGGGTGCAACGCCTTCTACCGTTACCGCATATTATAACCCGGCTTTTAACGAGATAGTTTTCCCGGCGGGCATTTTGCAATTTCCCTATTTTGATTTTTCGGCAGATGACGCCATCAACTACGGAGGGATCGGGATGGTCATTGGGCATGAGATGACGCACGCCTTTGATGACCAGGGTGCACAGTTTGATAAGGACGGGAATGTAAAAAGCTGGTGGACAAAGGAAGATTATGAGAAGTTCAGGGCAAAAACAAAAAGAGTAATTGACTTATATAGTTCGTTTACTATTTTGGACACTGTTCATATCAAGGGAGCCCTGACAGTCGGCGAAAACGCCGCTGACAACGGAGGTATTGCGATTGCCTATGATGCATTCAAGATGACACCGGAGGGACATGATTCCACAAAGATCGATGGTTACACACCGGATCAACGTTTTTTTCTATCCATTGCCAGGATCTGGAGGGTGAAAACAAGAGATGCTTTTCTGCGCATGTATGTCAATACCAATCCACATTCACCGGCTATGTGGCGTGTGAATGGGCCGCTGATGAGTATGGCTCCGTTTTATAAAGCCTTTAATGTGCAGCCCGGGGATAAAAATTTTAAATCGGAGGAGGAGAGAATAAAGATCTGGTAGTCTTGTTCGCCCGTGGCAAGAATATTTTTGTTAATTAAGTGCTTGTAATCAATTAGATATGGGTTACTCTTAACTTGTGCATGATTCATGCACAAGTGCATTTTTTGAACAAAAATGTACTAATATTAATTTTGTTCATTAAATTTGAATGTGCATGATTCATGTACATATGCCATAAATGAACAAAAAGTATGGAAACAACCCTAAAAGAGCGAGTCCTCCTTAAACAAGCAATCCAGGCATTTACGGCCGGCACCGGGGCGCGGGTTAAGATCCTGAACGCTCCGGGGAAGCAGACAGCCAGAGAAATAGATGCCCAAATCCAGATTAGCTTTCGGAGTGGGCAACAGCAGTTTTACGTCGGAGTAAAAGGGGAACTGCGTCAGGCGGCTTTGCCTGCAATCCTTAAACAATTTGGAAAGGAAAAAGATCAATGGCTGCTGGTCGCCAAATATATTCCCGGACCCCTCAAAGATGATCTTAAGAAAAACGGCATAAACTATCTGGAAGTAGCAGGTAATTGTTTTGTAAGCACTGACAAGATTTATCTATACATCAATGACCGTGAGGTAAAGCAGGTCAGGACGACGCCGGAAGGAAAACTATGGAAAGCTACCGGTTTAAAGCTGTTATTTGTCATCATCCAGGACGTCAGACTGCTAAACGCCACTTACCGCAAGCTCGCGGAACTGGCCGGCATCGCCCTGGGCAGTATCAGCCCCCTTTTGGAAGAGCTGCGAAAAGAAGGGTTTATAAAGAAGGATGAAGCTACAGGAGACGAAACGCTAATCAACCACGACCGATTACTTCGGAGGTGGGTGGAGCTCTATCCGGTAGTGCTGCGTCCTAAATTGTGGATGGGGGGCTTTCGCTTTTTGCATGACGAGCACGATGACGCATGGAGAGACTTACAGTTCGACGATATATATTGGAGCGGTGACCCTGCCGGTGAATTGTATACTCAATTTCTTGTTCCGGAGACCTTTCCGTTATACACAAGCCTGCAGGCAAGTGAATTGGTAAAGCCATTAAAAGCAGTACCCGATGAAAAGGGAAAGATCCAGGTATTTAAAAAATTCTGGCAGGACTGGCCTGAAAACAGAAGCATTCCCTATGCCGTACCTCCGCTGCTTGCCTATGCGGATCTAATAAACGGAAACGACAGCAGGCAATGGGAAGTAGCTGAAAAAATAAAACATACTTATCTGAATGAATAA
>Ga0307510_10012669_pt1 | contig 10004 bp, 12 predicted proteins | sample 12_EM_MG_FD_207224 | JGI IMG/M metagenome (GOLD analysis project Ga0307510, IMG submission 207224) | Populus trichocarpa ectomycorrhiza microbial communities from riparian zone in the Pacific Northwest, United States - 12_EM | ecosystem: Host-associated > Plants > Roots > Unclassified | place... | reverse complement strand
TGCGACAGTTCATCCCATCGCAACGCCACCCCCGAAGGAGCTCCGATGAACACCACCCAAGGCTTCGCTGCCACCGTCGCGTTTCGCCGATTCATCGATCCCGTGCGCGCTTCGTGCGGGCTTGCCCAAGAATCGGGCGACGCACGGCTGCAGAACAAGAACCGGCGCCTGCGGCGCCAGCTCGAACAGCGCACCGCCGAGCTCGCGGTGATCACCCGCATGTCGCTGCCATCCGCTGTTTGCGGCAGCCTGATCAGCAGACCACGTAGTTCAACAGACGCGACACCAGCACATCAGGCTGGCTGAGCGCCACCAGATGCCCGCCGGGCATCTCGTCCGCTTCGACGCCCAGGCGTTCGCGAGCGACCCGCTTCTGGAACGCCGCGGGTGCAAATCGGTCCTGCTGTGAGGCCAGCACGCGAATCGGCGTCGCGGGCCAGTGATCGAACGCGCAGCGCGAGGCGAAGACAGTGTCGGACTGCTTCGGCTCGCCACGGGCCCACGCCGCATCGATGATGGTCTGCGGCACGTCATGGAAGAACTCGGTCAAGGGATCGAACGACCCGTCTGCTGCACGCCCCTCGCGACGCGCCTGCTCGCGTCGGGCTTCACGCTGTCCCGAGTTGGCAAACCACTCGCCCGGGGACTCGCCGGGCTTGGGAATCGTCGCGTTGACAAACACCATCATGCGAACCGGACAGCGCGCACAGACCATCGGCGCGACAAATCCGCCCAGTGACTGCGCCACGAGGACGATGCGCGCTGGCTCGCGGTCTCCGATGGCCCGAAGGACGGCGTGCGCATACTCCGGCAGCCCGGCCGAGTCGTCTGCCGCCGGTATCGAGACGGCAATCGCCTCGCAACCGCGCGCCGTCAATCGGGGCACCACAAGGTGCCAATACCAGGGGTCGCCGCCGGCGCCCGGAATGAGGACAAAGGTGGTGTCGGGCATGAACTGCTCCAAGAGTCGATGTTCATTCAGTCGACGTTTGAAGACCGCGAATTCGACATCTTCCCGCCCAATTCGTCACCAGGTCGATCTGGGAATTCATTGCCGGTGAATTGGATCACTCCGTGTCACACACGCGGCGCGTTCGATGCGGCGTAGATCTCGTCAATCGCCATCTGCAGGTCACGGTCGAACTGTTCGTCGCTTGACTGAACGCGCAGGTCTTCGATCAATGCGCGAGAGAAGCTGGCGATGAGTCCCGGATTCGCGGCCAGCTTTTCACATGCCTGCGCTCTCGAATAGCCGCCCGACAACGCGACCACACGGGCCACGCGCGGATGCTCGATCAGGCTGCGGTAGAAGTCGGCGACATCCGGAATCGTCAACTTGATCATGACCTGACGTTCGGCTGGCAATGCGTCGAGCCGCGCCATGATTTCGCTGCGCAGCGTCATCTCTGCGCCGGCCTTGTCGGCGATGCGGATGGACACCTCGGGTTCCAGAATCGGCATCAGGCCGGCCGTTGCGATCTGCACGCCGAGTTCGAACTGCTGGTGGACGATCTCGGAGATCCCGGCGCTCACGTTGGCATCGATCACCGACCGCATCTTCGTGCCGAAGATGCCCTTGCTTCTGGCCCGTTCCAGCAGCGGCTCCAGCCCCGGGATCGGCTTCAACATGCGCACACCGTTGCGCACCGCTTCCAGTCCCTTGTCCACCTTCAGGAACGGCACGATGCCGCGTTCCTGCCACAGGAATTCGGGCGCGGACCTGCCCTGAACCAGACCATCCATGGTCGCTTCGAACAGGATGGCGCCAAGCACCTTGGCGCTGGTGAACGCCGGTGCCGTCATGATGCGGGCACGCATTTGATGCATCAGCCGAAACATTTCGTCGTCGCCGGCGTAGGCGTTCGCCGGAATGCCGTAGTGGCGCAACGCGTCGGGTGTCGAGCCGCCGCTTTGATCGAGCGCTGCGATGAATCCTCGATCGCCCGTGATCCGGGACAGCATCTGTTGGTTCATGATGATTTGGCTGCAAGTTCGCGAACACGCTCGGATCGTACGAGCAGCCACATACCCGCTGTGGTCGACAGGTTCCTCGACCAGCAGCCATTCCCTTTGTCACCTGTATCCTCGGCTTTTCACTCGAAAGGACAGACATGGCACTGGCAAAGAAGAAGCGCGTGGGCAAGAGAACCATTTCTGCCAAGCAGGTCAAAAAGACGGCCAGCGGCAGAAAGCGCCACAAGTCGGACGGCACCCAGCCGCCGAAGGCCGTAGTCAAGCCAACTCCCACGCCTGCCGCCTCCTGATCGGTCAGGCAAGCGACGGCGCCAACCCCGACAGGGTTGGCGCGATCTGTACTTTGCGGGCGCGCGCCCTTGGAGCGGACGCAGCGTCAGTGAGCTTCTTGGACCCCACGAGCCGCGTTCTACGCGTCAGGACCTCTCGCTGATTGAGCGCTTCGGGACCAAGTGCTGCCAATGCGCACCCTCTTGAGATGCGTTGGAATGCTGTACTGGAGCGGGTGAGGGGAATCGAACCCCTGTATGAAGCTTGGGAAGCTGCCGTTCTACCATTGAACTACACCCGCAGCGCGGCCGATTCTAGCGTGCGGGCGCCGTGCGGCCGCGTGTGCGGCGATTGATGAAGGCCAGGATCAGCGCAGCGCCAATCAACGCGATCCAGTAGTCGATCGGCGCGCCCCACCACCAGCGCTTGTGCCAGGGCACATGAGACGGATCGAAGCGCGCCCAGCCGAAGGCCGGGTTCAGCACGAACCAGAGAAAGTCCTCGGCGAACCAGAACAGCATCAGGCCGCTCAGCGCGAGCGCAGCTTCGCGCGCTTGCCAGCGGCCGTTGAACGCGAGCGGCGCGAAGAACGCGAGCGCCATGAAGCTGAAGACCCACGCGTGGTAGCCGGTCATCGGCCGGCCGCCCCAGAAGATGTCGAGCAGCCAGTGGTGCTCGATGCGCCAGGTCGGCAACTGCGACGCCCAGCCCGCGGCACCTTCGATCTGGATCTCGACCTCGGCGAAGAACAGCGCCATCAACAGCACCCAGGCCACGTAGCCCAACGTGCGCGGCCAACCGATGCGCAGCAGCTCAGACATGCGCGGCCACCGGCGCCGCCAGCACGCGGTCGAGCACCGTCTTCGCGGCGTTCGGCTTGCCGAGGCGGCGGCTGTGCGCCGCCATGCCGGCGAGTTGCATCGGCTCGCTCAGCAGGCGCGCGAGCCGGAACTCGAGCCCGATGCCGTCATAGGCCAGCCAGGCCGCGCCCTGCTCCATCAGGAAACTCGCGTTGTGCTCTTCCTGGCCCGGAATGGGCGAGATCAGCAGCATCGGCCGGCCGAGCGCGAGGCATTCGGACACCGTGAGCCCGCCCGGCTTCGTGACGACCAGATCGGCCGCCGCCATCAGCGTCTGCATCTCGTTCGTGAAGCCGATCGCGAGCAGCCGCCCCGGATGCCGCAGCGCGAGCGCATCGAGCGCGCCCTTCGCCGCCTCATTGCGGCCCGCGACCGCGACGATCTGGAAATCTCCCGGCAACGCGAGCAGGTTGCTCACCGTGGTCGCGAGGTCGCCGACGCCGGCACCACCGGAGACGATCAGCACCACCGGCGCGTCGGGCCGCAGCCCCAGCTTCACACGGCACGCGGTGCGGTCGACCTCGGGGGCCTGCGGATTCGAGAAGCCCGGCATCACCGGGATGCCGGTCACGTGAATGCGGTCGGGCGGCAACCCGCGCGCACGCATGCGGTGGGCGACCTCTTCGGTGGCGGCGAAGTAGCCCGCCATGCCGGGCACCAGCCACATGTTGTGCAGGTCGTAGTCGGTGACCTGCAGCCACACCGGGCACGCGAGACGCTGCCGGTTCGTCTCGCGCATCAGCAACTCGGCCGGCAGGAAGTGCGTGCAGACGATCGCGTCGGGCCGCTCGTTGCGAATCACCTGCAGCAAGGCGCCGCTGCTGACGCGCTCGATCGCGCGGCGCAGACGCTGGCTGGTCGCGTGGTGCGGCGTGGTGTCGGTCTTGCGATGCAGATACGACCACAGGCCGGGATGCCGGTTCACGAGCTGCAGGTACCAGTCGGCGTAGACCTTGCGAAAGCCGCTGGCCACATGCTGCATCGCATCGATGTGCACGACCCGCGGCGCGCCAGGCAACGCGAGCGCCGCGGCTTCGAGGGCGTGCGCGGCACGCACATGCCCGTTGCCGGCACTGACGCTGAGGATCAGGAGTTTGCTCATGAAAGTCCGTTCGCGCCGCCATCCCCGCCGCCGCTCGTGCCATGGATCGCGGGAGATTATCGGGGAGTGCGAGCGGTCTGCAGACGCGGCGCAGCTTGCGGTTTGTGCGGACGATGTTCGCCGGTACTCAGGCCAGGGCGTCGCGTACGCAGGCGCTTGTCGGCGATGGGGTGACTGGCAGCAATGCAGCGGTTGCTGTCGGTGGACTCCAGTCAGCGTACTCACCCTCGCTGCCACCAAGCAGTCGTTGAGTCCGGAGACGGCCGCTTGCCCGAACTGCAGCTATACGAGGTACTGCTGACATAGGACGAGGCGAGGCAGTCCGCGATACGCCACCGACAGCTTCACGACTGCGCGAACTCTCAGTACGACCCTGAGCAGATTTCCGAATCGCCAAACTCGCGGCCGAGTAGCCGTCGCTCATTCCTGACCTGTCGGGGAGAGGTCGCTCCAGACAACTATCGGCAAGCCGCACTTTTCGATAGTTAGCGCGACTGCCTGTACCTGAGCGTTTAGGCCGCGGAGATTGCAGGCGGGGAAGCAGGGCGGGTATGGCTCATGCCAATGGACTGGACTATGCTTGCTGCGAGTACGAAAGTCCACGGAGGGTGACCTGCCCCCATCCGCCGTACCAGTGATTCGCAGAAGTCCTGGTTGAAGGTTACTGGATCTCGTTGTTTGTTGGATTGAGCTGTTGAGCAGCATCGCCGGCATGCCGGCGATGCTGCTCGGCGAAGCGCGCTGGTGGTACACGCCCGATACTGCCGTGAGGCCGCACCTCGTTGTAGTCAAGCCGCCATATAGCGATCTCTTTGCGCGCCTGGTGCAGCGTCTGGAACCAGTGCTCGTTCAAACACTCGTCGCGGAACCGGCCGTTGAAGCTCTCGATGTAGCCGTTCTGCATGGGTCGCCCCGGCTCGATCAGGATGTGTCGGATGCCGTGGCTCTGTGCCCAGCCGATGAAGGCCCTGCTGGTGAACTCGGGGCCGTTGTCTGTCCTGACAGCAGCCGGGTAGCCCCGGAACCGCGCGGCCTGGTCGAGCAGCCTGATCGCGTACTGGCCGCTGATGCCGTAGTCCACCGCAATGTCCACGGCCTCGTGGCTGAAGTCGTCGGCCACGGTCAGGCACTTCAGCCGTCTTCCATTGGCCAGGCTGTCGCTGACGAAGTCCATGCTCCATACCTCGTTGACCTGGGTGGCAATGTTCAGCGGCGTGCGCTCGGCGGGTGGCCTGCGCACCTTCTTGCGCTTGCGCACGGTCAGGTTCGCCTCGGTGTAAAGCCGGTACACGCGTTTGTGATTGACTCCAGGGAAGTCCGGGCGCAGCAGGTCGTGCACGCGTCGATAGCCGAAGCGTCGCCGCGCATGCGCGATCTCCACGATCTTGGTCTTGAGCGCTGCCGTCTGGGCACTGGCCACCGGCGCATGCCGGTAGCTGTCTCGGCTTAGCCCCACAAGTCTGCACGCGTGCCGCTCGGACATCTGATGCTCGCCAATCAATCGTCCGATGGCTTCGCGCTTGACCTGTGGGGCTATCTTTTTACGCCGAGGACGCTCTTGAGCGCATGCATGTCCAGATGGGCCTCGGCCAGAAGGCTCTTGAGCTTGGCGTTCTCCGACTCGAGCTCGCGCAGCCGCTTGGCATCCGACGCCTCCATGCCGCCAAACTTCGAGCGCCACTTGTAGAACGTCGCGTCCGAGAACCCGCCCTTGCGGCAGATCTCGACCACTGCCATGCCGGCCTCGGCCTGCTTGAGGAACCCGATGATCTGTTCCTCTGTGAATTTGCTCTTCCTCATGTCCGCCATTCTCCTGGGTTGGCGGACTCCTGCTACTTCAGGTTGGTATGGCTGGGAGGGGGCAGGTCAGAACTACGAAGTGACCTAAAGCGGCTGTCTGCCTATCTCGAGAAGCTTGGAAAAAAGAAGTCAGATCACAGAGTGGCTACCGCATTTCATGGTCTGGTGGCAAAGCGTGATGCGTACGAGGAGCGTGTGCAAACCGTAAGATTTAGCTTCGAAGGGCTGGTGAAGGAAGCTTCGCGAGCGAGCAGCTAGTGTCCTGTCCCGTTAATAGAAGGCATAAATAGTGCATGCCATTGCGGTATCTTTGGGACGGAGATACGGCGATGAAGAGAGGCAGGCCGAAGGCGGATTTGGTGATCACGGACGACGAGCGAACGCAGCTCACGTCGTTTGCGCGGAGTCGCTCGTTGCCTGCGTCGTTGAGTGCGCGGGCTCGCATCGTTTTGAGCAGCGCCGATGGCCAAGCCAACAGCTCGATCGCCGAGCGCCTGGAACTGGGCAAGGCCACGGTCGGCAAGTGGCGTTCTCGCTTCATCGAACGCCGCGTTGCTGGTCTGTACGACGACGTGCGACCGGGTCCCCCGCGCACCATCGATGACGAGCGCGTGGCCGGCCTGATCAAGACGACGCTGCACACCAAGCCGGCGAGCGGCTCGACCCACTGGAGCGTGCGCTCGGTGGCCGCAGAGACTGGCATCTCCAAGAGCAGCGTGCAACGCTACTTCCAACTCTTCGGGTTGCAGCCGCATCGCTCGGAGAGCTTCAAGCTGTCCAACGATCCGTTCTTCGTCGAGAAGCTGCGCGACGTGGTGGGCCTGTACCTGAGCCCGCCCGAGAACGCGCTGGTGCTGTGCGTGCACGAGAAGAGCCAGTGCCAGGCGTTGGAGCGCACTCAGCCGATGCTGCCGATGGGCTTCGGCTATGTCGAGGGCGTCACGCACGACTACAAGCGCCACGGCACGACCACGCTGTTCGCTGCGCTCAATGTTCTCAATGGCGCGGTGCTGGCGACTTGCAAGCCGCGGCATCGGCATCAGGAATTCCTGTCGTTCCTGCGCGAGATCGACACCGCCGTTCCCGCAGAGTTGGACGTTCACTGCATCGTCGACAACTACGCCACGCATAGTCACCCGAAGGTCAAAGCCTGGCTGGCAAGTCGCCCGCGCTGGCACATGCATTTCATTCCGACCTACAGCTCCTGGCTCAATCAGGTAGAGCGCTTCTTCGCCCTGATCACCGACAAGGCGATCCGCCGCGGCTCGTTCACCAGCGTCAAGCAACTCGTTCAGCGCATCGATCAATTCGTCACGCATCACAACACCAACTCCCAGCCATTTCGCTGGACCGCCACTGCCGACTCGATTCTTGAGAAGCTCCATCGACTTTGCTCACGTATCAGCGGGACAGGACACTAGTTGATCAGGACATCTATCTTCTGGACTCTCGTTTCCATTTGACGACGAGGTGTGGTGCCTGAGCGACCGGTATCGGCTAAACCCGTCATTCAGCGATATCCGGTTGAACGTCTCCAATCAGTCTTATGCCGACGAAGTGTCAGGCAACTGTCGTTCTGGCCGCGGGGCGATCTCAGCCAGCTGGCGACGACAGGATCGGTACGTGGCGGACCAAGTCGAGAAGTTTCTGAGCGCGTCCTTCAAGTAGTCATACGGATCGTGCCCGTTGTACCCGGACCTCCGGCAGCACAATGCGAGCCTGGCGGTGGTCACGCCCACCACCCCGTCCATCACTTCGCAACAATCTTTTCAGGACTGATGTCGATGATTTACGAACTGCGCATCTATACCGCCATGCCTGGCCGGCTACCCGACGTTCTCGCCAGGTTCCGCGATCACACCGCGGGCATCTGGAACCGGCTGGGAATTCGTCAACTCGGCTATTGGACGACTGCAATCGGGCCGGACAGCAACGTGCTCACCTACATGCTTGTCTGGGAGAGCCTGGCCGATCGTGAGGCCAAGTGGGGCAAGTTTGTCGTCGATCCCGAATGGGTCGAGGTCAGAAGGGCGAGCGAAGCAGCCGGACCGATCGTTGCGAAGATGGACAACTCGTTCCTGGCGCCCACCTCTTTCTCGCCTGCGAAATAGTCTCTTCTGCGGCGGACGACCCCACCTTCAGTCTTTCACGGCCGCTCGCGGCGTCCGGTAGCGCTTCAGCTTGGCAACGATGTAGGCCTCGACCTCGCGCAGCGCCTCGATCTTTGTTCGCACAGCGCTCAGGCGTTCCCGCAAAAAGTGAATCGTCTCTTCCTTTGACGGCGTGCGCTTGCCGTAAGCATCGAGCAGCGGTGCGATCTCGGCGAGCGACAGACCCAAGCGCTGCGCCTGTCGAACGCGCTCGACGACCTCCAGCGCCGAAGCGTCGTAGTCGCGGTAGATTCTGTTGCCCGCTTCCCGCGGCACGGATGAAAGAAGCCCCAGCTGTTCGTAGTGCCTGATGCCGTCTTTCGACATGCCGGTCAACTTGGCCAGTTCTCCGATCAACATGACATTCGCCTCTTGACTGTTGGGTTACCCCACAGTTTAGAGTCGTTGTTGATTCACTTGTCGGAGACTTCATGCGCACAGATTCCAGCCCCGTTGCCTTCGTCACGGGGGCCTCGTCGGGCATCGGCCGAGACATCGCCTCACGCCTGCTGTCGGAGGGATATGTTGTCTACGCTGGAGCCCGTCGCGTGGGCCGTCTGGCCGAACTTGTCTCCAAGGGCGGCATTGCGCTCGAACTCGATGTGACGGACGACGTTGCGTGTGTCGCGGCGGTCGAGCGGATCATCGCGGACAGCGGCCGCATCGATGTTCTCGTCAACGCCGCCGGCTACGGGCAGTACGGCGCGCTGGAGGATGTTGCTCTTGACGCGGCACGCCGTCAGTTGGAGACCAATCTGTTCGGCCCGGGGCGACTCATTCAGTTGTGCCTGCCTCACATGCGAGCGCGCAGCTTCGGGAAGATCTTCAACATCTCTTCGATCGGCGGCCGCTTCGCGCTGCCGCTCGGCGGCTGGTATCACGCCTCCAAGTTCGCGCTCGAAGGCTACTCGGACGCCTTGCGAAACGAAGTACGACAGTTCGGCATCGACGTCGTCGTGATCGAACCGGGCGGCATCCGTTCGGAATGGAGCGACATTGCGTTCGAGGAAGGCCGGCAATCGTCCGGTGGTGGCGCATACGCCGGACTGGTGTCCGCGATGATGCGGATGCGCCCGCAGGAAGCGAAGGCACCCGGGCCCGAGGTCGTCAGTGACCTCGTCGTGAAGGCTCTGCGTTCGCGGCGCCCTCGAACGCGCTACCACGGAGGCCTCATGGCGCGACCGCTGCTGTTCCTTCGCCGCTATCTCTCCGACCGGCTCTTCGATCGTCTCATCATGAGCGGATTTCGCGCCGCCTGAAGGCCACCACGGGTGGCGCCATCTTCCCGAGAGACGGACTGCCGAGTCACCCTGGCCAGCGAGGATTGCCGCATCGCCAGCCGCCCGTCGCGCCACGCCCATCGATGTGTCGGCCGCAGCGCCTCGATGAACTCCTCGTCGTGCGATGCAATGATGAGCGCCCCCGCGAAATCCTGGAGCGCCCTCTGCAGAACCAGGGTCGTGTCCAGATCGAGGTGATTGGTGGGCTCGTCGAGCAACAGCATCCGCGCCGGTTCCTTGCGCCACAGTGCGCAGGCCAGCGCGGCCTTGATGCGTTCGCCTGCGCTGAGCAGGCCGATGGGCAGCAGCACGCGCGCCGCGTCGAGGCGCAGGTGGGCCAGGCGGGTTCTCAGCTCGCTGCCGGGCAGCGGGCACTCGAGCATGCGCAGACATTCGAGCAATGTCATGTGGGCTGGCAGCGCGTCGCCACCGTCCTGATCGAGCACGGTGGTGCCGACCAGCGTCGTCGCGCTCCCTCGCCGTGGCGCGAGCGTGCCGGCGATCACGCGCAGCAGCGTGCTCTTGCCGCAGCCGTTCGGGCCGGTCACGGCAACGCGCACCGGCCCGA
>Ga0307510_10012668_pt1 | contig 10005 bp, 7 predicted proteins | sample 12_EM_MG_FD_207224 | JGI IMG/M metagenome (GOLD analysis project Ga0307510, IMG submission 207224) | Populus trichocarpa ectomycorrhiza microbial communities from riparian zone in the Pacific Northwest, United States - 12_EM | ecosystem: Host-associated > Plants > Roots > Unclassified | place... | reverse complement strand
AGGCTTGCGATCGATTTAGAGTCAGAACTGGCTGTGGCAGTCGCACTCTACTCCCTAGCATCTAACCGAATGGCTCACCGTATATACAATGCTCAAATACGTTCGATTCAAGTTTTGCTGGACTTTGTGGTGGGCCAGCCTCATGTCACGATCTTGCGCCGTGGCTACACAAAGGGATTATCCGCACCAACGGTGTTCAAAATAAAGAACTGATCTTGTATTTTGTAAAGCCTTACAGGCATTAGTAACAGGCTATGTATTGCTTTTCACCTCTCTAAGTGTCGTTTGTTGTTCGAAGGCCAGTGATTTGATATTTTGGAAGCATTCCATCGCTCTAAAGTTGCTTTACGGTAAGATTCGCACTGACCAGACATACAAGTGGAACAACGAGCCAAACGAACAGAAGAATCAAAACCCGAACCAAGCAGAGGGAAAGAAAAAACCAAAAAAAAGCCAAACGACGCCAGAGCGGTTGGACGGGGGTTGTAACCGAAACGGTAGTGTAGATAATATCGAAGGTCTAAATGGGTGGGAGATACGAAGCGCAGGGTACTTGTCCGCACCTCTTCATCTCAGCTGCATCCGCTGCCATAGGTTCCCGAGCATAGCGACAGCATCGAACGGCGTCTCACCAGCGGCAGCACCGCCGCGATTCCCAAAGTCGAAAGACCCGGGGATACGTAGCTCCACCTCTTCCTCTTCCTCTTCCTCTTCGTCCTCATCCTCCTCCGCTTTGCGCGGCGGCTGGGACGCCGGAGTCGTCTGCGCACGGGGGGGTGCGTCCCCTTCCCGCGCCTTTTCGGTCTCGGCAGCAGCCTTGGCCTTATTGAGGGCATCCGAAAATGACATTGGGGAGGACGACGACGGCGACGTCGTCCTCTTCGGAGTCCCCTTTGCCACCAGTCCCGCCAGCCCGCCGCGTACCGCGCGATCGTCCGGCGATGGAGGCGTCAAATACTGTTGTTGTCTCTTGGTGTCTGTTGCTTCCGACGGCGACGCGCTTCGGCTCCTGTCATCGTCTTCATCGTCGGAGCTGAGCACAAGCTCGTCCTTTTTGTGATTGTTCGCGCCATTGCTTTTCGCAAATCGCGACATGGCCCGCGCCGCCCCGATCGCGTTGCGCCAACGTGCGCGCGGGTCAAAGTTCTCGCGTAGGCCGCAGAGGTCATGTTCCGTCGGAGCCGCGAAGCTCGTCAGCCATGTATGTGACAGCGCTTGCTCGGCGGTGAGGCGACGTGCAGGGTTCGGATGGAGAAGGGCACGGATGAAGTTCTTGGCTGTGGTGTAGGGCACGAAAATTAGACAAGAGTGTTCCCACAAGCCGCGATTGATCCCAGGCGTACCTTCGTCGGACACATTTTTCCAATATCTATCGTGGAAGTTCACCATCGCCTCCGTGGTCTGCCGTATCACTTCCTTCTCGTCATCTGCCCTGAACGGCGTGTATCCGCAGAGGAGCACGTAAGTGATGATTCTGTAACACATAATCAGCATTCCATCGTACCATGAATGATCAGCAAGGAGAGTAAGTAATCCCACCCTATTGACCAAAGATCGACAGGCTTGCCGTGCCCCTTTTGGTTTAGCACCTCTGGAGCTACATATCCTAGACTTCCTGCAACGGACGTGAGCGGTTCCCCATTGGAATCGAGGTGTTTGGCACTGAAAGGCGTATGAGGCGTATGAGACATGTTTCCGGCGACAACATTCAGGCGACGCACATGCCAAAGTCGGCGATAACGATATCTGACGATGGGTCCTTGGTACGGAAAAGGATGTTCTCCGGTCTGTTCACAAGCTACGCATTAGATCCAAAGATCTGAACGATAAAGGGGAGGGGCAACATACTTGAGATCCCGGTGGACGATCCCGTGGTCGTGTAGGTACTTCACGCCGGACAAGACGGAACTAGGGGTAAAACGAAACGCGTCAGTCTATCGTGCTATAACCGGGTGAAGAACGATCGAACGTACCGAAGGACTGCCACGGCATCTCGTTCCGAGAAATGGCCGCGCTGGCTGATGCGCTCAAAGAGCTCGCCACCGACAGCGAGCTCGAAAGCGAGGTAGTATTTTGTCCGCGACTCGAACCATTCGTAGAATTTGACCTACGGAAAAGACACCCAAACACATTATGAGCCAAACGAGGACACGTGTGCGGAGGCGAGGCGCATCATGGAAACAGGGGTGGGTGGGGTGGTGAAATGGGACGGGACGCACGATGTTGGGATGATCGAGACCCTGGAGCACGCGCATCTCACTCCACACGCTCTCCTCATTCCCCTTGACTTTCTTCTTCGGAATGGCCTTCAGTGCGACCTCGCGCGTGACATCCCCAGGCGCAGTCGTGGCGAAGGAACTTCGCGTGACCGTGACGGAGAGCGGGGTAGCGGGGCGAGAGTTGGGGGAGGCGGTGGGGGGAGGCGTGGATGGGCCGGCTGCGCGGCGCTCTGCGAGGGTCCACTGTTCTGGTGGTACGTGCCATGTCGCACGCTGCCATAGGTGATGACGACGATGGTGTGGGGGTTTTTGTGATACAGTACCGTTTTAGAGCGCATACACCCGAAAGGGTTTCACACGCACCATGACTTTGCCAAACGAGCCAGCCCCGAGGACGTCGCGGATCTCGTACTGCTTTTTCTTGTTCGCCGACGGCGGTTGCGCCAATACCTTTTGGGAGACGAGCGAGAACATCGCGTTGTCGTTGCGCTGATAGTAATCCGAATCGGTGACTATACTCTCTCTCGACTTTTAGGTGAGCAGGAAATGGGTGCAGAAGTGGTAAGGAGTGGTAAGGGGAAGAGAGAAAAGCCGTAAGGCGAGCTTGCCAAGACAACGAGGGCGGCAAACAGCCCATTCCGCCTTCCGCCGTCCCGTCACTCACTCTGACTGGACTGAGAGCACCACAACGGTCTCGGCCCCTTACCAAATTTGCCACCGCCACCAATTCAGTTATGACAGGCGACACTCTCGATCGCCTACTAAGTGCTTGCGCACACGCACACCAAACGGGTTCACGGGGCTACAGCACAGCACAGTACCATATGTACGCGGCAGACAACTAACTTTACATGACACGCAAACACCTTATTTTTTTCTGCACCAACGGACGGGAGCTGACTTAAGGCCGAAATTGATATCAAAGAATCACAGGTGTGTCAAAATTTCCGTCCCTTTTCCGGTGATCGTCCCAGGGTAACGCCCACCATAACAGGGTCGCACCGGCCAGCCAGCCGCCGCAAGTTGGGTGCTCTCAAGTTGAAATATGAATGTAGGACCCGATTAACCACCCAGCCAAACCGATCGGGGTGGGCGTCGTGCTTCTGCGGCTGCACGCGGACCAGATTGCTCACCGTTGTCGCACGCCATGACGAGTAAGCACGGCGGTGCATAGTCGTCACTTGTGGGTAGGAGAAAAGGGGCACGCAGAGCCAGAAACCGAGATATGAATGGATAAGTGCGATAAACACCTGTGAGGATCAGACAACTTGAAGGGAAGCAGTACTAGAGACCCACTTCATAGATACTCCGAAAACTGCAAACCCCACGAGAGATGAATGCACAATGATGCTTTATGCCCACTCGTGCGCCCGGAGTCCATGTTCGTAATAGTCGAAAAGATGACACGAAATAATATCCCAGACCTCCAGGGTGTTTATCTCACTCATCCTTTGACATCCACAAGTCAGTTTCTGGCTCTGCTCTGCATGCCGCTTTTCTGTTACCCACAGGCTGTGCGCCCTGCTTATCGGTTTGGCTGGGTGATTAGTCGGGTCTTACATTCTTACTGCAACTTTGATCAATTGCCTTTGAGCACTCGTATGTCTAGAGCCAACTTGTGGGGCTTGGTCGGTACCTGTTATGGTGGGTGTTGCCCGGACGATCACATCTTTGCAGGGAAGGGACGGAAAATTTAGTACCCCATGTACGTCTCGATAATGTGTCAATACGGTGACGTATGCTACTTCATCGAGCCTCATCATCGTAGCGCGTTCTTGGCGATGTCGTGCCCGCTCATCGGGGCATGGAGGGAAGTCCCAGTAACGGCAGCTTGCGCAGCTCGACGATGGACGGAACGAAGAGTGCTCATTCAAGTACCGAGTGCCGTCATAGTACAAGAGCTACACACTGTAGACATTTCCTCCCCGGAACGTCCTTCTAATTTCCCTGATCGCCCTACAGTACCCTGACGGCAAGTACTCCGCGGATCCAACGACGATCTATCAATTTTATCGAAACCCGCGGTGATTTAAGCCGGTGAACGCTTCGCCCTGACCGCAGACCGCAGTAAAACGTACATGAGAAAGTGGTCTCCTGGTAGCCTGTCATACTACATTTCCTCTCTCTGGAAACTGTGACGTCTCTGGATGGCTTCGAGGGGTGGGACAGGGAGCGGATAGGAAAGGTAGAGAAAGCAATTCGGCGGAGGCGATGCGGGCCAAGAACGACGCCTTGCGCGTGCAACGTCCACTGGCACGGGCGATTTAATCAATGTTAACGTCAGAGAACCTCGAATGAACCTATCGTCCTCACCTTTCTCGAAGAAAAGCCGAGTTAATTCACTTCACGAACTCATACTGTATGTCCTCGGAGGAGGGTTGCGGGCCCGCGACTCCGAGTCCTGCGCCACTATCGCCCCAATCAACGCCCGCTTACGGTGAGAGGCCGTGACAAACACTGTAGCGGCTTGGCGCAGCGGCAGCGGCGAACAGGCAGTTCGATTTCGATTTTGGGGAATGGTGGCAGCCCCTATCCTTCACGCTGTCATTATATAGTAAGTCGAAGAGCAGCCGCCGCCGCCGCCATCAAAAACCAAATATGCGTACACTCCGCTAGAAAAGACGTATATTATGGGCCTCGGTTGAGCCCCCAAAATCCCATCTCTCCTCACACAGTTTTGTTCAATCCTTACAACAATATGTCCCCGGTGTGTCTCCCTCCACCTGTGCCGTCGCCATGTCCATCGCATTACTTACATCTCCCCACTTTTTCCTGCTTCTCCTCACCTTCAGATCACCCAGAACCCCGTTAACCAAGCGAGCTGCGGCTCAAGCTCCTGCAACTGTGGCGACAGGTGCGTATCTGCATTTGATGGGCTTAAAACGCATGTACTGACGTCCTGGCAGTTGCCAGTGCAAACCCGGGGAATGCAAGTGCTGAACGTTGAACGGCCATAACAATATGTATGACCCATCACTACATCTGTACTCTTGAGCTTGAGCGAAAGTTCCTCGGTCTGCTTGCTGTCCGAGCGGGAACGAGAAATGTATGTATGTATTAGCTAGTTGTAGGCGGGATGGATAGTATGAGAAATATGTGGCTTGACGGTTCCATGATATTATACGTGTGCTGCTGGATGAGATTAGACAGAATGATTTCGCAAGCGGGGAACATGTGGCGTTTGGACGTGGGAGTTAGAGGGGTCGCGTCTTGGAAAGAAGGTTGCATGAAACAGCCTGGATCGAATGGCGTGTGATACTGCGACACTGATCCTGCTGGGCACACCTGGACGATAACGATGCGTGTGATTGATTTCCTACCAGAACACTCTTATCAGGGCCCTGCTGGGAGGTATGGTAACGGTGTGCCTCGACGAACTCTCGACCTCGACGACGGTTCGACGCGCTTATATAATCATCACTGAGGCCAAGCTTCGACTTAGTCCCGAGCTTGGGAATCGAGAGAAGCGAATCTAGCTAGTCTCCTCTGCCGCTCCCACTCTAATGTTATTATTTCCTCTTCTAGCATAACAATCAGATCCGCATAGAAGGCATAAATTAAGCAGGCTACTACTGTAGCTGTCAGCTGACGATGGCGTACTCCAAGGCTATCGACGTAAAACATTGAGTTTTAAGAACTCGGCCTTTTCCGTTTCACACTGTCCGTTCTCATGAGCGGCACCGCGAGAGGAGTTGATGCACGCGGCGTGTCCTTGGATATTGCAGATTTGGCGCGGAGATAGCGACGATATAGTCCCACGCGGTAACCGAAACTAGGGGGACAAGAACCTCACGGTCAAGAACGACGGCGGTGTTGATCAGAGGAGGAATGGACATATTATATTTCAAGAAGGAACTGGCACAGGCGATGAGTAGTTGCCACAGCGAATATCAAGTTGGAGATACCAGCTGAAAATGATAAGGTGACGGTGAACTAGCAGGAGTAGTGCGTGTGTCGAGACCCCAGGTATCAAAAAAAAAAGACATAAATAGGAGCAGCATTCAAGAAGAGAAGTCGATGGCAAAAAGCATGAATGGAACAGAGGAGTAGCGATCACTTATCACCATCAATCATCGTCAGCCGGGTCCCAATACCAAGCTGGCCAGCTGCATGGGGAAATAGTGGTCCCGGAATCGGAGTCCAGGTGCAATCGCTACTGAAATGTCACAGGATGATCGGAGAGCCATCGCGTGGCAACAATGGCTTCTATGGCTTCCCGCACGGAACCGGTTGGTTGGAGCTCCTCCATGAAAAGGGTACGCAGCTTGGGGAACACTGCCGCTGACCCTTCTTTAGTGAGTTCTTCCAGTGCAGGTGCGACGAGCGGCCCCAGTATCTTGGAAACATACAAACTCTGCACAGCGATGAATGGATAGAAGAGCCCCAGCCAATCCAGGCTATCGGGGATGGTGTTGCCTTCGGAGGATGGGGACAAGGACAGATCCTTCCCGTGGAGGTCGAGGCGTTCCACACGAGAAAGAAGAGGTGACAAATCACGGCAAATAGCTGCTACTGAAGAGACCTGCCCAACTAAATCGCAGTCGATTGTCAACTTGAAATTATCTGATGGTGTAAACTTGAGGTCGACTTGCCAGTAGCTAACCTCCACGACGACTCCATTGGGTGGTTCGAACTTCTCGGCGCAGCTGAGGAATCGGTAGAGTTGTGGAATGCGAAAGACTTCATCGACAAATGTCATTGAGAGGGTCCGAAGTATTGGGGCATCAATGCGGGCAACAAGGTTCTCCGAATACTCGACAGCGCCGTCAAAGTGAAAAGAGGTGAGGGAGGGGAGGATAGCGCGTGTCAGGGAAGATGAACTGCTATGATCTAGATATAATTGAAATTCAATGCAAAGAATTTCGAGACTGGGCAATGCAGCGAGACAAGTGGCCATCGCCTCGGGTGAAATGTACCCAGTCATTGGTATGTTCCAAAGTTGGAGTGAGGTAAGTCGAGTGGCAGACAAGAGGAATACGGGTAATGCTGGAAATGCAACGTTGAACAGCTCAAGGTTTTGTAAAGATGGCGCAGATCCGCCCAAAAACGCATCGGGAATGACTGTCGCTATATCACCACCTTCGTAAGCGAGATAAAGATATGTCAGTTCCGGGAATGGTTCCAGCATCGCAGCAGCGAGTCCCTCCAATATGGCCTCCCCCATACTGTCGATATCGATACTGATATCCGATACGCGATCACGGAGCTCGAGTGCGGCAACGGTATTCTCAGTCCCTTGACTCCTTTCATCCGGGCCATCAGGATCATCATGATGATAGACGGAAATGAGGAAAGGTGGCCAGATATTCAGAGACTTCCTGACTGGTGTGTTGGGATCGCAGAAAATTACTAGATGTAGGCTCCTGGGCGATGAAAATACTATTTGTCGCCATCTGCGGCAGACGTGTATCAACGGTCTCCACCACATGGTCCACCTCGGGCGGGATGAGTCAACCACCCGGTGACAGAAAGAGAATATTTGTAGGAGAACATAGTCGGGAAGTATGTCGATTGTCACCTCGCCTGCTCCACACCGTTCAGCAGTCGTTGTGGACACAAGGAATAAGACATACCTTGACGTTGGCTGATAGGTTCATCCTCTACACATGCTTTTTGCGTCCCCATGTCCGAACCCTCAGAACTGCCATGCATCAGAACCGATGATCCCCGGACTCTGGGAACTAAGACTGGAATGTGTTACTGACCAGGACGTATGGATGAAATTTTATAGGTGGGAGATGTAATTTCCGTATAACGGCCGGCCCGGGTATGTAAGTGAGCCGCCGAAAACTGCGCGGTCCGGAGTCAAGCTACAATTAATATTAATAGTCACTACTGTAGTACTGACTCTCTGTCCACGACGACGACCATCCCTTTCACGTTCCTCACTCTCACATGCATAACACACTCCCTTACCGTCGCCTCCTCCATGCTCGGCTCATAGCATCAAACCTATATTAGTTCCCATCATTTTCACCTAGCAAATCCATCTCGCACAGGGCATTTGTCTTAACACCAGCGCCCAGAGCCGAACCCGCACCAACGCCTCCCACGACCTTGGCGATTCTGCGCCGTTGGAAACGGTCGAAGACATTGAAGCAGCTGGACTTGATGTTGAGCTCCCTCCACAAAGATATCCCTAGTCGGTCCACACGCAGCGGAGGTTTGCCTCAATTTTACTTCAGCAGTATTGACCTATCGTCTATTCGCGCAGCAACTCCGTCGAATATCCTCCCAAGGATGACATTCAGGCTCAGTCCTGCGAATCTCCGTCGATTCGAGTGGCTGCCACGGATATCAATATAAGATGGAGCTCACACGGCAAAACGCTCCTGAGGATTACTGGTACGCCCTGATTCGTCATCGTCTTTTTTTCCCTACCACCACAGACCGAGAAATGGCCTCAAAGTGTGTTTGAGTACCCTGCCGTGACTCAGGCCCGCGTCATGGTAGGCGCGGTATCGTTCCAACTCTTGCGCGGCTCCACGGTCGATTTCGTCACCGAGCTCATCGGCAGCTCTTTCCATGTCGTCAATAACCCCCAGGTTGTCGGTTCTGGACGCGGATGTGGCGTCAGCTGGGGGTCGAAGCGTTGACGAGCCTATTTTTTCATCTCATGAGACGCAAGGAAATCACCGTCTGCCCACGGGGCGCTATTATAACACCGAGGTCGTCGACTACGACCAAATATTACCACTGCTACTCCTCTTCTCTCTGAATTCTCAGACATATCATCAAGCTACTAAGACCCATGCCGCCACCGACCTTCTTCCGAGGTCCACATGAGGTTTATCTCGCCCATGCGGAGTTCGCGCTCGGATAGGCTTCCTTCCTTTCGACCTCTCTCCTACTCTCGCTTGCAGACTTTCTACTTTGTACTTGTACGAATTGATGCAATTTTTTGACTTGTTCGGTGGGCGGAATGTAGGAGCACAACACCTATGCGGAATCACACCAGGCACACGCTTGTTGAATTAATGGCTTGCCGGCTGCCATGCTATATTCGAGAAGTGTACAAACTATCAGCCACAAGGATCTTTTCATCACCTTGAGTATCATGTTCTTAGAGGTGAAGTGTAAAATGAAGGCTTTATACGTTTGGCACGAGTCATCCAACTCCACTCTTCTCAGCCCTGATCTTCTGAAAATGTGTGACGCTTTGTTCGTCATGTGTTATAAAGCGGTCATTCTAGGTCAATGTAGAGTTACATCCTTCTTAGGTCGTCATGGTGTGTGCTGAGTTTACGATAGACATTATGAGGTCAGATAACTAAGGCAGGCGTCACTAGGAACCAGCACGGGTTACATAAGCTTGTAACCCTAGGGTTTAGCTTACGTAAGCTGGACAAAATTCTCGATTGCGACTTTCTTTGGAGAAAAGTTGCCGATTCTGATCCCACTGCGACTGAGTCTCGTACTCGTAAAGGAAAGAAAGACAAGTGGAAATGCAACCAAGCCTCAAGCTCGGATGCTGCACCTCTCCCAACCTCCCCAAAAAGATCGTGCATAACAATTTCACCTGCTGAAGCCGCAGCTTACCTCAAGGCGCACGACATTACCATGCATCTCCCACCCTCGGACGCATCCCCCCTGCTTCCCGAGGACTCCTTTGATGCCCTCCCTATTCCAGATCGTCTCTGCAGTGCATTTTCCGCTTTCAAGGAGCTGACTCCCATCCAGGCCTGCACGCGGCCTCCTGCGCTCTCAAGAAAGGATGTGGTCGGCATCGCAGAGACAGGCAGCGGCAAGATGCTTGCCTTTGGCATCTTTGGCCCAATAAAAATAA
>Ga0307510_10012667_pt1 | contig 10006 bp, 4 predicted proteins | sample 12_EM_MG_FD_207224 | JGI IMG/M metagenome (GOLD analysis project Ga0307510, IMG submission 207224) | Populus trichocarpa ectomycorrhiza microbial communities from riparian zone in the Pacific Northwest, United States - 12_EM | ecosystem: Host-associated > Plants > Roots > Unclassified | place... | reverse complement strand
AAATCTGCAAGATTGTGCTGGTAATTGTTTCATTGGATAAACCAACAGCACACATCCATATGACAATGGTGGCAACTGGAAATTTTGTGGCATCTTCTAATGTTGCCCTCCTACAATGCCTGGAAGACAACATTCTTGAGAGTTTAGCTCCGCTTCTCCAAGTCCGAGCTTGGTTCTTTGTTATTCAGTGTTAAATCACAAGATAATCTAATAAACTTGGTGCTTACCGGCACTCAGGGTGGTCTCTTTACTCGTTGTTCAACATACAATCAGCTTCATTTAAATTTAATCGAGTCACCCGAGATAATCTCCAAATTAATTCAAAATAAAATAGATTTTAATTCGGTAAGTTATCAAGTTAACTCGACCAAGTTTGGTAAGTATGGCAAACAGTGGTAGTGTGATACTATATCCTCGAGGTTTTTTTAAAATAATAAAAGAATTTGAGTTACAAGACACAGGAATTTAGTACAAAACCTACATGATTTAGACTTCACGGGCTTTGCAGGCCCAAAAATAAAATTCGGAGCATGGAGACACAATTTAGGGAGATGGGCTTGGCATGACTGATCCATAAAACTGCCAATCAGATCATAGTTTTCCTGCTATCTAAACTTTTGTAGTGGATTGCATCACCACACAGTCAGCCCACCAGGATCCTTCCCACAGGATGCATGATGCAGCCTCTGCACTAAGGAAGCTCATTTTTTTTAAGAAAGGAAAATCATGATATTTTTTTCCACTTTGCTTAGCGGCTTGACACCCATCCATAGAGACCTAATTTATGGACTAATTAGGGAAAAATAAAAACATGGTTTTTAGATTATTAGAGTAATTCACGGGTACGCGGTTTATTTTATTTTATTAAAATAGGAGCGTTTCCATGTTTTTTTATCTTGTTATAGAGAGGCTAGGTTTAGAATAAATTTGATAAAGTTTACGAATTTTATTGGATTAATGTTTTTTTTCAATTAAAAAATCAACTTGAATTAGACTCGAAATTAATTTATCAAACCAAGTTAGGTTTAGTGATTATAACCTAAACAAATCCCCACCTGATCCAAGATATTCTTTGCATGAATATGATTGGTAATTTAAAATAATTTTTTATATTTTTTATATTAATTTATTAGTTTTGGTTTTTTTAAGAGATATATAAAAATAGCATTTATAAAAAAGAAAAGATATTTTAGTATTTTATTTGATTTTCTCCTTGAAATATGAAAAACAAACAAATTAAAACTAAAATATTAATTTTTATTTTTAACTATCTATTTAGCTTATCCATTAAAAATGCTATCAGAACATCCACCCTGCTGCCGCAGCATCCAGCCCACCGCTGGCAAATGATCTTTCGTTGACCTTTTTTTAATCCATTTTCCCCAACAGGGAAACATTTTGTAGAGGAGAATCAGTCTTTGACAAAAAGAAACTGTTCCACTGAATCACTGTTAACATATTTTATTTACTCGCAATCGGTAGCAGTGTCCCATCACAATCTCCCGAGCCATAATAGTATCTGCAGAGTAATTACTTCCCTGAATCTCCCCTGGGATAGCTCGAGGGCTACGAATGGAGGAGATGCATAAAAATTACATACATTTAACACACACAAAAAGATCTCTAGAATAAAAATTATTCAAAACTTTACTTGTCAAATATATATAAAAAATAATAAAAAATATTTTTTAAATATTTTTAAATACCTTGTTTATAATTTTGTCCAAAGCTTTCATTATTAAACAAATAGCATAGTAACATGAAGAGTCAATTTAACTCATGCGTCAGGTCATGGATCATGTAAGTTGATTCATAGGTTAACGTGTAAACTTAAACTTTTGTATTTTTGATAAATAGATTGGTTCTTGGAGTTTACAACCAGGCAAAATAATAAGTTTTTTTATGAATAAAATGTGTGGTTCAAGAAAGATCGAAACCAGGAAAAAAAAAAATAGTTGGTGTTCTCCGATTCTTAAAATTCCAAGTTCCAACAAACCTTAAAATTCTAAATGTTTTCACATCTCTGACATTTTCCTAAACACCGCGTGTCGCCGAACTTCAATCTACTCGGTTTCAAGGCTTTTAGAGGTCGCATTGAACTTTAAAAACTGACCTGAAGATGAAAAGTCAATTCAGGACGTCGAAAGAAGTGGAGAACAAAAGGAAGGGGGTCTTGAATTTCAAACGAATCCTCTCAAAATCAAATTGGTCTTTGATTTGACTTTTTGGGCAAATTAAAAAATGTCTCACGACTATATATAGATAGTCTCAGTTTAATCCTTTTATATCGATTTTACTTTAAATATTTATAAATTCTTAATCAATGACTTCCATCCATTTTTAAGGCTTTCCATCCCTGTTTTCTTTCAAAATATCTTCTTCTTCTTTTAAGAAATACATCATTTTATAGGGAATCTGACATTTTTGTTAGGTAATTTTAACACAAATCTTTAATATAAGAATCAAAATAATTCAAAGACAAAATTGATACAATAATAGTTTCGGGGTGAAATTAACACTATCATAATTCTACTTTTCTTTTCCTTTTCACTTGTTTTTTTTATAGAAACCAAAATCACTATGAATTTCAAATAAATTTGATTCACAAAATGTGGGCTTTTTTTTTTGGATTGTGTGTATGAGAGGGAGGGAGGGAGGAGGTGAAATTTTTATCTCTCTCTCTCTCTCTCGCTTTTGTTTTCCAAGTTTTATACTTCTATTAATGAATGGTAAAGTAATGTGTAGTTCCTGTAGTCTCAAAATGTTTCAATTCAGTACTCATAAGTTACCTTTTCAATGTCAACTCCATGGTTTTTGGAAAGGTTGTTGTTTTGATATTACTTTTGTTCTTGTCGTCTTATTTTTATATTTTATATTTTCTTTTTATTTCTTGAAAATGGTACTTATTTTAATAGATTTTTAAAATGATGAAATTAAGATATTTTATTTGATTTTAACACTTAAATTCCCATTATTGAAGCCTCTTTTCCATTCAAACTAGCACCAACAAAACTCACAGGTAATCTGATTTAAGTCAAGTTTATCAGCCTTGTATTTATTGCATGTGTCATCCCTGACCCAATCATCACTCTATTATCCACAACGATTCTTAAGTGCGTTAATCTCAACTCATCCTCCAACTTAATTAATTTTAATCAATCTTGAGGTTTATATTATGTCAATTAATTCAACCAACAAGGTTGTTGGCAGCATTTATATTTCATGCACTTGTTGAGCCTAGCCAGCTTTATGGTACGTAGTTATCTCGATTTTTATCCTGAAAATATCTAAATTTACCATTTTTTTTTAGTTCTTGGATCACTTAATTTCATCTAATTCGAGGATATTCATTCCACTCTAGATCACCTTTCCATCTAACTTCTAATCGCACCTTATCAGTCTCAACCTATAATGCTTAAATCCATTCTTGCTCTCAAGATAGTCGAAGTCATCCCTCCTTCGAAGTTTATTGTTAACTACCAACATAATAATAAAACAATTAAGGAGAAATTTATTATTTTTAGGTTTAAAAAATAATTTGCTAATTTTCATTTATATGTAAACCAAAAACAAAAACAAAATGTATTTTGTTTAGATTATTTAATTAATAATGTTAATGTATTGCAAGTTGCGTTTTAATAATGATTTTTAATAGAAAATATATTAAAATAATATTTATTTAGATTTGTTTTACATTTTTACATTGTCACGTGAAAATTATATATATAAAAAAAAAAAAAACAGAAACCACACATCTCAATGCTGAACAGGTGAGGGCATACAACGACAACGGACATGTTTTCTTTTAGACTTATTGCATAATATTAATTAAACCGGGAAATGATATCGATGTCATTATGGAACGCACAAAAAGCTACGGGCACAAGAAAGCAGGACCGCTCCCTCCTCCACCCACATTATACACTTCAAGAACTCCTTTTTCAAAAAGTCACCATTGCAAAAGAGCAAAGCCTCCAATTATCTCAAAAGGAGTGGTGCGACTCTAGCAACATGCTTCTTATTTCATTATTCACAGAATGCAGTACTGTATCATCATTGTTTTTTCTATCGACTTAGCTAAGAAAAGGACTACAACATGATGATATCAATGCCATTATGCATTACAGAAAGCTACTGCCCTTGAAAGCAGGCATTGGCATCCCCACTACCCACGTTATACTCTTCCCACAACAAGAAACCAAAATCTCTAATTATCTAAAACCTTGCCCTCTTTAATGAAGTGACCGTCACAGCAGCTCCCAGGGATGACTTGCCAACCTCTATCTCAAAAGAATCATACCTTAAAAACAATTCCACGACAAGCAGCCTAGCCACGAGTACAACAAAATCCTTCCCTGCACACTGTTTATTTCCCAACGTTGGCTTCTCTGTCTCAGGCCCATTAGACCACAGCACATGCTTCAACAACTCCTCTCCCTCCCCAATAAACCTGTCAGCAACAAACTCTTCAGCCCGAGTAAATATTTTCGGGTCTTTAGTAGCAAATGGTTGAAACCCGAATAACAGCTCCCCTTCTTTGACTTCGAAAGCAGCATCGTGGCTTTCAATTATCAGATCACGCTTTGCTTTACCGTACTGTAGAGGGACTGGTGGTTCAATCCGGAGTGCTTCATAGACTGCTGATTTCATCAACGGCATCTGTTCCATACCCCTCATTGTAACATTTCCACCGTCGGATTGAACAACTGATCTGATCTCTTCGGCTAACTGAGCGTGGAGTTTGGCCCCGGCACGGCCTAGCCATTTCATCATGTTTGGAAATAAAATCTTCATTCCACCGAACGAGTTAAAGCATGTGGAGAAGAGAAGATTATGGCATGCCTCCTCTCGTGAAATTCCTAAATTCTCTGCTTCATCGAGCAGGAAGCTTGACGAAGCATAGAAGAAATCGTAAAGGCGCTGGTAGTTTTTTTTAATCATTGATGGTGGTAGACGGAAGGAGTGGATTGTAAGATCTTCGAGATATTTTGGAAGACCGAGAGAAAGGACCGGACCAAGGTTAAAGAGCACCCATTTTGAAACTAGACCAGGGCCGTCAAGGCCAAGACTGGTCTGTGCCGGTTCAGTACCAAACCAAGCCCGAGCCAAGAAGTTAAAAGCTGCTTGATCATTAGCAGCGACGAAATTAGCTTTCCCTTTGAGAGCCAAATCTTTTTCAAGACTCGTAAAGAGTTCTGTGTAACTGGCTTTGAATTCAGGGATTACGTGATCACGGCGTGACTTGAGGAGATAGAACATGAATTTCTTCAATTTGGCGTGCATTGGCTCGGATGGATCGAGATAGGACAGAATTCGATAGCCACCAGTGAGTTCTGTTGAAGGCATGTAAGTACCTGTAAAAAGGTCTTTCTTTTCAACTTTTGTCACGTCAAATAGAACCGGAAAGCTCTTGCCGTCAAGTAAAACCACAACCTGTGGATTTGGAGCAATAAAAGGACCTGGTCCCATGTTGGCTCTAAACACCGTTGATCCGTATTTCAGAACTTTGGATTTGAAGAAATTGTCTCTGCCCTGGTTATAAAAATAATCCATACGATCTTTAAAGGGACCGACAAGAGGAAGGCCATAATCACCAGGGATTTTACGGATCGGGAGTTTGGTGTTTTCAGGTGGTGAAACAGTAACACCTGGAGCCGAAACTGATGGTTTTTCTGATACTGATGCTCTGATGGTACGGAAGGACAGTCTACGAGTTGAGGGCTTGGAAGTAGATTTGTTTTTTAGTGACTGGAATTGGGGTTGAAGGGTTGGAAAAGCTAGAGAAGATGAAGCCATGTTTGTGCTTTGGCTAATCTACCTGGCTATTCTTGAGAAAAATGGGGTGTGGGGAGCAAGTGGAGTGCCGAGTCTTTATTTATAGCAGTACTGGGTTTTATGAGTGCGGGTGGTCCATTGACGACCACCACAAGCCTAAAATTTGTGCTCTGATAGAGTCGTGAAAAGAATGCTTTAATAGTAATTAATACTCGGTATCTGTTTTACTTTTCGACTTGGATTTTTTCCCTTCTTGAATGGCACCTAAAGAAAATTCTCGAGGAAAGGAAGCATGCGTGTATACATGTCATTTCCTCAATTTTCTTTTAAGTCTGAACAGTGCATGTGTTTTACCATGGATCAATATTTATTGTTTTATTCTTAGATCTGCCTTTCAAAAATTGATTAAAGAGAAAGTAATAATTAATCATCTTTAGTCTGAGGCTATATTTGTTTTTATATTTTAAAAATATTTTTTAAAAAATTTGAATTTATTTTATTTTTTTGCTTCAAATTAATATTTTTTTGGTGTTTTTAGATCATTTTAATACGCTGATTTTAAAAATAATTTTTAAAAAATAAAAAAAATATTATTTTGATACAAAGTGAAAAACACTTTGAAAAACAACCGCAACCACATTTTCAAACAAGCATTTAGACAAGATCTTGTCCATCTATATACGGACCGGGCATGTTGTTAGATTCATTATTTCTAGGTTTGGCCTATCCTTGAGTTCATGTTTTTTTTTTTCATAAATATATCATAAATATTTTATCCACACAAGTTAAAAATATTTTATTAATACTTTAATAAAAAATTTAATAAAGAGTAAGGGTATAAAAGAGGTATACCTTAATAATTTAAATTTATTAAAGTATCCTTTCAAATAAGGTTTTTTTTTTTTCATGAAAAATAACATATATATTTTAAAACTTTCTTTTAAATTGTAACATTTTTTTTTAAACAATACTTATTTAATTATCGAAAAATTTTCAAATACATAAATTTTTTTTTACAGGTATTAAACATGATCCACCAGCCCCTTTGCAAAAATAAATAAATTAAATTGTTAAAATTAAGAGATTAATTAAACATCTTAAATACCAACTTGGCTCACAAACCGACATCATGACTTTGAAAGATTTTTTTCTTTTGATAAATCCAATAGATGAATGATAGCATCACTTTGTTTCTTTAATTATCCATTCACCTTTCTTGTTGCATTCTTTACACTATTTTTGTTCTACATTTGATGTTAATTGATCACCTAGCAGGATGAGTTGTCTTTAGAGAATACGAGTAATTATAAATCCTTGTCTATGTTCATGTAAATCATATTGTCAATTATATGAATCATAGAATAATTGTATTAATGAATCTAGTATCAATTTTTTAAAAATAATATGATGTGATGAATAGTGTGTTTATAATATTAGCTGTAAGATGCTTTGCAAAAATATTTTTTATTTAAAAATATATTAAAATGATTTTTTTAAAAACAACATATCAAAACTATAAAAAAAACACTAAAATAATATTAATTTAATTTTTTTAAAATAAAATATATTTTTAAAATATATTCAAAAACAAAAACTAACACACTCGCTAAATGGCTTGATCTGCCACCTTTGCCCATGCGATGGTCGACTCTCTATTGTTCAAATTTGATAATGCATTCTAATTAAATATTCAGTAATATTTTGTTTTTATAAAATTAATCCAGTTAGATAAACAATTTTCACATGAAATGAGACTAAAACCACATGCATATATCATATGATCTACGCGTAATCATCTACACACGTAATCAATGAAAAAAAACGAATTCTCTTATATAAACTTTAAGTTACTTGTACGCTAATCATGTGATCAATCCGTCCCTAATTTTTTATTAGATTTCGAGACTAGTCAACTTTATCTCAAAATCTAAAGCCTAATTTATTCCTTGAATTAATTAAAAACTCTTCTAAATTTCATCAAATCGCCATGCGACTTGAATCCATGACTTTTGAAGAATATTTTTATTTTCATGAAAGTGATTCCACACAAGTTCAATCCATGCAACATCATTTATTTAGTATATGAATTTATTACTGAAAACATATTTTTCGACCAAGGTATTTCTATTATTATTTGCTAATTTTTTGGCCGTGACTAGTGACTAGAAGTGAATTAAACTACAGCTAACTATTAACTTCAACTGAGCCAATTTTATTGTTTTAAATAAATTATTAACACAAAGATATATAATTTTGAATAATCTAAACAAACATAATAGTAAAATGATGATAGATTGAGCCATAATTAAATCAGTAAGTTCCTCGTAGTTAATACTCCTGAAGTAGCAGAGCCTTTCCCAATCTACCATAGTGTATTTTATGAAGGTCTAATCTTATTTTAACCATGATGGGCATCCATAAAAGATAACCGATCTGCATCGATGATTCGTCAATGGCAGTCTAATTCTAGACTACACAACAAGCTACCCCACCCCATCCCATGCTTTCCCATCCCATGCTTACTGGGCAACTATCGTGGTTAGCTAGTTGCGACAATCCATCATCTTATCATCGTTTTCTTGGAACCAATAACTATCCATTTTGCAAATCATGTGAAGACAACGAACCCCAAAAAGAGGCCGTCCTTCGATTCTCATCCACGTTGGGGATTTAGTTTCCAGAGAGCGGGTCGTCACATCCTGTGGACTGTGGCCGCCTTGTCCACAGTGACAAAGGAAAGCCAAAATATGCTTCATAATTACATTGATTTGCTTCTTACTCGTGTTGTCGAGTTGCAATATGCCATTTCAAGTTAATTAAGCAACATGTATAAAATCTTAGAAACAGAAAGTGCGGCTGTTAGGGTGTCACGGTCACCGGCTTTATGCTGCGCATGTGTTAAATTTTGTATGGAGTAGCCAGTAGCTGAGATGAATGGGACATGACGGTGGTTGCGGCTGCGGCTGTGGCTGTGGCTGTGGCTGTGGCTGGGCTGTGGCTGAGGGTTGAGGGTCAATTTCATGAATATTTTCAATGCCTAATTCTACCAAAGAATGGTAAGGTTAAGGTCCACAACATACTGCCAAAAGCAGGAAAGAGTCAAACCGTTGTCCTTTCAGCTTCCGACCACTGTTACTATTACCGCGTTTTCTAACGGTCAAATGCACGTGTGTAGTAACCTTAAAGCTATTCCAATAATAATAACAAACAAGCATTTAGCTGGATCAGCAAGCATTTAAGGATTGAAAAGGGACAAACTTTATTTTATAATTCAAAATTCATTACACCTTGCATTAACTGGAAAAAAAAAAAAACAACAACAAAGAAACACGATAGGTGCTGCTTCCATTTGTATAGTTTCCATGCAATATATAATATATATTCAGATTATTGACCATTTATTCAGATTTTTTTCAGACAACTTCAAATTTACTATTCAAGTTAATGCTATCTGTACATTCAAATAATTTCTGTATTAATTGTGCAATAAATTAAAATATCTTATTTTTCTCAAGAAGATACGTGATGTGAGAGAAAGATACCTGAATGAATACCATTTAGAGAATTTGGGATTTTAGAAACTCAACAATTTCATTACTTATATTTAATAGAATGATCCATTAAAACAAAAAATTCTTTAATAATATAAGTAATTTGAAAAATACCTTTGATGTTTAATCGAGACAGCCCTAATACCTGAATGATAATTTCAAGCTTCATCAAGAAGAATTTATGTAAAAAATGGACAGGACAGTAAGGATTTAGCTCATTGAGACGTGGTTAATCCCTACATGGATTCACAATTTAATATGAATTTGTTTCCATAGAAAAGGTAAGATATAGGCGCTACTGAGACAAATCAACAAGGAATCCCATCAACGCATCAATTTTGCTTTGATAATCGAAGCAAAAAATCTTCTTGTAAAGGACCGAGAGGTTCAGATTCAGCACATATAACGAGAAGTTGCGTGCCGTTTGTAACCGCGTTTTAAAGGTGTTCTATCAGATAAAAAGTTTTTACTTCAATTTTTATATATAATCTTGAATTATTTTAATTTGTTAATATTAAAAATAATTTTAAAAATATTATTTTAATATATTTTTAAATAAAAAGCCCAAACACCCTTAACTAAAATCTTTTAATAAAATACTTCATTATTGTTTTTTTCTTGTATGGCTGTATTTAATTTTGTATTATAAAATTAATTGAGTCTGCTTTACCTTTATATAT
>Ga0307510_10012666_pt1 | contig 10006 bp, 5 predicted proteins | sample 12_EM_MG_FD_207224 | JGI IMG/M metagenome (GOLD analysis project Ga0307510, IMG submission 207224) | Populus trichocarpa ectomycorrhiza microbial communities from riparian zone in the Pacific Northwest, United States - 12_EM | ecosystem: Host-associated > Plants > Roots > Unclassified | place... | reverse complement strand
CTTGAAAGCAGGGGTATAATAACTTTCTTGCTGTTATCTGCATAGTGAAATTACTGACATGCCATTAGAGGCAAAAACTTAAACACTGGCGGGTAGGGGTACTTTCAACTTTTTTTTTTTTTTTATAGTTGCACAGTAAAATTATTAAAATACTCTTGAATTATAATTGTCTTTACTTTGGGTAAAGGGTGTTCTTGTTTTTTTTTTTTTTAATAATTATCGAGTTTGAATAAGAACAATTTAATATTTGGCATATATAAAATATTATTTTATCTGAAAAAACGGTTGTATTTAGGTGTTCCTGTAGTCTTTGAACGATACTTGTAAAGCTGTCTGGTGGCTAAACTCTAGCTTCCACAATGACATTTTAAATCCTCACGGCAATACCTCCATTACCGGGTGGTACATGTGGTAAAAATATGTTAAATTTTGTGCGAGTGGCCATTTCTTTTTTTTCCCCTTCATTCTTTCATCTCCCCGTCAGTTTTAGAGTCTTTCCCTACTTACTTTTAAAGCAGTTCTTTGATTTTTTTTTTAGATATGATTCTTATTTTTTTATTGCTGTTTTTTTTTAAATAACCCATGGAATTAATTTTTTCTTTAATTTAACCCTCATTTGTTTTTTTCAACTTTTAGATATGCTTCCCATTATTTTAATTGTTAGTTTTTTAATCATTCTCTTAATTAAATTATCTTTTCAATTGCATCCCTCAATATCTTATATAATTCTTTTAATTAATTTTTTTTCAATTGCACCCTTGATATTTTAGTTCATTTTATTCTATATCAAATTTAATTTTTATTTTTTATTCCTACTTGTTTTGTTTTTAATTCTTTTTTTATTTGAATTTTTTTTATTTTTTTTATATCTTAATATTTTTTTAATCAGGATTTTGTTAACCTTTCAGATTATAGACTTGAAAAATTTAACCTGTTTGATTTAATTGTTTTTTATTGTTTTATAATTGATTTTCACAATTCCATTCTTACACGGGGCTATCTTGATTTTATTCTCTAGATAATAAATTTTGCATGTTAATCTAATTTTACATGGGAAAATATTCTTTTAATTTATCTTTATTATTATTGCTTTAATTTTTATTATATTATCAAATTAATCACGTTTAACATGAATATACCAATATATTGTGATTATAAAAACCAACTTATTATACGCACATCCAATCCTCCATCCGTCCATCGGTCTCGCGTTGCTGTCCAAATTGGCGCCCTTCGCTGTGGAAATAAATTATTTTGTGGTCTTTTAATAATGTACGCTCCCTGTCCTTTCTTCTTCTTCACCCCAAAATTCTAGGGTTTCAATTCGTCCCTATCTCATTCAATTTTCTCCCATTTTTTGCAGTGATTTTCATTCATCCAAAATCAACATTCACCTATATTTACAATGTCAACCTCGAAAGCAATCCGTTCCTTAATAACCCGTGAAAATGTATGGAAACATCTCTTCAGGTCCGCAATAAATCACAATAGCCACAAATTCGATCAAACTCGATGCTTGAGTAGCCTTGCCGGTATCTTGAATCCATCAATTAGTAGAGGAACTTACAATAACCGGAAAGATTTTGATCTCGCATCAGGAAATTTGTATAATAACACTACTATAAAACGAGGGTTTCTTGGCTGCGGTGACGGTGAAGAAGGTGGTGTTTTATCGAAGGTTTACGAAGAGAGGCGCGTGTTAGGGTAATTTAGTTATTTCATTTTACTAACTCCTATTGTATTACCTTGAGGATTTTAATACTGCAATGCAAATTCAGAAATTAGTTTTTTTTTTGTTTTTTATGATTGAGCTGTTTTGCTGTGTTATTTTTGTGGAATTTAGGTATTCTCCGGAGCAGTTATTTGATGTGGTTGCTGCCGTTGATCTGTATCATGGGTTTGTACCGTGGTGTCAGCGGTCGGAGATACTGAAACAGTACCCAGATGGATCATTTGATGCGGAGTTGGAGATTGGTTTTAAGTTTCTCGTCGAGAGCTATGTTTCTCATGTAGAATTAAATAGACCGAAGTTTCTCAAGGTAAACACATCTGCTTCTTGGTGTGAGATTTGCATCTAATTACATGTCTCCGAATGAGAATGCTAATTGTGGATTCCATCAAGGAGTGTGGCTGAAATTTTAGTGGCTCTTTTTGGCATTGAAGTTCAGACTTGCAGGTAAAAGGAGGTATACAAAATAAAAAAAAACAGAAATTTGCCCTTATGAAGGAGAAAAAGCAAGTTGAAAATCAATGTTCAAAATTAGGCAGCAATGTTGTCATCAAATAAATTTGATTGAACAAATGTCTCTAATACATGTATTGATTATAAGCAAACTTGCGGTAGTTTTTACGCTGCTTGCTTTTTGAGACACTTGAATTAAAATCTCGAGGGCAATTCTCATACCACTCACCTATTTAGTAAGAAGTTGCTGCCAGTTCAGGAAGTCTTTAGTGCGGAAAAGTTGCTGTATTAAATACCCGAGTTAGTTCTTATACTTGCAATTGAATATTTTGTTTTTTTTCTTATTCTCAGACTAAAGTTGCTACTATCATTTGTTTTCAAGTTTTTTTTTTTGTTGATAATGTTACTTTTGACTGTCCTTTACTTCCAGACAACTTCATCAGAGAGTAACCTCTTTGACCATTTGATAAATATTTGGGAATTCAATCCGGGGCCAGTTCCAGGATCTTGTGAACTTTATTTTTTAGTGGACTTCAAATTCCAGTCACCACTTTACAGACAGGTAAAGATCTTATTTTCTTGAATTTGTTAGTTTTAATTTGAAATTATGAAGTTGAATACATGCTTCTCTTGCATGTTTCATTCACCACTCATTGTGCAAATGATTATATACATACTTTTTATGACGTATTTGTTTTTTGCTAGCAGAAAAGTTACTAAATAAATGAAAAATGCGGAATTGCTCCATTTGAAATTTAAAAGAGGCACGCGACATCTTGCAGTTTGGCTTACACTTTTACTAGACATTTTATCAAGGCATAAACTTGATTGGCACTTTTGAAAGATATTGAAAATGGATTAGAAACTAATTACTGATAGAAAAGTTACAATTTGAAGTGGGATAAGGTGGCATGCTATCAAAAAACAAGCAAACTACACATGCATGCTGAATGCAAAAATAACTCCATGCCCCTTGTCAACACCAATATTCTCACTTGTAATGTGACTGATATCTAACTTCATGATGCCTGATTTATGCTTATAAGTGATGTTTAAATTAAAATCTCAAAAAGAATAATGTAGAATAACATTTTGAATATCTTTTGAGGGCATTATTCTGAAGTGAAACTGGAAAGTGGACACAAAATTGGATGAAAACAGTGTCCACTTTCCTGTAAGAGCTTTACTCTGTGATTTTGTAGTTGTCAGTTGTGTGAATGAGTTATCAATCTTTTCAGAAGCATATATTTCTTTGAACAAAGTTAAATGCACCAATTAAAAATAAAGTAATTTAGTTCACATGAAACTCCAATCTATTGTGCTTCTATGATGTGTGTATATAGAAATTCCAAAAGCATTAGCATACTTGCTCTTCAAAGAGGGGCCAAACATTTCAGAAGTCCCAACGAGCCTATTGTTTTAGTTTGTAAACTGTAGTTGCTGAGTAGACTTGCAATTTGATAAATGAAGACACAGTTTGATATGAAAAGGTATTTATTGCATCATTCTGTCTTTAGTAATTTCTCCTATGGGTCTCAAACACTTGAATAGGAAATCTATCCTCCCTGGTTAACATACCTGGTACAGTTAGTCACAGTCACTTAAGAAGCCTAATTTTGCCAATTGAAAATATTAAATTGGTTGGCATGAAAAATATGAGAAGGGGGGCGATTTGTTGTGCTAGTTTTGAGGAAAAAATTGTAAATTTGTAGATTGACAATAGCACTTTCATAATGGTTTGAAGAACATTTCTAACCTGAAATTGAAAAGTGGAAATGTAGCTGGATGAGAAAAAAACTGTTCACTCTCCTATGAACGTTACACTTGGCTCTTGTCCATGTTTGTAGTTTGGACACAATTGATTACAATGATCAAAGGATGAATGTAGCCTGCAAAATTAACTGTCTGTTTTTTATTTGGCCTTTTTTTCAAAAAAAAAAGAAAAGGTATTTTCTTTTATGAAATAAAGCACAAACTACATATATAGCTCAAACAAACAAAGCAGATGGAGGGAAGGAGCTGCTTTTATCATCGTCGTTCTCTAGCCTCCTCCTAGTTCTAGTTACACTACATCAGAATGGGATGATGGAGTTGTTATATGAATGGATTTATGGTATGATGGGCTGGGTGTAATTCGCACCAGGATTGTGTTGCCTTGAAAAGACAGGTGAAAAGATTGGAGGAAAATTCTGGATTGCCAAAACCTTTTTTGGAATGACAATTCAAAGTCTCAGCCTATAAGTTGTAGATTGGGATCACTGTGGTAGTAGTGATGGGCCATTTCAGATTTATAAGTTTTAAATGTCATTGAAAAAGGCCAACCTAAATTGGGATAGGTGGGGGTAGTGGTGACTTGCTGTAACTCTGGATTAGTCATCTTCTCATAGCTCAAAATTCAGTCACCAGCATAATTTTACCATGTCAGCACTCATATATTTCTCATGGAAAGAATATCTGTAGTATGCTTGAGGCTTCAAGATTGTTTTACAAAATCTGGTATATCTTGATTTAGTGAGGGCTTTGTTTGACAGGTGGCATCCATGTTTTTCAAGGAGGTAGTCTCCCGACTGGTTGGTTCGTTCGATGAGCGCTGCCGATTGATATATGGACCAGGGGTCTCAGTCCTTGAGAAATCCTACGGAGAGAAGGCATAAAAGTTTCTTATAAAGCATGGTCTAATGCTGGACGTGGAGCTCATATGAAAATACTCTCGAGGATCAAATTAACATTCCCGTCATGCGCTCTGCCCTCCACGGAACACTGATCTCTTTATTGATCGTCATTCAAAGCTTTTTGTCAACCTTAGCCCCATTAGGCTTTCCCTTGTTTACTTTACTCACATTTTAATTAGGCCTTTTTTAGTTTCGAATACCCATAAATGCATGTTTTTTTTTATTTAATTGCCAAGTTAAAATACCACCTATACGAAGACGAGTTCTGTATCAATATCTAGATATGGAATCTCGTTGTTTAGGTAAACTTGAGCAATAACTGTAACTGGATTCTTACTTGATTGGGCCTCAGTTCCTCAATTATACTTCCCACCCCTCTTGGTAGACAGCAACCTTTGATCATACGTGCATTGTTTAGCTCACGACTTCATGCTTGCCCTAGCAACTCAAATCAGCCTTTGATCATTCGTGCATTGTTTCAAGGCTGCTAGCTGTTGTTATGTCTTCATATGCAAGTTTATATGTCCAGGTAAACAAGGGTCATTAATGTCGATTAATTGTTGGGTTTAACAATTACAGTGATGGATTTTAAACCGATTCTGAAGCTGGAAAGTTGGCAAGTATGAAGCCATTGAAGGTCCGAATGGTTACTGCTCGTACGTTGGCCCAAGGTTTTTGAGAAGTTTTTCTGGGCTTGATCCAAGGAACGGAAAGAGCTAAAACATTAATATGTTTGGAACCAAAATTAAATTCAATTCATAATCTATTACAATTCTCATACCACAAAATTAAATTCAATTCAAGTGTTTGGAATACTGTAAAAATAAATTGAATTAGCAATATTAACTATTTTGAGTTTAATTTATAATTCATTTTTGTTACATAAATCATTTGTTACAATTTACAATTTGGTCAAAGGAACCCAGCTCAAAATTTTTTAGACATTAGCCTATATATTTTCTACAGTAATCCCACTATGCGAAAGAAAGTGTTAGAAAATGAGGGAAAGAGACAGTGAAGAGTTTTGTAAGAAATCAAGTTTGCATTAAGGGTATTTTGAAATAATATTTTTAATGTCAATTCCAAAAGGATAGCAAATAAGAGGGTGTCTCTTCTCTGATTTGTTTTTGGTTATTTTTTAGCAATTAAATTTTATTTGGAATTCAAATAAATACACTTAAAAAGATTTTAAACTAAAAAATATATTTAACCCTTAAAATTAAATTGAATTATAAGAGTTCCATAGAGCTTATAATGAACAAATTTCTTTTGCTCGGAAGGTGGTTACCCTCTCCTCAAAATCTGTGATGAGAGGATTGGAAGAGAACTGAAAGAGCGGCTGCGGGAGAGAGTTGCAGTAATGGATGACAGACTAAATATAAATATCAATTCATGAAAATGACATGTCAGGATTGGGAGTGGAGGATAATGGAAAAGGAGTGCATGGTGGCCAAATATCTTGACGGGTTCCACACTCGGAAAGGAAAGCACTCCCTCATCAAATGATGGCTTCACCATTTCCTTGGTGTCATCAATCTGCACGATCTCGGACTGGAACCAAACAACCATGCTCTTGCCCCATCATTCATAATGGTGTCGAGCTTTTGCTAACATCCTCACCCTCGTGTTCACCCTCACCAGCCAGTACTGCCTCATTTCCATTAAAACACGAGCAATGTTCTCGTTTTATAGAGTAGGGCAATCTACTTCATACACCGAGAAGGTAATCATTCGATGATGATGATGATGATGAGCCCACCTTCACCATGCATATGATGGAGGTCTTAGTGGAAGCAGTAAGAGCTGTCATGATCTCGAGACCATGCCATATGGTGATAAATGTCGTTAGATTCCCTTTTACCTTGTGGTATCCGCATTCCAATAATTCATCTACTTTCCGGGATCCTCCAGCTGGAAATTGTGACGTGGCATACTGAAAGATCATGGTAGGTCCTCTCTATCTGGGTGAATGCTGATGATTATATATCCCGATATTAATCAGAGTTTCATCTCGACCACAATTTTGTTTTTCCTACCATCGATTAATTATGATGCACAGCAATAGAATATCTCCATTTTTTCTGCCATCGATCAAATCCAGTCATTATCTGCCGCATGTTACACAAATTAAAGAAGCCAATTATAACTCAACTTTTTATTTTTTTTTCCACTCCTTTCTTTTTCCTTCCTTTCTATTGTATAGTTAAGGAGGAGTTTGTCACACCAATCTCCTAATTACTATGGTAATGATGCATATTAGTTAGTATCTTTGATTATATTCATGCTTTTAGTTAGCTTAGTAAACCAACCTCTCTAATTACTTTTTATTATTACCTAATCAGTTAAATTTACCCACCAAACATGTATTTATAAACATACACAACCTGTTGTCCATTAAACAAGCTTGCAGTCTTGTCTTAATCATTCACTTATATTTCACATCTTTGTACGTAAATGTCTTATTGATCAATTACACATTAAAAGAGTTCAAGCATGATACACATGCATTTACATGTGTGATGATCTATAAGATGAAAACTCATTCTTGTTGAGGTGCGCGCAAGCTGACCCGGACACCCACATTAAACTAAAAAAAAAAAAAACTCACTCTTTCTATGTGTGTGTAAGCGCGTGTAATGAGAGAGAGAGAGAGAGAGTTTAGCTAACAGACGACTGAAATTCTTAGAACTCCATAACTATATCAACGATATAAAGTTTTAGTTTTAAATCAAGATTTAAAAGGATACTTATTTTGGGAATCAACAACGGATAATTAGTTGCAGATTCCTTAGATAATTTATTTTTCAAGAGATAATTTATTGTTTTTAATTCAACTTTGGATTTTTTCATTGCTAAATACATTGCTGATATTAAAATACACACACACACACAATCCATTGCTAAATCAACAACTGGATTAGTGTAGTCCAAGAACGTTCAAACAATGCAGGATGCATGCGTGCATGTTCTGGAAAGTGGACTGATGAAGCGTGAAGATACCTGGAAACAACCCAGAAAAGAGGGTTGAAGATAGCCGGCTTGCATATATCAGATACAAGATAACTCAGAAAGGGCAGTTCATATGATTAATTCTGTGCTATCGGGTCAAAAAGAATACCTTCAATTTTGTTTCTTTTTATTCTCTATTTGTCTCCTTTTCACCCTTATTAGCTAACCTGTTGCTTGACTTAAAATCAAGAATGAACAAACAATTTTGTTAGGAATCGTTATCAATTAAATTTCCCTTCCTTCGACTAGATGGAAGTAATATCTAAGATTTAATCTCTTAACAACCTCACGATCAAACGGATATGGGTTTCACGTTAAAAATAATAATTTAGATTAAAAAAGATCATTGAGATATATCAAAAAGATCACTAAAATATTCATTAAAGTTTTTAGATGGGTAACCTAATTAATAAACCAAAAAGTTTTCTCTACTAAAAAAATTAAGAGAACTATGTACTATACCAAGATCATACGGATATAGGTTTCACGTTAAAAATAATAAATTAAATATGATGTTGACTAAAGTATTTTTATAAAAAATATACTGAAATGTTAATATTATAAATTGAATTGGGCCAAATCAGGTTAACCTATCTAACTCTATCTAGATCATGACCCCGACTGAGTTTAAACAATCTTGCTTTCTAAAATCTATTTTTAATTTAATTAAACGATTATAAAAATAAATATAAAATGAAAAGACAATAAATAAAACTATCAAGGACATATATATATTTTTAAATCAAAATTACCATATTTGGTTCGTGTAATTTTTTTTTCATTTTGAAAATAAAAATTATTTTTTATTAGTAGCATTGTTCATTGAATAAAAAGCAACAACAAATAGATTTTTTTTTATATGAAAAAACTGTATTAATTTGAAATAAAAAGGAAATAACACACACACACACACACACACACACACATATATATATATATTAATTTAGGTACATAATAATTGAAAAAGAAATCTTGTTAACATTTCCATTAAAATTTAAAAACATGGAAAAATTGAATAATAATTAAATATCATGTTAAGGATTTTTTATAGTGCATTTCAATAAAAACTAAAAAACAAAAACATAAAAAAAAGGGTCAGGTGCTTGAGCTAAAGAGATGGGGTTCACATGTCTGGCCTTTTTTTTTTTTTGTTCAAATGACAAATGACATATCATCCATCTTTTTATTTTTATTTTTAAAAATAAAGCAAACAATGCGCCATTTATCATGCCAGACAATACATTGTTTGCTTGCTACTATTATAGTCACCAAAGTGTTGGTTAAAAAATTGGGCTGAAGTTTTTTGTATAAAAAAAACTATTTATCAATCTATTTTCATCAAAAAAATATTTAATAAACACTTTTAGAATATCAATAAACTAATTTTTCAATCTAAAACACCTCTAATTCGGTATAGGAACACAAAATTGAATTTTCTTTCTCAACCTTCATCTATTTTTTTTTGTAAGATAGATGGTCAAAAACACCTAATTTGAACTTTTCTCATCAAATAAAAGTTAAAATTTTGAGCGAATTCAAGATTGACAACGTGATTTTTTTTTTTCAATTTGATTCTCTTTTTTTCTATTTGTGTTTTTCCACTACAAATTCAAACCAAGTCTTATTAAATCAATCTCCAATCAAGTTTTACAATATGATAAAAACCTTTAAATCTCTATAACACATGAAGATAAGAGACTTTTGGCCACAAAATAGCTCACAACATAATGCAATAAAAAAATAATTTGATGACAAAAAAAATACTATTGTAATTAAAAATAAAACTAAAGTGCAGTTTGGAACTACATTCCAAACAGTATTTCATTAAAATTTATTTTTTATTTAAAATTTATTTTTTTATGTTCTTGAATTATTTTAATATGTTAATGTTAAAATTGATTTTTTAAAATATTATTTTAATATATTTTTAAAATAAAAAATAATTTAAAAATCAACCATTATAGTAATTATAAACACAAGTGTTAACAATAAACATCGGTGCAACAAAACCACTAAGCACTTTTAAGTTTATTTTGTAATTGTAATGCAATTGCAACACGATGGATTTTTCCTTATCAACACAACATGCAATGATCATGGCCACACACACAATTTTTAATTATAATCAAAGTTAACGCACATG
>Ga0307510_10012665_pt1 | contig 10006 bp, 8 predicted proteins | sample 12_EM_MG_FD_207224 | JGI IMG/M metagenome (GOLD analysis project Ga0307510, IMG submission 207224) | Populus trichocarpa ectomycorrhiza microbial communities from riparian zone in the Pacific Northwest, United States - 12_EM | ecosystem: Host-associated > Plants > Roots > Unclassified | place... | reverse complement strand
CCCTGCTACCGCTACGTCTCCACCCTATCAGAAATCATCTCATCCGGCGCACTGTACCGTATGTAGAACACCGCACCGGAACACAACGTGCTCGCTCGCTCGCCACCACCACCACCACCACCACCCAACGCAAAGCGAATCGGAGCTAACGGCCGGATTGTATCTGACAATGAAGGCGTCAGGGTAGGGCAATCGAATTGGTTGCTCAGAGGACGATGCGAGCCGGACATCCGCCGCACGAAAGGGGGAGGGAGGCGGTGATGGTAATGGTGGTTGAAGGGTCGATGTGATACGTCAAGGGAAGCATAAATAAATAAATAAATAAAATAAAAAGGGCACCTATCAAAACGGCTGGCACAGAAAGCTCCAACGCAGCTTATGCTTATTTCGCATCAACACCATCGCCAACTCCATCGTACAGTGCAGACTATCAAGTCGCCCTTCTCAAACTTAACCCCGCCACATCGCAGATGCTGTTATGTACCCAAACGGTGATGAAACTCGTTAACCGCTGGTTGGTCCTTTAATTAGAAGGCTGCAGAGACAGGTAAGGGGGAAGGGAAAAAACAAAATGTGCCCAACCTATTCACAAATCATCACTCGTACGGGCTGAAGTCATTTCATCCCTCTTCCTCCTCCTCCTCCTCCACCTCCTCCTGCTGTTCCTCCTACTATTCCTCTCCCGCTCTCCAAAGGACTCCACCGATGCTCCGACGGAACAATTATTCCTTTTTCCCCCTCCAGGCGTGGTAGGATAGGCTGCTGCCGGTATATGGTTATCAGCAACGTTTCTTTTAGAACAGCCTCCAGGGAGCAAGAGGCGGTTGCAACAAAGCCCAGCTGACTAACACAGTGCACAGTATAGTGCTGGGCGGCTGCGGGCGGTAGTGGGCAGGCAGGTTGCAGCGACTCCGCCCACCCCGTTACATACAAAAGATGTTTGACCAAAAGCCGTACTACAGCCTGGGCTGGGCCCGGAGATGAAAGTGTACATCGCGTCACACTACGTTGGCATGCTTCTTATTTTTATTTTTCCCTTTCTCTCGTGTCCCCCCAAGAGAGGAAGGAAGAGAGGAATGGCTGACGTGTTTGGACGCAATAATAGTCTAAACTCACACAGCCTATAACCAAAAGACGCGTTATGGTTTTTCTTCTTTCCTTCGTTATCAATTCCAAGAGCCGAGGGGGGAAAAAAGGTTAGGCCTGGACCTGATCTAGTCTAATCGTACTCCTCGAGTGATGGCCCGTGAATATGAATCGAGGGCGTACACCAGTATCTTCTGCTAGGGCTCTGCGATGATAGCCCCGCTAATTTACGCCTTGCATATTGGGATGCATAAAGAGGATCTGGTCGGTATCACATGGCATACGGCGCCAGTATGGTAGATAGCTGGATACAGGGGTGTGAACCCATTAACCGGAACAAACAGGGATATTTTTGGCTGGTTAACCTTAAATAACTGTTCCGTAACTTCTTGCCGGACCTTGGCATCCTTGTTATAATCATGTAGTGTTCATTGCCGTGAATTTTTTGTTTTTTAATGTGCGCGACGTTCGAGGTTTTTTTTTCTGTCGAGAATCGGCCAGGTCTGAGGTATGGTCGGCGCGAGTGCGAATTTTTTCGCTTCATTTGCGAAAGAAAAAAAAAAGAAAAAACAAATTCTGTTAGAGGTCTGAGCTTTTTTAGCTTAGCTTGACTTAGCTACAGTGCTGCACCGGCACTGTGCAAGTATCTACCGTGCTGGCTTATGGTAGCGCGAAGCAATCTCAGTCAGGGCTCTGTTTTATTGACGACGAAATCTCGGTCAACTTGAACGAAAACGATCGGAGTCTGCTTGGGCCGCGGGGAAGGGGATACAAGTAAGCGTAGGCATGAAACGGGTATCACGAGGCTTTTGACGATTTTCTTGTGGTCTGAGAGGAGGTGATGGTGGTGGCTTATGAAATTCAACTACGAAAGGGTTCTGCGCTAGCTGGATGGATGCAGCAGCCAGTAGTAGCAGCAACGGCCGACCAACCAAGCAGTATTATTACTCTGAACAGAATAGATGTACCCTTGGGAGAGCATCACCGTGGGGGCGAAAATGTGACACTCTCCTGCGGGTGCCTAGATTCGGGGAATTTAGGAATACCGGCAAGCCAAGATTGGTTCAAGGGATCCACTGCTACCTATGGTACTGGAGCATATTCGCAAAATTGAGTCTAATTGCATTGCGGGGGCATGGAGCGGGGGTGAGCGGGGCGGAAGGATAAACAAGATGTCTTTCTCCGTCCATCTCCGTCCCTCCAGCCTCCCGGCGATCATCTAAATGGCGGTGAAAAAAGCTCCGTAGACAATTCGTCCTAAAGACTTCCGTGTCTCCCAAACAATTTTTTTGAATTCAATCCAATCCTTCATTCAAGTTCAGATCTCTTTCTCTTTTTTCCTTTTTGCTTGTTTTCCCCCTCCTTCCCCACATGGGTACTGTAGAGTACTCGAGTACCGTACAGTACTCGTACAGTGAGAGGGAAAGAGAAAAAAAGCCCATGCAGAACGGCCCGCAGCGGGGAACGCTCCCCACCTCCGCTCTATCAACGTGAAACTTGCACTCAATTATCATCACTTATGAAAAAAAAGAATGAAAAAAAGTAACCATCTGCATGTTGACACTGGAATAATTGGACCTCGCGCTAGGACTTTGGAGTCCCCCCCCCGGCCATGCTCGCAGCATCTTTTTTTCGGCTCAGCGGGGGGGGGGGGGGGCGCCGAAAACCGGTTTTTGTCGCCCTGTTTGCCCCCTTGCTCTGGTGAGGGGAATTCTGAGCGCCCTAGCGCGGGACCCAACTACTTGTGATTGAACGAGGTTTGTGAGCATCTCTGCCACTACGTACCGTCGAAACCCAGCTTTTTCCCCTCTCCTGCCGAGACCTCAGTGTTATGCAATGGCGGTCGTGTTCATAAACTTCGCCCAATTATGAGTATTCCGGTTTCCATGGCACTGCGCAGTACTGCATATGAATGGATAATGAGATTACGGCGCCGTGGGGAATGGAATGCAGTGGAAAGTGGTGGAAAAGATGCCGTTCATAGCTTTGCGGAATATTCCGAGTGAGACATTCGTATTAACTCGTGACGTTACCCTAAGTTATGCTACCGGTCTAGTCGCGGGCAGGAAATACTCGAAAACAGGGATTCATAAAATATATGGGAGAAAAAAAGTCCGTACCTTTCTTAATGCCCATAACAAATTCATGCCTTCTACCTCCGGGTATTTCTTTCCTGCTACGAGTGCCGTGCATCACTACCTATAGCTCTCTGAGGTGGTTGTTATTACGGTGCTCATAGGAAAAGGGAGAGAGCTCGAAAGCCGATCAGGGCATTCCCGTATGTCAACTCTGGAAAGATTGAGGGGTTATTCCCCTTTTTTTCTCTCATTGCTGCAATGAGTCTCCATTTTGTTCCCTGAGGCTTCTGATCTAGTGATATGATCACCCGAGTTTATGGCCTCCATGCCCCTGGTGTGGTACTATTGTGGTAAGGTACACTTTATCTTGTTTGCTCTGTTCCCTGGGAGTGGCTCATTGGGGTTTAAGCTTTTGACATTCGACTTAGGTGCGGGATGGCGTTTGGACAGGAGAGGTCTGCGGGGTTCCCTTTATGATTCGAGTGAGATTGGGTGAGTGTGTCTAGGTACTAGATAGGTGATGTGGTCTTCACTGTTCCACGACGGAACTGGGTAGTTGAGGAACGGGGATCAGTAGCAAGTTACTTTTTGTTACCCTGCTCTGGCGACTTCCCTTTTTTCCCACTAAATACCTTATCTGCCACCCGCTCGATTCCGTCGTGGGTACGGCTAGGGCTGTGGGTGGTCACCGGCAGCGGTGAGAAGGTTGCTGGGATAGTTTGGATCTTGGTAATAACAAGTAGGCAGATATATCCCTTTTTTCTTGTGCCATATGCCTCTAAACAGTGACTCGTTACCTCTTTTGCTGTTTTTATCAGGAAGAGGAGTTGACAATGTCATTGGTTACTGACTCTGGTTGTTGAGGGCTATCTAGATTTTATTTTGCTATATATAGGCGGTCGTGAAGGGTTCGATCCTCCTGGATCTTGTTTATATGGTGGGTGGAGGTATCGGGCTGCCCAGGATGGGTTTGGCCGAGGGATATCGGCCGGCTCAAGAACAAACTTTTCAGAACGTGAACTTGGTAGCGGGGTGCAATCTATTATCACTATTGGGGTAGCTATGTTTCACTCTTTATGATTGTGCTGGCAGCCAGCTACTCGGGCATGAGCGTGGTGATCGACACTCTGGGATTAAGAGGCATCAGGGCTCCTCATAGTTTTTGAGCAATTTCCATGCTAAATTCATTCTCTCATTCCCTATGAACCTAGTAACGGCTAGGCCTCCAGGACCAATCGCTCAAGTCCATACTGGCGGCCGGTGCTAGAGCATAGGAGTTAAGAAAAATATATGGCCAATTGTCCGTGTGTATTAGTACGCCTATACAAAACTCAATGTCGAACGTTCGGTACTTGTTGCCTGTGACAAACGCCCGGGTGCCACAATGATAATTGGAGATTACCGGTATCTCTGCTCTCGGAAATTCTTATTCCTCGATATCGCCCACTTCGCATCCAGCGGGTCATCAAACTAAACTCCCCCCCTAACCAGAAACCATACCACAATCGGTGAGCGCGCTGAACTAGGATTGCAAAGTTCCTACCTTTTGGATGCACACCACAAAATCTAGAGCCTAGATCTTAGGTCCATTTCGTCGTCTCGTGGGCGAAACTTTGCCTTGTGCAATGCACGTCGAATTACAGCCAGTGGTTACTCACACACTATCACTCAAGATGGTGTATAGCTATATTACGCTGGGCTATGGAATCGCGGTTCACTGTTGACTCCGGACCTTGTTGGGAATGCTGGCTGGCTGTGGTGTTTCTGCACATAGCCACTACTATATATTATCTTTAGGGTTGTGCCGATGGCTCAGTTGCTTACCTTTGACGTGGTGGCCGAGTGAAGGTTTGCCCTTTTATTAGACAGTAAAGTTTTCTGCGCGGATGGTGGGTCGAGTGATCTCTGATGATCATGGCGGCTGCTCACTGGTCAATTTTTTCTGTACCTCACAGCACAGTACCCTCGAGGCAAGCCTCCATACAAACCACGGCACCAACTCTCAGGAGGCCGCCTTAGCTGGGACAAGGTGATTTTTACAGGTTTCACCAATTCCTGACTCCGTTGCTGCGAAACGCAGGAAGCCTAAGTTTACCCTGGGGATATAAAGAAAAAATTGCCAAGTGCCTTTGCATGTGGCTCTGGCTTCGTGACTGAACCATTTAGTCTGGAGCCGTTTGCCAGGAGTGGAACTCCGGACATTACCCGTTCAAAACCCTTTGGGGGCTCTGTGGGATCGGTATTTGGGAAGCTAGAGTCGCCGCCGGGAGATGTGAAAACGGCGTGCTCGCCCTCGCTCTCAAGTAGCTTGTGTTGGACCCAAACGAAATAGACCGGCAATGCGAACCGTGGCTAATCCTGGGTTTCGTTTTTGGCGATTTTCCTGACAGATGCCCTCTGGAGTGCGGTGCCTGTCGAAGGTAAAATAATGTTTGTTAATTCGCGCACCAGAATCTAGTAGTGTGGTTTCGATATAATACTTTTTGTTATGGCTAGTAAGCTATGGCTTCCGATTGGTAGGTAGCATACAATAGAAAAATGAAATAATTGAGAACGATGCTAGGACGTCCGGAATTTCCTCTTTTGGATGGGGATGAGGAAGCACAGCAAATAGATTCCTCGGTTGAGACAAGTAAGATTGAAGATGGGTTACGAGAGATTTTACCGGTATTCTAGGTATCAGAGGCAACACCAATGAGTCCCTCAATCATTCTCATTTTTGGAAGTTATAGGCATACCGGTGTAGGACCCGAACACGGATAAAAAATTTGTATGGCGAATTATCTGTGCGTATCTGACCGCCAATACAAAATTCGGACTCAAATGTTCGGGTTCTATACGCCCGTCACTTGTACGGTATCTCGGAAGTTGGACCGCTCGTGGTGTTACTAAATCTAGGAATAGAATATCACATGTGAGTAGTAATCTCTGATGGATGGCGCCCCCTGAGCAACTGGACTTACTACACCTGCCGCCAGGACCGCAGAAGAGGCTGCGAAAGGCGATCCACCATGGTGTCGTATCGTATCGTGAGCCTAACTTTGCATTACAGGTACGGTACTATTCATGGCCAAAAGGGGAACTTCTCCCGACACTCTAAAGCGCTACCTTTGGAGCCCGAATGGACCTCGCACTACGGCGGGTTGTGGGGGTGGGGTTTTCCGCAACCGCAAGTATCATAACCGTGCCTTTCTCACATGAAGCCCAACCTCCAGCCCCATCTCTCTTGTTCTCAGCAGCACCTCAATATGATGTATCATCCTCTTGGCCAAACAACATCTCACTTTGGGTCCGTTGCTAGGGTACATACCGTTTTTCTGCTACCGGCCGGACCATTTTTCCTAGATGGGCTTATCTGACTGACCGTGACACCATAGCAACTTTTTCCTCATAATGCCGGTAGGTGATGCCGTATGGACTGAATCCTAACCCGGGAATCCCGCGGGCCGCACCGGCCCACAAGTAGACAAGCCAGTCCGTCCGTAATAAAGTGTTCCCTGGCGCACGGGCCGTTTTAAACTTTCTTCATTGCCCTGCTACGATGGTATGATTATGTGATGAAGATATGCCTTCGGCAGAATTTTTGGTAAGGTAAAGAAAGAAGGATGCGTGCATGGAAGTTACTGTGTTCGTTACGTACTCGAGCACGATGCCGTATTGTCCTGGATTGATTCTTTCTTTCTTTCTTCTTGCCTTTATTTCTTCTGCGTGGATGATATTGATATGAGGTGTCAATTTTGGGAATGTTTGTAATTGGGAAGTGTTGTGGTGCTGGTTACTGCACGTGCGTAACTGCGATGTTGGGGAGTGGGCTGGGAGTCTGGGGTGGGTTTGGTCGCAGTTGGTGAAAGCGTTTTATCCCTTGACTGAGGTATTTGTATTGTACGACGCCAAAAGGTGTTGGATCGTGGTGGAGGTAGTCTATTCAAAGCTGTTGGTGTTGTGCGGCAGTTTGCAGCTCTAGCACAAATGTCAGTGATAAAGTTTTCGCAGAGTTAGTTTAGGTTAACCCGCAAGATAAATCCTGTCTTGTGCCAAAACATCTCTCCTGGCACTTGCGCAGTGATGTGCAAGTGCCAAAGAAGATGTTTTTACAAGACAGGGATTGTTTTGCTGGTTGACTATCCCTGTAATGTACGAAAACATCTTGCCAGGCACTCGTATGTTGGAAGAGCCGTCACCTAGATTCCGTTAACGGGAAGTTCACATCTTTTTGATGATGCAGGCTTTGCTAGCACTTGTGTATAGTACTGGTACTTTTTAGTAGTGATACAATGTAAGCCTCTTCAAGATCGTAAGTGCATGGCCCTATGACCTGCCGTCATTATAATATTACCCCCGAGGTGCTTAAATAAGTCCCCGGGGTCTCTGTGGCCTCGCATACTCGCGGTGTCAAAGTCTTTTTTAAAAAGACTGCTATTGCATACCGTCAAAACTGGACCTTTTTGCTTGGATTTCGGCCGTATGCAATAGCAGTCTTTTTTAAAAACAATTCGACACCGCGAGTACAGTTCAAAAGTGCGGAATGTCCTGCACAGCGCGATCTCCGGAAACCTATTTAAAAGTCGAGTACTTGCAGCTGGCCTAGGTTTGACACCATCTGATACCCTAGATCTTCGGGGGCTGTCATGGTAGATTTAGGCCACCAGGGCCGGCCCTCCCCAGCGGATCCGGTCATCTGTGCCCTCTAGCCCTGGAAGTTTTTATTGTTGACAGAATTATCTAAGGTAAAAAATGCTCTGCTTGTTTAGGCTACTTCGAAATGCACCTGTGGAAACATTTTTATCCTACTGCTGCTATCATAATTAGTCACTCGGCCCATTGAATACGGTTAATCTTACTTGTATCATGCGGAGAAAAGCTTTTCGTTTTTTCTATTTCCTTCCTAGATTAAAATTGATTTTTTTGGCACGAAAACTGCCCCCCCGATTGACACAGTTCCAAATTTGCCGCAAACTAGTGGGTCGCGGCATAGATAAGGGCTTAATGAGATACAGCGATATATCACCCCACCCATATAATTACACATTGTAGGACAGACAATAATGGTTTTGAGTTGAGGACTAGTGGGGCCCCACCACAAAATTTACGAGGTTACATCGCAGAGATTGGCCTGCACTCACCCGACGGTACTGCATATAGGCATTAATAAGGCTACTGATAAATAGCAATGATGCTACAGCAACTTAACTTGGTTGGCGATCGTGTGCACGCTTCTTTAAGTCTACTTATACCTGAACAATGGGGGGAGGGGGCGCTGGGTTGGGTCGTACGGGTACCATAATAGGGTTTCGTCTGTGTTCGGAAAATAATTACCATTTGCGGGGGTTCAGGATTCAGTCTGATGGAGGTTTGGTCGTGCGCAGGGATAACTGCCGCCGTACAAGCGCCGCTATGAGGCTGCCGTGAGGCGAGCGTTGTGAGAAGGGGCCCGGAACGAAGGTGGTAGGAAGACTGAAGTGTGCTCGTTATTCGATGTATAGAGTGATGATGGTTATCATACAGAGAGAAGAGAACGCGGCTGACACTAAATACAGTTTGTGGTAGCCACTCGCACAGTGGGCTCTCTATCGCACAAACACCAGAAACACCAGTCACCCTCGGCACGGTGACAGTCCCACTCGCCTGCTAACCGATATGCCCTAAAATGGCATCCCACGATGGGGTTACTCCATCATAGTCATGGTATCATATCATATCATACATAGAGAGCCATGGTGGCTTGAGTTGATTTAGGCAAGATTCTGGTACGCTGCAAGCAAAATAGCACCCCAAGAGAACAAATATGCTTTAGGATGTAGAACCTCTTGAAATGAATTCCTTTATCGGGGGAGTGACAAACCTCAAGTCAGAAATGTTTTTGGCTACAATACTGATAGCAAAGGGATGCGGTATTAGGTGGTGTACCGGGATCCCCTCTATACGTGGGTAGTGAATCTGACTTGAATGGTACCGATCCTTTTGGTAGGTTTTGGGTCGGTCAATAGTTTCATAGGATGTAAAGCGGGATCGGGTTTTGAGGAGCTACTTACCACATTCCAATCAGCTTTTAGAATTTGTTTAACATGCAAAGTTATCAACATCACCTATCATAGTTTCCCCTGGATGATCTTCATGATATTATACGAAGGGATGCCATAATTCTTGCAATGTCCTTTGCATGTATGCCACACATGGTGGAGCATTGCCTACGATCTGTACCATGACTGAATCCCTGGCCCTTGTAGTCTATTGAACTTAGGTAACCAGATTTGGAATGTCTGACGCCTTAAGTGAGGACAAATTTGAATCAAAAAAGGTCTCAAGTCAAGGGATAATTACAGCTCAGGATCTTTCCATTCGAGGGGACTGGCCTTTCCCCCCATTCCTCGTGGATCTTCTTCGTCGTGAAGACTTCATACTTTTATAAGTATTAGATTGACCGTACGCTGCAAGTGCTAGAGTGTTATGCCTGTACTAATCTAGGGGTTAATGCTCGAATGGGCCCGTCTAACCAGTTTTTAATACGATAACGCGGTAGCTGGCGAAGTTCTAGGAGATGGGTGCTCCGTTACTATTCCAAGTGCATGGTACGTAATGTGGATGCTTACATAGCAGACCGGGGTCCGTGACATGTATGGAAAATGGGGCACTCCCGGAGGACACCTTTTTCGTCACGGGGAGCTCCTAAGTAACCTAATACTTGGGCTGCCCACCAGAGCAAGGTTTCTAAGGTGGAGGGAATGTCACTGTAAGGGGTATTTTTCCGGCTTTAGTCTCTTGACTCTCTGTTGCTGCTATTGTAGTTTCACTAGTGGATTTGTATTCGCATCTAGTACTAAGCTTGGAAAGAGCAGCCTTCA
>Ga0307510_10012663_pt1 | contig 10007 bp, 11 predicted proteins | sample 12_EM_MG_FD_207224 | JGI IMG/M metagenome (GOLD analysis project Ga0307510, IMG submission 207224) | Populus trichocarpa ectomycorrhiza microbial communities from riparian zone in the Pacific Northwest, United States - 12_EM | ecosystem: Host-associated > Plants > Roots > Unclassified | place... | reverse complement strand
TTCCTCCCCCCAAAACCCCCCGTCCCCCCCCCCCCCCCCCAGGCTGAGGCCACACAACTCAACACCCCCTCTCACTAAAGAAGAGATCGCCTAGGCGCTGTCCAAGTCCTCTTCCTCGTCGGCCCCCGGTCCCGATGGGATCCCCTACCTAACCTGGAAACGGGTCAATGCGATCAACCCTTCAATCCTCCTGGAGCTCCTCTCCCCGCTAGTTTCCCTGGGATACCATCCGGCCTTGCTAAAGGTGGCGAATGGAGTGGTACTCGACAAGGCAGGAAAGCCATCGTATGAGTCACCCTCCTTCTTTAGGATTATAGTCCTCCTCCGAACCGTCTCAAAAATCCCGGAGAGGATTATTGCGAGACCAGTCCTCCTAGCGGCTGTTAGGTGGTAGCTTCGGCGTGAGGTATTCTGACAGCTAGGACCTGAATCAATTTTATAACGGAGAACTCGTCAAGAAGACACGAGTAATGTAGGCTAGCTATAATGGTATACTTCACGACAGATCGTCGGAGTGTTGGTGCCAATAAGATAAAACTTATTATATTGATAAGATCTCTTCTCAGTGCTTGTTGATCTCTATGGACTCCGGGCTCTTGCCCGCCTCTTCTACCTTTTCCCAAGGTACATCTAACTATCATACTAGCGAAGTACTTTTCCCAACTTCTCCTAGTTTCCATGAATGTGCGAACACCTTTTCACCCTGAGTTCCCGCACACCACTTCGGCTTTAATCATTGCCCAAGTAACTGCGTCCAATTACTGGTTCTCGATTCTAAGGCTATATGAACTTGGTCAGTATATGCAGCCTGGCTCGCTATCATACGAGTCGTTCCTTCCGGTCATGTTGTGATCAACATTTCTCATCCCGGGTAATCATATGATTACGTCTTACATATCAGACTACATATGTTGGTCGGCTTAACTTTGAAGCCCCATAACTTCTTATCCAACCGATCGCACTTCGCCGTTCAACTTCTTACTGATAGAGAAACATTTCTTCTATAGTAATCGGCGAAAGCCACTCGGTCGCATTGCTCCTGTGCTTGTGTAGAGCCTGATAACGATCCGTTGTCTGGTTGTAATAACTATGACAAGAGTGTGAGTTGAACACGTGAGCTTCTGAAAGAAGTCACGTGTTATTCCGACTGGGCTAGTTCATGCGTCAAGGTAGGGTAACTTTGCCCTGTAAATCCTTACGGGGAGTCCGTGCGCCTAACACGAGCTCCCCTCTTCGAAGTGTTCTTCCCGAATACTCTATGTGTATTATACAATCTATCTTCCATCTCGAGCTCCACATAGTAGGGGTAACAACCACCAGCGTTTACTTGTCCACTGATGGAAAATCTTTCTTATGTTACTAGACCTCCCTCGGGCCCGGCATCTCCGGGTTCTCTCTATGAAACCTTTCCACCTCTTCGTGCGCGATCCTCATACCTTCAGGTGGCTCCCAAGTATTCTCATCCTCCACGCACCCTTTCCATTTTACAAAATACCGAAGCTGTTTCATTGGTTTATTCCTTCCTCGAACCTTTCGCGTGTAGGAGATGATCTCACGCTTGACAATCCTTTCTACCTCCAACTCTAAATCCCCCTCGATCTCTTCAGGGTCTCGTGGGGGCTGTTCGCGATTTGGTCGGTTCGAGGCTCGGTAGGGTTCCTACAGTGAAACGTGAAACACAGGATGAATTTTCCACCGCGGCGATATTTCTAACTTGTATGCCCTGCTTCCCTTCTGTTCTAACACTTTGAAAGGGCCATACGGTTTCGGACTCAGCTTCTTCGATGGTCCTTTGGTACGTATGTTTTTCGGATTCAACATTACCAAGTCGCCGACCTTGATGCTGGGTTGTTCGGTAGCTTTTCGGTCATAATATTTTTTCATCGATTCCTATGTATTTTCTAGGGTTTGTTTCGCCTGTTGATGTATGTCCTGCATCCAGTGAGCATACAATGTCGCCCCGGGGTTATGAGCTTCTCTCTCTTTCATCCACTCCGTCTGTGGGTGAAATCCGTAGTTGGTGAAGAATGGGGTCATGTTGTATGCATTGGTTGCTGAGTTGTTATAGGCGTGTTCTGCTAACGGCAATAGTTGGTACCAATCGTTCTGATCGTAATTGACAAACGTCCGTAAGTAACCTTCCAGCACTTGGTTGGTTCTTTCAGTTTGTCCGTCAGTTTGAGGCTGGTACGCCCTCGACATGGGTCGTTTAACTCCTAGAATTTTGCACAATCATTCCCAGAATTCGCCAGCAAACTTCAGGTCCATGTCCAATATGATCTCAGTCGGCAATCCGTGAAGTTTCCAGACTTCCCAAAGGAAGGTATCCGCAACGTCTTGTACGGTCGTGTTTACCTGGAGGCGGATAAAGTGGGCCATTTTCGTGAACCGACCTACTACTACCATTATCTCGGTCTTCCCCTGCGATCCCGGTAGTTGCGTGATGAAGTCCGTGGATATGGAGGACCAGGCGGCATAGGGTACTTCTAAAGGTTGAAGTAACCCGTATTTAGCATGCTGTGGGGATGTGCTGTGTTGACATTCGTCGCATGATCGTACATAATCTCTGATCCAAACTGCGAGTCCTTTCCAGTAAAAGTCCCTCGTTACTATCTCAATCATTTTTTCCAGCCCGAAGTGTCCCGCTACTAATGAGTCGTGACACCCTTGGGCTATCATGGTTTGAAGGGCTTCGTTCTCGGGGATGTACAAACGATTTTTGTAATATAGTAACCTGTCCTTTTCTATCCATTCGTCTGGCATCTTTTTTCCGCCCTCTCTTAACATAACTAGTTCACGGCCTCGGTTCTGCCACTTTTCGTCCTCCTTTCCAGCCATCCTAATCTTGTCTCTAAATGCATTGTTAATTGTTCGCGTCAGGGCTGCATTGACATGAGCGCTTGATAACATTTCTCTTTCTTTCGTCAACCGAGGGTGATATCTGAAATCTGCCGCGCTAAAGAATTCGTTATTGTCTTTGTCTGCATGAAGGAAATATATTTTGACTCCTTCTTCTTTAGCCGTAATCGATCGCTTGGGGTTTAGATCACCTGACCCAAAACCCGATTTCTCTCGCTGGGTTGTCTCTAGATCGTCTACCTCCATGCCGTCAGCGTTGGCAACATTTTCTATGATGAGTTGCGCTATCTGATCTCCTGCCCTAAATAGGCAGTCTCCCTCGTCATGGTTACGAAGTATGACTTTAACCTCTCCGGTGTAATTTGTATATATTACCCCACAGCCCACTGCTATTCCCATCTTGCTAGCCATACCACTTCTCGTGGCTAGCCTTCAATAGGTTCCTTCCGGCAATCCTATGGCAATACCCGTCTCAACCATTGGCTGTCCTTTTCTCGGTACCAGTCCGTCTGTCAGGGCGCAGATGTCATGACCAGCCGCAAACCTTGATCGTTTTGTTGGGATTATTGCCTTATCCGAAGGTTTCACTATTCGCAGGCTTGTAGGTTCGCGTCTTTCTGGGGTGAGGACAGTCTCCGCGCTTCGCTTTTGATGAATTCTCCAAATTTGAAAATGGTGGCTTTTCAAAATTGACTGTTCGCTATGACGAGTTACCTCCTCAGGACGGTACTCCGGCCGTCTACTTAAGGTGTGGGGTTGCCTGCCCCTGCTTTCTGGTCGATAAACTATTTTGAAGTTATAATTCGTCAACTCCTGTGCCCAATGAATTTGCCGCTGGTTCCAGAAATCTTTGGTCAAAAAGGACTGTAGATTATGGTCATTGGTATATACCCTCACTGGCTCCTCTTCACCCCAGAGGTAGCTTTTCCATTCTTTAAACGCCTCCATTATTGCAAGTAGTTCTTTGTCATGTATCTCGTAAGGTCTCTCAGCGCTGTTAGGTTTTCGAGAATGGAAAGCTACCGGGTGAAGTCGTCTGCCCTGGTACTGAGATAGTACGCATCCAAGAGCAAAGTCGCTTGCCTCTGGCTCCACCACCCTTTTTCTCCCTGGGTAGCAATGCGATAAAATTGGTGCCGTTGTAAACATCTTTTTCAACTTCTTAAACGCCTCTTCCTGCTCTCTTCCCCACTGAAAATCCTTTGGGTTGCCCTTCAATGTCTCGGTTATTGGCTTGGATACTTTGGAGAAATCCATCCATGAATAGTCGGTAAAGGTTTCTGAATCCAATGAAAATTTGTACTTCTTTAACCGATCTCAGGTGTGCCCAGCTTTGAACACATTTCACTTTTATATCACTCATGGTGACACCACCTGTCTTGACAATGTATCCCAGGAATTCGACTTCCTTGTGGTGGAACACCGACTTCTTCAACGAGACTGCTAAGTCTTGCTGTTCATGTCAGTCAAGGACCTTTTGGACTAGTTTGATGTGGTCGTCCATATCTTCGTAGTATATCAGGATATCGTCTAGGTAGACGACTACCCCGTGGTCCATGAATTCCCTTAGGATTTAGTATATTATTGTCTGAAACATTGCAGGAGCGTTGACGAGCCCGGAAGGCATAACTTTGTATTCGTACTGTCCGTACTATCTTGTACGAAAAGCTGTCTTGTGCTCACCACCTTTCCTCATTCGAATAAGATGAGATCCGTCTTTTAGATCGACCTACGTAAACACTTTTGCCCCTGCAACGCGCTCTCGAAGTTCATCCCTGAGTGGTAGGGGGTATTTATTCAGGATGGTCAACTTGTTGAGGTTCCTGTAGTCTACCCATAGCTGTAGACATTGATCTGGTTTTGGAACGAAAAGGATTGGAGCGTACTAGGAAGATTCACTATCGGCAATTTTTCCCTCAGCCATCATTTTCTTGAGGTACTTATCCAGCTCGTTCAACTGGTGTGCCGACATTAGATAAATGGGACCCCATGGGGGTTCGGCCTCTGCTTTAAGGTTGATGGCGTGATCGAAAGTCCTTCGAGGCGCCAACATTTTGGCTTTTTTCTCTTCATAAAGCTCCTTATACTGCCAATACGGTTTTGGCAGCGTCTCCAGCTCTACTCCCCCTGCTTCCTCTCGTTCTATCCATCCCACATACTGTGCGTCCTCATTGTAAGCCCCAGTTTCATCCCATTCAAACATATCCGCCACCACTTCATCTTCTATATGAGCGTGGTACCTTGTTTCTTCAAAGGCCCATTTACTTGGGTCTGCTATATTTTTGAGGGCGTGTTTGTTATGCCACCACCCAAAGGGTATGATTAAATCATATCTTCCTGCGTTCGCAATTTCGCAGGATATCATACGTCGGTGGCCGTTGGCACCGATTTCTAGGAGAATAGCATGGGTATAGAATGTTCCTCCAGTAGGCGCCGTTTCGCCATCAAAGGTTGTGATTTTTAATGGTGAATTCCTAGCTTCAGTCGGGATTTCGAGCCGTTGTTAGGTGTTTTGGTTCATGAGAAAGATATTTGAACTGGAATCTAAGAGTACGCTTATCACGTGTTTTCGTCCTTTTCATTCAATAAATGCCTCTCCTTCGGAGCAGGTGTAATGCTTTGGTTTTTTAACGGGTCTTCAGCTTTCGCTCTGGTTTTCATGAAATCTCTTCATCGTTGCGGTTACAAATAGCGTGGGGTTTGTTACCGCGCCTGCGCAGCTTTGGCTCCTAAAGCCACCTGAGGCAAAACTTTGCAATAAGTGTCTAATTTTTGAATATCGGGCAGTCCACTACGAGCGTTCTCGACCTTCTGACGCGGTGTTCCAATATTACAGGCGTCGTGGTTCACTAGAGTACCCCTCGAGTTTGCGACTCGGGTGCGCGACCATTTATCTTCGACTTACCCCTCATGTGAGGCTGTCCCCTGTGACAAATCCACCTTACCTCCACCTTCGAGTTTGGTCTCACTCCCGAGAGCCCCTCGGACACCATTCGTCAGGCATGAACCTTGTGCCCAATAGAGGCGCCCCTAGCTTCTATTTGCACGGCGGTTTTACCCTGAGAGAAAGTTAGGTTGCCCTGAATTTCGACCCTCCTTCGCGTGTCGTGCAACTCAAGTTCTGTTCCGACGAATGGTAGTCTTCTCTTTCCCTTCTAGTCTCTCCAACAGCTTTCTTCACTTATAATTTTTTATGGCTCCTGTGGTGAGCACGGACTACCCATTTTTGGACGTAAAATGGCAACCGCTATCCTTTGGTCTTTTAGCCTTCCAGTGGGATATCGTCACCGACTACGCCGCAGGCCTTTCGATTCGAGGCGGCAACCTCACTACCCGATCACCGTGGTTGTCGGTACCTTGATGACTCTTCATAAAACTTCGTCATCTTCGAAAGCCCAAGCTGGTGGTCTTTGAACCGCTTGTCGTGAGCTTTCTCCCTGGCCATCAATGGCCACAGTGGCTACCTGGGGACGTCGTTTCGGTGCGAATGCGGAGTGTCGTTTGGGCTTCCATTGCCCTCGGTATATAGTGGACACCTGTATCGGCTTTCGACATTATTTCCAGGTGTGGTTTTTTATTCTGCACCGTGTGCATTCGTTGTCCGATTTCCGTTTATCGACAACGTTTTGATCGACGCCCTCGTGGACTTCTGCCCACACCTTGTGTTTGACTTCCCCCGCCGGTGCCACCGACCTGTCCTTTTTCACCTTTCTCTCCCAAGCTTTTTTCTTCTAGTAGTCCGCCATTTCCTTAGCCGTGTACTGCATTTTGACACGCTTTGCGGTGACTGTTGGCTTCGAATCCTCGAACTTTCTTTTCTCGCCTTGTGTCGCGCCGGAGGGACCACCTCCTTGAAGATCTTTTCTTTCCTTGAAATCTTGTTCCGCTCGGGGTACGGTCCTGACTGCTTCCAACCATTCCCCATCGTCAACATATTCTCTATCGGAAAGCCGTCGCAATACTTATACCGGAAGTTCGTCTTCAATCATTTTTCTCCAGGCTATCCCGGTGACTCTTTACATCGCTGTTGAGATTTTCCATTTCCATCAAGAATTTGGGAACTTCACCGCGATATTTGACCGATCCCATTTCTCTCAGGGATTTTTCCGCTTCATGGGTGGGACCGAAGCGTCGCAGGGCTTGTTCTGCAAAGACATGCCAGAACTCATATCCTTCTTGTCTCGTGTAACCTATTTCTCCGGTCATTTGTCGTTGCTAGGTTAACGCCAACGGTGTGACTTCTTTCCTGTCCACTCTCCTTATGCCTTATAGAATTCGTTGTGCCTCGTCATCCCACTGCCAACTGTTTCGACCAAAATAATCCGTGCATGTCATTAGCCACATGGGGATATCTTGGTGTTTCTCGTTCCTAAACATGGCAGGGGGTTCCGCTGGGACTCTTGTTCGTTGTCCCAAGGCGTTGGCCATGACTTGAGAGAACCTGTTAAACTGTTCATCGTTTTCAACATCGTAGTCGTCTTCTTCTGGCTGGGGTGCGGGTCTCTCGTCCCGTCTTCCTTTTCTATTCTCATCTGGCTTCCTTCCCGATCCTTCCCCTTCATCATCGGGGTCTCCTCCCCACCCTCCGCCTGGAGCTCCTGTCGCTCCGTGTCGTGGTGGTGCTGGTCTTCCTCTACCCGCCCTTGAAGCCTCTGGTCTCGGATCTGACACCTTTCCTTTCCCTTTTACCTGACACAACAACTCTTCTACCAGAGCCTTAAGCACCGCGATCTCACCATCTTGGGCTTCTCGCGACACCTGGTGGTGTCGTAGCTCATTTCTCACAAGATTAATACTTATCTCGAGATTTGCCAGCTCCCGTTTGTGCTGCTCATTTATCCGAACGATCTCCTGGTCTAAGAGTGGGTCCCAGTGCATGAACTGCTCCCCAGTCCCTTGCACGGGTTCGTGGAGATGGGAGGTGACGGCCTCGTGTCTGGCTTGTCTCTCGTCTGTCTCCCCCACTCGTTCCGCCACCTAGGTTGCAAGGCTTTCCTGGACTTTTTGAGATTCTAAGTTCAAAGGTTGTCCTTGTTCGTCTATTCGGGTGAGTTCTCGACCGACTATATGGACCCGGGATTTCAACTGATTTTTGACGGTTGCCAGTTCTTGGGCCATTAATAAGATATTGGTCAGGAGGGAGCAGAACACAAGATGTTGTCTATCTTGACTGACGGTAAGTTTTGGAAAGAATCGGCCTAGGATCTGATGTAATCTTCGGATTCGAACGGCCATGAGGGATTCGGTGGGTTCAGGCGTTCGGTGCCCGCCTCCTCGTTGTCCCTTCCCATATTTGTCTAGGAAGCCTAATCCGACAGGAGAGCGAGGTGTTCGGTCGGCCAAATGTGTTCGGGCTAGGTGGGTGACCGTTGTCTCCACACTAGGGGTTGAGGTTCGGGACAGTTCATCACCTCCCTCGTTCTCTTCCTCCCCTCCGGCTCCTTCTCCTCCTTGCCATTCAATGACTTCCGGAGCTTTGGAGTAAGAAGACATTTCTTCAATTTCTTACAGGGAAACTTATCTTTTGTTTCCTCCCCAAACTGCCGGTATCTCAAAACACTGACTTGAGTGTCCATCTATCGCTGGGTACTGGCTGGACCAAATGGAGTTTGATGACTCTGAGGGGGTATTGTAGGTAAAGTTTTCACGGTACTGGTATTCGTATAGTGCGGCGATGTCTTATGGGGTAATGGTGTTTTCGGGGTTTATCCACCAGAAATACGACTCGTAAAAGGGTTCTTGTGTCGCTAATTCAGGTAACGGGGTGAGGACTTCTTCTATTGAGATAATGCTTAAGGGTCTTGGTTCGCAAGGTTTTTTGGGTTTGGGAGTATGAGTGTCTCTGCCAAACATTCGTCTCAGTAACGATGAGAAGTATCAATAAACTGTTAGGTGGTAGCTTCGGCGTGAGGTATTCCCACAGCTAGGACCTGGATCGATTTTATATCGGTGAACTCGTTAAGAAGGCATGAGTAATGTAGGCTAGATATAATCATATACTTCACGATAGATCGTCGAAGTGTTGGTGACGATAAGATAAAACTTATTATATTGATAAGATCTCTTCTCCGTGCTTGTTGATCTCTATCTGCTCCGGGCGCTTGCCCGACTCTTATATCTTTTCCCAAGGTACATCTAACTATCATACTAGCGAAGTACATTGCCCAACCTCTCCTAGTTTCTGTGAATGTGCGAACACCGTTTGACCCTGTGTTCCCGCACACCACTTCGGCTTTAATCATTGCCCAAGTAACTGGGTCCAATTACTGGTTCTCGATTCTCATGCCATATGAACTTGGTCAGTATATGCAGCCTGGCTCGCTATCATACCAGTCGTTAGTTCCGGTCATGTTGAGATCAACATTTCTCATGCCGGGTAATCATATCCTTACGTCTTACATATCAGACTACATATGTCGGTCGGCTTAACTTTGAAGCTCCATAACATCTTATCCAACCGATCGCACTTCGCCGTTCAACTTCTTGCTAATAGAGAAACATTTCATCAATGGTAAGCGGCGAAAGCCCCGCGGTCGCATTGCTCATGCGCTTGCGTAGAGACTGATAACGATCCGTTGTGTAGTTGTAATAACTATGACATGGGTGTGAGTCGAACACGTGAGCTTCTGAAAGAAGTCATGTGTTCTTCCGACTGCGGTAGTTCGTGCATCAAGGTAGGGTAACTTTGCCCTGTTCATCCTTACGGGGAGTCCGTGCGCCTAGTAGCGGCCCGCTCAAGGGGCCTGATTCACCCCAACCAATGCGGCTCCCGCCATGGGCTCGGCACATATGATGCTTGCCTCACACTTATGAACGACATGAAGACCTTGCAGAGGCCGCACCTGATGGTGTTCTCCCTTTTTCTGGACATCAAAGCTGGTTTTGACAATTTCGACAACCCAACCCTGGCCCGCATCCTCAGGGAAGGCTGCATCCCCCATTACCTGGTTTCCGGAGTGGCTTCCTCCTTAGGTGAGTGTAGCTGCACGCTGGTTTTCCAAGGCCCACCAGGCACCCCTGTCCCCGTCAATGTTGCGTCCCTGTTAGGCGCACGGACTCCCTGTAAGCATTTACAGGGCAAGGTTACCCTACCTTAACGCATACAAACTTCGAAGGAAAAATGTAACACCCCCCTCTAGCCCCGGGGT
>Ga0307510_10012661_pt1 | contig 10008 bp, 4 predicted proteins | sample 12_EM_MG_FD_207224 | JGI IMG/M metagenome (GOLD analysis project Ga0307510, IMG submission 207224) | Populus trichocarpa ectomycorrhiza microbial communities from riparian zone in the Pacific Northwest, United States - 12_EM | ecosystem: Host-associated > Plants > Roots > Unclassified | place... | reverse complement strand
ATATCTTGATTTAAAGTGATTTTCCCACACCAATTAGCTTTTATTATAATAGTTGGTGAGGTTTGGCTTTAAAGATTCATGGAAAAGCAAATAACATATTTATTATAGATATGGTGTAATCATGGTCGCTTGTCTTTCTATCACAAAAAAATTATTTTCAATCTATTATCTTTGATTGTATTTTAATCATCCAATTATTGCATCAATAATAAATATTCAGAAGTATTTCCCTCTTCTTATTATATACCATCACTAAGGAGGGTATCAATGCCATATTTTAACATATCAACATCCAAGATGTAAAATCCCAACCAAAAAAAAAATCCAACCCTCAAATTTAAATATAGAAATAATTTAAATAAAAATAATAATCTAATATAGGAGGGATATAAGATAAAGAAAAGTGGGAAATTTGAAATTTTATTTGGTATATTCATCTGGATAATCGGAACCTTTATATGGTAATTCAAAACCCCGATTTTAATTTTTGGAATTATAATGGAATTCTAGCAAAAATAAACTAACCGAACGATAATTTATATTTATTTGAAATTTTAAAATACCTTTTTTTAATTTATGTTTCAATTGATATCCCTCCTCTATGAATCTTTATTTTGCTTATTTAGCGTTTTTTAATAGAGTTTTTTCTTTAATTATTCTCTACGTATTTAATTTTTGAAGATATTGTTCAGATTCATCTATAATTTTTTATGTTTTATATAGATAAAATTTATTTTTAAAAATAGAAAAACAATATTTTAGATAATATGTGAAACCTTGCATAATTTTGTTTTTCTTTTATTTTATTCAATTAATTTCATGTGTGTGTATCTTTATTATCGTTTGATTAAATAAAAAAATTGATTGTAATAAATAAGTTCGATAAACACAAATGAGTAAACGTTCCATATTTTAAGATCAAATCTTGATCTAAATCTCTCACATAATTTTTTTAGTTTTATTTTTAGTTATCATTAATGAATTTTTTTCATTTATTTACACAGATGGTTTTCAATTTATTTAATTAGATACTTACAAACTTTTTAATTTGCACTTATAATTTTTTTATGTAAGAAAATATGTCGAAAAAGCATGCATATCCAATTTTTTTATTGGAAAAAAAATACAACCCGCAATAAAACACAAGTCAAATAGCTAATTAGTAACTAAACATCGTAAGGCCATTAGCCGCAATGTTGATGACGCAACTACGCTTCTCTCCTCCTTTATTCTTTTCTTTAGACAATTTGGGACCAAATTGTAACAAAATGAAGTTTGAGAAGCAAAATGTAAATATTGGATTTTGATGTATTTAGGGATTGAAATGAGACTGTCAAAAATTAATAAATTAAATTTTATCACATGAATATACTGTATTTGGTACGTACTTCAAAATGTCAATTCTATGATGTCTAGAAACAATAATATACAGCAAAGCTAAAATGTCAATTCCCATGAGAGTACGATGCCACTTTTGTCACTATTTGTAGACATCACGTTGTCTACTAATAACTACACAATTCATATGAACATTTCGGGGTTTTTTTATCTCTCTCATTTTAATCATTAAAGTCTTTTATTTATAATTTCATCCTTAAAAATTACACATGATTTTATATATTAATATTTTTTTTCAATTTATATTCTCTCTCATATACAAATTGCCTAAAAAGGATTATGCATTTGCATAATTTATACACTGACATAGCAAAAATAACCCAGAGATCTTACAAAGAAAAGGGAGGAAACCTAAAACCTCTTTTAGGGAGCATTTGAGTGTGTGGTAACGGTTGTTTTTCAAAGTGTTTTTGATTTGATTATGCATCAAAATAATATTTTTTTTATTTTAAAAAAATTATTTTTAACATTAGCAAATCAAAATGATTTAAAAAACTAAAAAAATATTAATTTTAAGCAAATGAAAAAAAATAAATTTTCTCGAAAGCATTTTTAAAATGGAAAAAAAAACGAGGCCTAAATCTAAACGTTTAAGAGGCATAAATAAATGAGGCAAGTACAATGAGGCAAGTACAATGTATCTATGTAAACCTAATTAAATACTCAAAATTAGTTGGTAAAAAATAATTAAAACCCGTTTGGTATTTTGTTAGCAGTTGCTTTTTAAAATATATTTTTTTAGAGATATATCATAATAATAAATTTTTAATTTTTAAAATTTATTTTTGACAATATTAGAATATCAAAATAATCTAAAATCATTAACAAAAAATTAATTGAAAGTAAAACAAATAATAAAAAAAAATATTTTTAAAATACAAAAACAAACTAAGTAAAAAATAATTGTTAGATACGAATAACTTGATGCATATAACTAATGCAAATCTTGCTAAATACTCTTTCCTAATTCACTTACCGAACGGTCTCTCATGCATTGAATAAATACATCCCACCAACTAATTAATCACATAAATACAATGTTTCAAAGGAAAATCTTTTGATAAAATCAGTATTTCCGAAACAACTTGATGTATTTCCTTCATGTATATATACTTGTAGACTAGAGGGGACGAATACACAACAAAATACGAAACATTATAATATTTGAAGATATATACTAATAGAAAAGGATACAACAACATAACTTTTCCTAAATTAACAACAATATATGCGGTGGTTGGATTGCCTATATATATATATATATATAAATCAATCTCCCATCAGCCACATTCTCTTGATTGTTTTATTAGGGTTTGCTAGATATATAGTCCTATTTTCTCAAATATGGCGATTAGGGCTCAAAATCGAAAGGAGATGGTTTCTCAACTCGCAAGAAACAATATCATCGTAGCAGACATTCTATCAAGACTGCCTGTGAAGACCCTTTTGAGGTTCAACTCTGTATGCAAGTTATGGCACTACATGATTGACTCGAGCCTTGGCTTCCAAGCCTTGCACTACGATCGATCGCAGAGGAAACCTCGATTCCTTTTGCGGTGGTCTGACTTTGATTTTCAGCCGCTTGAATCCATCGGATGCCGGTATGTGTATAACTTTATTCCGACAGACACTGAGGGGAACATGTTCAGTCCGATTCAGGTTAAGGTGCAAGAACCTGTTAAACTCGTATTGCCAGGTTGCTTTGGTTTGCTTTGCTTAGCTACAGAAACACGTATTTATGTGTTTAACCCTAGCACTCGTCGTCTTCTTGCACTGCCATATGATAGAAGTGGAATAGCAGGATTCGGGATCGGATATCTGAGCTCAGCAAAAACACACAAGATTGTGCGGTTAAATATTCCTCGGCAATCAAGAACTTCCTTGAATTGCAAACTAGAGTGCTCGGTTTTCACTCTTCTTCCAGAGAAAAGAGGACTTAAATGGAGGGCAGTAAAAGAAGGTTGCCCATATTTGGTGGAGCAGTTTGGTTTTCCAGCTTTTGCTAACGAAACTATTTACTGGAAGATCGATCTTGGGCAACATCAAGCACTCCACAGGCATAACGATTTTATTGTCTCGTTTAAACTTAGTGACGAGAAGTTCCAAACCATAACTCATCCTGATCACAGGACTGACACTCCTCGTCATTGGAAATCGCCTACTCGACATTCAACGCAACTGGTGGAACTACGTGGGCATTTGTACATGGTGGAGACTTTAGCATTATCTCATGTTGCAATATGGAGACTAACCAATCCCGAGAATTCCATATGGTCAAAAGCATGCACAATCGACATAAGCAAAATTTCTCCGAAATTTGTTGGAGAACTCCAGTGCGTCAAGGGTACAGAAATCATATTCAACTCTGGTACTCGTCTTCTGCTCTACTACGATGAGGAAAAGAAAACATTTAGAAGGAAGATACTACCCTGCTCTGCAGAAAATCTTACCATTTATTGCGAAAGTCTTACTTCCCTGACAACATCACAGGGATAATTTACAGGAATTTTTTTCTTTTTTTCTTTTCTACATTACTTGGTACTTGTTTCAGTTGATAACAACCCCTTGAGTTTTGGCAAGATTTTCGTTTGGTTCTTTGCAGTTATGTGTGAGAAGGCTTTTTCTTCATTCTTCAAAGAAAAATTACAGTAGAAGCATGTCATATAGTTGATCTTAAATATGATTCATATACTTCAAATGCAGGAATGAATAGTTTCCTTTCAATGCATGTATCTTTACTGAACTTCACAGTCATCAATCTTTTGGAACCTGCATTCTATAAACCTACACTACACAGTTTTGTTTTATGTAATTGCTAGCTAAAACAAGTGATTAAATATGCCCAGTGTACAAGTTCTTAGCACAAAGTAAATTGTCTAATAGCTACCATTCAGCGCTAAGTTTGCGACTTCACGAGATTGTGTCATCGAGCCTTGATTACTGAATCCAAGAATATTATACAGTTATATGTATATTTTTGTGTGACCATTTATGAATGTTTAAAATCATATTTACAGAGTATGGAGAATAAATATTGTAGGTATAATTAACAGCCTGCCCTATCCAGGCCGGCTCTCAGTTTGTAGAAAGCGGACATATTCCTGCTGCAACATCTGTCCTCCATGAACCGGATCAAAGCTGCACCTGTAAAAGCTGGTAATGGAAAAATCTTTAAGACAGAGAAAATTGTGAAGAACTATTCCGTCAAGAGATGGAGAGAAAGAGTACACATGCAAAACACTGTATTTATATTGTTGTGCCCGCTGTCCAATATCCACAATTTTACCACAACAAGCTTTGCCAACAATGATCACCACCTGATATGGTCATTATTGAAGGCACACTAGCTAAACGATCCACATAGTCCATAGTTCGGTACATTCAATTATGAAAAGTAGTTTCAATGTCCATCTACATTTCTTTTCTATCTTCCCAATTCATTCAGAAAAAAGTGTACAGATCAGGAAGATGTGGTTGGTTAGGTTATGGAGATTCAAAAACTAAATCTTTGTAGAGCATAAGGTCAACAATGAATTACGACAAGCAATCATTTTTTTTTTCTTTTAAGTGCTAGAGTTATTAATTTTAATGAACCATAATTTATTTATTTTTAAATCCTTTACTTTCAAAAGCTTATAGTTTCTTATGTAGCCAAATAGGAAAACAGAAGCACATGTATAACAGCATCAGGTAACAGGATGAAAATAACCGCATTACCTCCCATTCATGCCAACAATAATGACAGTATTCTGAGATGCAAAAGCTGCAATGTACTGAGTGTCTTCAGGCAAGTGGAACTGAGCAAATGACCACTCAGAACTAAAATACTTTGGCAAAACCCCTGGACAAGCACAAGAAATATGAGACTTCATTTACGAGAAAAAGAAACAACAGTGCGTGTGGAAAAGGTCTCCCATAAGATATATATAACCCTCATCTCTCTCTCTCTCTTGATGAACCAGCCAATTTCATTTATTAAATAGTAATAACAAGAGTTATAAGAAGCTATTAAGGAAATAACAACCAAAGATAGTGCCTACTATTACTGCCAAAAGGAAATCAAAGCACCTACTCCATCCCACATACAGGAAGTGGATTAAAAAAGGGGAGGAAAAAAGATGTTCAGACCAAGTGGATAAGCCCAGTCCCTCTTTCTTGCCCTAAGAAAGAAATGAAAGAAAAGAAGGAAAATTCAGATTTGTGACTCAAATTGATTACACGTGTTTGGTATTGTGGTGCGAGATGCCTTTCAAAAGTGTTTTTCGCTCGAAAATGCATTAAAATAATTTTTTTTTAGAATTTTTGTTAATATTTTTGACATCAAAATCATCAGAAAGTATAAAAAAAAAAAATTAAGCATCAATTTAATTTTTTTTCAAACCAAAAACACTTTCGAAATGCACCCAAATGCAATTCCAAACGCAAAAAAATTTGGCAGTTGAGGTGTAGTTACTTCCCATGGAGCCAATTACAGTTTCATTAGTTCTAGTTTTACTTTTAAATCCATTAGTTCAGCAACTTCTGTTAGCCCGCTGCAGAATTACTCCATAAACTTTTTCCATAAAATGTTCGTAGCAGGAAAAATAAAAATGATGGTTCTTAAAAAGAATAAAACAAGCTATCACATCGATGATTTGACGCTACTAGTGGAGTTTTGGGTTAGATTTCTGCATTTCTTCAATATGATAGGGGGTAAATATAACGTGAGTCGTTCAAACTCTATGGTTTTATGAGAAGTTGTGATTAATGATAAGGCATTCCATGCTTCCAATCTCAACTTAGTGCTATCTGGAATTATCTTCAATTTTTCATGGATAATGTATATACAGAGGTCATTTGAGATGGATATTGAGTTTTTTTATACTGCTTCAAGAAGTCATTCTTAAGCTAGTTCTTAAAAAAATAGAAGACATGGAAGTTAAATTTGGTGAAAAATTGAAATTGGCCATCCTATACTTGAAGAGTTGAAGGCACAAATCTCATGAAGAGAAGCAACTAGAAGCAACATTGCAAGGGAAAGAGCATGTCTCCCGGAACTGATTGACAAGCAAACAATCAACTTATCGTCATTTACCATTACAATGTTGAATGTTTTTTCCGTCTTGCTTTCAAGAACCTTGGTTTCTGTGGATTCATAAGAACCATAGGAGATTCAAGGTTTGATAATTGGTAGGTAGTAAGATTTAAGATTTACATCTTTTCACTCATCCCATTTCTTGCATTCTCTATCACACATCTTGGGAAAAGAAATGAGATGATATTTTAGACACTTCTTTCATGTTTTTGCAACTTTCAACAATATATCGCGAGGTTTCGTTACTTAAAAATCAAATTTTCTCCATGTATTTCATTATAGGAGTTATATGTCTTCATCCAAGCCATGAACTAGATTGTTGTTACTAGAGTCATTTAAAGCCTTTTCGTTATTTTCAAACCAAAAGAACAGAGAATGGAAAACTAGGAAAAACAGGAAGCAGAATAAGAAAGGATTTATAGGTTCATCTTTAGAACCATTTATCAACAGAGCTTTCTTACCTCTCATAAAAGACAATGACGAGCCAGGATTCGCACTAGTGCTTGGAGAAATAAGGCCATCAAGGGAAGATGATGAATTCTGTTCTAACAATGCCGGGCCCTGAGCAGGGCTCAGATGAGAGGATGAGTCCTCTCCAGCCACTCGAACTCTTAGACTGAAGATATGAACAGTACCTTTGTCACTCGATACAGCCAACCACTGGACATTCCGAGAGAGTGCAATGCCATAAATCTCTGCTCTATCAACTCCTCTTCTCACCTGCAGAAAAGTGGTATTATCAGCACATAAAATGCTGTTTAAAATTTTATTAGCTGCTCGTCTAAGGGAAGAGAGAAGGGAATGTATTCCCGTGTTCTGAAAATAGTACAATTAATGTTTAAAATTTAATTGGATACTAATCCAGAAGCTTCCATAGCTGCTGAGGAATCTAATCCAAGTAAAGGGAATGATGAACAAATGAAGTGAGCTTCATTAAACATTATATCAGTGATACAAGCAAGTAACAAATAACTGGCACCTCAGAATAAGTTTTTAGCATATGATACAACTTCCCTATCAAGTAACATACAACTACATAAGCACTGCAGTGAAATTTCAAGATGACATCTTGTAAACTATATTTTTAACAAGCTACCTCTTGTAAACGAGTGCCATCCATTGTATTGAAAATTCTTATCAAAGTGCCCCTTGTACTAGCAGTCGCAAGAAGCAAGCCATCCATTGTCAAGGTCAAGCATGCAATATGAGAATCATGAGCATTAATCAACTTCATGACATTCAACCCAAAGTGTTCAATTCGGACCTGGCCCCGATGAAGCCCAGGGCACGCCAACACAAATGTATTTGAATCATGAGAAAGGCAGCACAGTCCTCTGGGATTTGCCAGAGTCTCAATCTGATGAAGAAGCTTCAAATCCATGAAATTATAAACATATAACTTGTGCTCAAGAACAACAACAATGCGATCCCGCCTTAACTTCACAGACCGAACCTCAGACCTAAATGAAAATTCACCAATGCACCGGCTCTGATGATCATCCCAGATCAAAACTTTGTTTGGAGGATACTGAGAATTAGCATCAGCCCCAACAAGTGCCAGAATGTTGCACCGGAACAGCATCTCAACAATTTTGAATCCCCCACTTTTGAGATCACGTCTGAAAGTTTCCTTAAAAGGCTCACAATTATAAATGCGAAAGCCATGGCTTGTGCCAGCAGCAAAGCAGCCATAATCCTGGTTCCAGGATGCAGAAATCAATTCCACTTCATTGCTACCATTGGATTCCAGCTCGGGCTGACCTAAAGAACCAGAAGCAAGAACATTTGAGGATTCAAACGAACCATGCCTTGCCTGGGGAAGGAATCCTTGAGAAGTTGAAACAGTTGAACTCATGGTCATCAAGACTTGCCTGAAGCAATCAAAAGTCGTAGGAATCCATATGAAACAAGATATACAACGTTGGAATAGCAAACGTAAGGCTCTGCCACATCAGATGACAAGCATGTTAAACATGTCAATCTTATACTTTACACATTTCAACATCCACAGTTCACCATAAATCAATCATTAGCATTCAAAAAGATAAAACAACTACATCAAGCAAAAAAAGCTAATGAAATCAGTATAATTGGATTCACCCATCTGTGTAAAAGTTTCAATTTGCTCACTATGAAAAGAAATTGAGAACCCGCTAAAGAAAAAACTTCCCTTTACAACATCCACTTTAATCTCATTCTCTAAAGTCCACAATCAACATTCCAGCATGACCCATAATTTAAAATGACGAGAAATGATCTCCCTCTACCCCTCCCTCCACATTGAACATAGAATAACACAGTAAAGAGAGAAAAAAAAAAAAGGAGAGAGAGAGAAGAGAAGAAATTGACTTACAGGCAGGGAGGGTTGATGATAACATGGATTGTGTATTTCCTCTAATCTTCAGATCAACTTTCTGGATTTAAATAACTACAAAAAAACAAAAGGAAGACGCATGAATTTCTTGAATAACCAAAAGTGGGTGTTAATGATTTGCATTCATTCATATTTAGAAAAGGCACAAAAAAAAACAAAAAAGGGCCTTTGAGATACAATGAGAATTGAGGTGTGAGATGAACCTTGTGATCAAATCAACGAGTCTTCTTCCAAACTATTCTTCCTGCTTCTCTCTGTGTTTATGTTACTTTTTAGAGACCTGACCAGACCAACTGTAACACAATGTATATTTCTAGACCAAGACAACAGGGACGGATGAACAAAAACATTTTCCTTTTTTTTTTTTTTCTTTAGAACTTTTTTTTTTTGTTTTGTCTTTTATTAGTTTGGCCAGCTGGCCATGAAGTCATTATTGGGAATCTTGCACGATATTCCTTTCACTTCACCCTGCCACGCCCCCACAAATACTACTATTTTTTCTTTTACATATTTCATTTTAGGTTTTAACTAGTTTGTTTATCTCTCAAAGCTTTCATTGCGGTTTGAACATAATTTTTTTTTAATATAAAAAATATATTGGTATTGGTATTGGTATTTAACTTGATAAAATGGTTTGAATTTTAAAATTTCTTATTCTACTTTTTAATTGATATTTAGGGATTATGTTAACATTGCAAATATATTATGCAATTCACTTTGTTGAATTAATTTTTTATTTTATTATAGGATAGAAAATGCAAAAATTAATTTACCACATATCAAATATCGAATGATAAAATTAAATTCAAATCCCTTAATGAATTATAAAATTAAAAATAAAAATAAAAAAATATATTAAAAAAGAGCAAAAAAAATCCCACCACGACTCTTTGACTAATATTCAGTCAAAATGTCAAGTCTGTGACCATGATTATGGAATCCATTGCTTCACTTTAATTTTTTTATTATTATGTAATAAAAAATATAAAAGTTATTTATCATCAATCTAATACTAAAAGATAAAACTAAATAAAAACTTCATAATTAATAATGAAATTTAAAAAAAAAAGCTAAAAATAATGCCTAAGAAAACAAAGCATAGCCATGTTGGGCTGGGTTTGTACAAAAGAGTAAGGCACGTGGGCCTAAAAAAGACCCACTG
>Ga0307510_10012660_pt1 | contig 10008 bp, 3 predicted proteins | sample 12_EM_MG_FD_207224 | JGI IMG/M metagenome (GOLD analysis project Ga0307510, IMG submission 207224) | Populus trichocarpa ectomycorrhiza microbial communities from riparian zone in the Pacific Northwest, United States - 12_EM | ecosystem: Host-associated > Plants > Roots > Unclassified | place... | reverse complement strand
TTATGCTAACTTGGATTGAATTTAGCTAGTTTTTTTGTTATTTTTTTATTATCAAATTTCATCATTTTATATTTAATGGTTTGAGAATTGAGTTACATTATTTGTTTATTTTTACAATTTCTCCCCTATGTTATTGTTATAATTGTTTTTTAAAATTTAGTTCATTTGCTATCATCATTTGTTTTTTGATCATTTGATTAAAATAAAATTAACTTATTTAACCTAGTTTATTCTATAAATCAAGTCAAATTTTTTTTTTTTTATAAACCGTGTTTACAACCATCTAAATATCGTTTTTAACATAAAAAAAAGTCTCATGGCATAATGTGGATATACGACTAGTTTTTTCTAAATCAAAGGATACTTATTAACCATGACAATATAGTAGCAACATTTCTTGTCCAATCTAGGACCTTTTACATTATTATAAACTCTTAGAACTAAAATGGACTCCTATGTTTGTGTAAGGAGTATGTGAGCAAACTTATAAAACTTGGTCCGTCCATAATTTGATCTAAGATTCAGGTTATGATTTATGAGTTAGGTGAATTAATTTAAAAAAATATTTTTTAAAAATATTTTTTAAAAAATAAAAAAATATATTTAAAAAAAATTAAATATCAAATCAAGTTTTAACAAGGTTTTAAAAAAAATTAAAAAATTAGATTAGATTTTAACATGATTGTGAGTTAATCCACCTAGTCAATTAAATTTAATTAAATTTAATCTCAATATAATTTAATATAAAACTCAACTCGAAATAAATTTGAAGTGGCGAGTCCATCCTGGCCAGGGAGTTGTAACAATTAATGGGAGATGAGTGTATGGTATAATTTCTCCATAATAATAAAACCCAATCGGACTCGGCCAGGCTAGTCGAATGTCGAATTGTTTTTTAACGAGCCCAAGTGGCAAAAGCCCACAGGTTAGGGTCTTGTCTTTTTTGTCTGTTCCTATAAAACGCAAAAGTGATACGTGGAATTCTGACGTGACAACAACTCAACAAAAAAAAAAAAAAACATTTTTTTTCCTCGTTCAGGTCCTCTGTTTCTCTGATTCAGAGTGCCACCCAGATCATCTGAAGTACTAAATCCTTTTCCTCCAGGTATTATTATAATTATTTTTAGTTTTAGTTTCTACGCGGTTGATTGATTGTATGATTGATGTGAGCGATTTATTCTCTTCTTGAGGAAAGTTAAACCCTTGTTTGGTTTGCGAGAAAAAGGAGGGAAAAAATATGAAAATGAAAAATCTACTGGAAAGTTTGTGTTTTGGGTATTTCTTTGAATATTTAAATTCTGGGTTTCCCTTCTTGGAACTGGAGAGGAGAGGAGAGGAGCATTTGGGATTTAAAAAGTGGGTTTTTGTTATTGTTTTTAATGAGTTTGTTTTTTTTAGCTATTCATTTATGGGATTGCATTAGTAAATGCTGCTTTTCAAAGTTAAAGTTTTGAGGCTTAACGAAAAAAAATGGGTTTTTTGAATTGGTAGGTTTTATGGGTTAGCTTAGCAGATTCATGAGTGTTTTTTATTTTTTGAAGAAGGACAGTGGGATTACTTTCTAGATGGAAAAATGGAGGATATTAAGATGATAAGTGTTTTAGGGTTTTTGGGAGTTGTTTAGTGACTTTGGGTTTTGCCGTTTTTTTTTCCGTTTCTTTTTTTAATGTGGAGATAGGTTTGGGGTTAAGAGTTTGATGGTGAATGGGGGTTCAAACGATGGCATCGCAAAGCAATGGCCAACAATCTCATATGCAGCCGTGTCAATTGATGAGGCAAACCTCGTGGTATAACCTCACTCTCAACGAAGTTGAAAACCAAATGGGAAATTTAGGGAAGCCCTTGTGTAGCATGAACCTTGATGAGCTTCTTAAAAATGTATGGAGCACCGAAGCAAATCAATCGATGGGAATGGATAGTGAAAGTACAGCAACATCTTCTCTTCAACGTCAGGCTAGTTTCACATTGGCTAGGGCATTGAGTGGGAAGACAGTGGCTCAAGTCTGGAAAGAGATTCAAGAAGGGCAGAAGAAGAGGTTTGGTCAGGAAATGAAAGTTCAGGAAAGAGAGCAGACACTTGGCGAAACAACTTTGGAGGATTTTTTGGTACAAGCAGGACTTTTTGCCGAAGCAACTATAAGCCCTTCTTTGGATTTGGTTACTGTTGCTGCAGTGACTCCGCAATGTTTTCCACAGAATATGGTCCTCTCCTCATCCCCTTCAACTGGCACGTTATCTGACTCTACGACATCGGGATGGAACAGGGATGCCCCTGAGAAGAGTACTGAGAGGAGGCTCAAGAGAAAGATCAAGAACAGGGAATCTGCTGCCCGTTCTCGAGCTAGAAAACAGGTAGGCTTTTAAACAGCTTCCATTTGTCTTCAGGGTTTTACTGTACCGTGGACATCTATTTGCTTACCCATGTCCTTAAAACTGAATTTGCAAACATGCAGGCCTATCATAATGAGTTGGTGAGCAAGGTTTCACGTTTAGAGGAGGAGAATATAAAGCTCAAGAAAGAGAAGGTAGGAAGGATATTTCATTTTAATCAAGCTGTTTTCTATTTCTTTTTCCGTGAACACTTGTCAACCACTCCAAGAGGAAAGATGAAAGAAATGGCCAAATGATTAAATGCCCCCACTGAATTGGAACTAGTGTTCCAAATTTTTAATTTCGGCCCAGTTCGGATTGATATATATTCTGAACTATTTTAATAGAGATGATGCACTCGGTAGAGAGGACTAGGTAGTAATGATATTTGGTCTTGATCATAACTGTTAGGAGCAAGGCTTAAGTAAGTTGACAGTAGTTGGAAAAGCCATATTTTATCCATCTCTAGATGTAACCTGACAAGCTGCATGTTGTCGGGTGCTAGTCATTCTAATGCTGTGCTATTGTTTTGGTTCTCCTTGTCATGTTAATTATGACAAAAATCTGTTTTTTTCACATTATGGTCAATTTGAGGAAACATTTGCACGGCACACACACGCGTTGAGAGAAAGAGAGACGGTCACGTCAGTTGTTGGTAGTTAAACAATATGAAAAAAAAATTTAAAAAAAATCCGGCTAACACTGCTCCTTGAGATGTTGATCAATCATATCTCAGGTGTGACTCCTAAAAACCGTAGGTTTTGGTGGATAGTTAGACTGTACTTCCATTCATTCATTATACTCCATTAATCTTCCACAATTAAATCTAGAAGTAGATCTGATTTCAGCCAGCTTTCCCATCAATTCCCTCTAGTTAAGCCAGTGTTCAAAGGCCCTGAACTCAACCCTAACAAGCTGTGCTGGTTTAGTGGGATTTGGAGTTTGACTGGTATTTTGAAGAGGTCACTTAACTGGTTGAGGGACATAGATAGACTTTGCTAAATATTTTTTCATTTGGCTGAATAATTTAATCAGCCAAGCAGGGCAGTAATTAAATAATACATTCCTTGGGACTTGTTACATTTGTGTAGAAAAATGTTCGCTTTTTGTTGCAGAATCTTGTTGACGGTTGCTGTTGGACCTGAATACTGGATAGAAGGTGGCAAGTTTTAGCTTTATAAGATGCTGTAATTTATAATGCCAGCCAGAGTACATTAAAGTATTTGTGTTTGAGTAGCGTATACAAACCTTATTCCACAAGTCTAATATCACTCAAAAATTATCTTTTGATTCTTTTACTAAACATTTTCTTTGATAAAGCTTATGCAAATTTCATTTAATTGTAAAGTTTTCTTTCTATATTTGTTTTTTAGTGCCTTCTTGCTGCAAGAACCCTGGAACTGGATTAAAATAGTCAAATTCTCTTTTCTGCATCGATGAAATTTGGCACTATAAGCATTAGGCTATCAAGTCGATGGTAGCTCTATCTTAGATAAATGAGTACTTTACATTGAAGCAACGGTTTTGTCCTACAAGGAGTTTTGCATCCTGATTTTTCTCGCTTTCTATTTGAATTTCTTTGTTTCTAGGAATTTGAGAAGAAGTTCCCAGTTGAACCTTCACCTGAACAGAAATATCAGCTTAGAAGAACGAGTTCTGCTGCTTTCTGACATACATCTCTCTATGTGAAAGATTTGTAGTTGATCAAGCGTTATTGCTAGCCTCCTGGGTTTGTGTGGAAAATGCTGTGGAAATTCATCACAAGGCTGCTTCACCGCTGCTGTTACTGTTGTGATTCCACCTAGCCCGCCATTAGCTTTCATCATATGTACATTCAAGAAGATCTTGGTATTTTATACAGCACCATATGTGCAATGTTTATAACTTTATATGTCTAGGCTCCGACTTTGAGAAAGAATTGTGTCTCGCCCGTGTAATAGATTGTGAGAATTTTAAGACATGGACATCATTAACTTAATTGTAACCAATTTCTCGAAATTTCTGTCTCTGCCCTCTTTGTCTGCCCGGATCAGACTTCAACTTTGATATTGCCGAATGTGTAATGCATTGATATTCATGTCATTCTCACAGAGCTTGGAGCTTTATGGGTTGGTCGATCTTGTCAGGATTTCCTAATTTACAACGTCAAAAGCTGATGGCAGATTCTGGAGTCCAGCCATTGTTTTTTTGGTCTGCAAGTCTCTTCTGGAAGAGGGATTTTGTATTTGTTAAAGCAATCGTCGGATAATATTAATTTTGTAATATTAATTGTTTACAATTTTGTTGCCGAAAGGCCTCTTAACCTTTGGCAGGCATCATTAAATCTTTGCATGTAATAGAAGCCTTTCTGCACCCGCAAGATAAATCGTCAAAAGCCAATTTCCAAGCCCTTCAGTCAGCGCAGGAAGTAAAACTAAACTTTCAGTCTGGCTATAAAACAGTTCACAGTGGCATCGTTCTCGAAATCCCAGTTCTATCTATCTTCCTTAAAAAACATCGTCTTCTTAGGCTATACAATACTGCAAATCTGGGAGAGTTCAAGCCCAGAAAAAAGTAATGATTCTGAAGGTTCACATAACATCCTGTACACTCTAAGAGCAGCCATCTTTTATGGGAAAATACTATTGCTAAGGGAATGCTTTCAACATCATGTTGCCCAAGCGCCACGTGAATTTGGATTCAAATTGAGGGGGACGCAGAAAGTACATTTTGTAAAAGCCAATCCCTTAGCTCCAATTTTTAATCCATACTTTCCTTTTTCTGAATAAACCCTAGATATAGCACCAGCAATGAACAAGGCGCTCGAACTGCTTGTGGCCGACACTTTCACCTGATGAATGTTGAATGCTTTGGATACTCTGGTGTTTAACATCAAAGGAATCATAATACCGTACTCAGACTAAGGCTCGAATCGTAGGTTAGATGGGTCAATTCGTAGATCATTGAATCAACCTGGATCTAAATTTTCTAAACAAGTCAAAAGTAAATCTGACCACAGCCGAGCTACGAGTCAACAAGTCACCGAATCGACCTCGAAGAATGAGCAAGGTTTGATAAGAATGCTAAGAACATTCGTATTCATAGCACTCCTCATTTCTTCACCTAACAGAGTCGATTGGCAGCCTTATCCGAACTCATCAATGTGGGAAAACGTATGAACACCCTCATGCCAATAAATGGATAAAAAGTAAGAAGAGACAAACAATTACTTCAGAAGACAGGAAAAGCTAGAAAAGGAAGAAGAAGATAAGAATTTGCTGGGGATAAGCTCAACATCATCTAAACATGTCCCTGTCATCTTGAACTTTTTTTAGTGCCAGATTTCAACTTATTTTTAATCTGCATGTCTCTTATAAAGTAGGTATAGCTACAATTCAATACACTTCTCATGCTTGGGTGCACGGCAATATGGTACACTGTACATATCATATGAGACAAGAGGACTGGTTCACGTGGTTGATATTCCTTTATCTCAGTAAAAGTGAATCCATGTATGATTGTTGGGGATGGTAATGGTTATTCGCAGGTTGAGTTTTAAGTACATTTTTATTTTATTTATTGCTCATTCGATTAGATATTTATTTTTTATTTATTAGGTTTTGTGCACCCTATCAATTTATAATATAACTCCACTTCAATTAATATTCAATTGCATTCATTTCACTATTAGTTAAGTATCATTATAAATATTTATAACAAGACGTTTGGGTTTGGGCCTGTCGTGATTATCAGACTCAAGTATCTTGGATGTAGCGTGTTTACCAGACGCAAGCTATTTTTTTTTGTTTTTTCTAAAACTAAAAGTGTTATTTTACTGTACCTAAAAATTAGAAAAACATGAAATACCCTTCTCTGGCAGCCTATCCTTCTTTGATCTTGGGGGGTAAATATTTTTACTGTTATGAATATTGTGAAAAGCTAAGAAAGTCCTTGATCAATAGTTCTAATATATGTTAACTCTAGGGGTAAAAGAGTACTTTAATTGTGTTAGAAATTAAAAAAGACGCATACACCCCCAAACAATCTTTTAATAACCACTAAGCCAGATAAAAAGATCCAAATACCTCTAATCGAAAGCTTAAATATAATTTACTAAAGGGTAAAAGGATAAGATATGGCAACGAAGCCAGACTCAAGCAAACAATAAACAAAGAGAGGACAAATGTGCACTTTAGTTTTTAGGAAAGAGAAAAGAAAGAAAAAACACAAACAATTGATCACTAATAGCAATCCAACCATGATATATCTACATGCGTCGCACCATGTGGAAGAGAGCACAATTGCACATCTAGTTATACGGTGTATGACTAAATTTGACCACCAGAAAGTGTCTCACGTGCCTCCCACTTACTGGGGCGTGTGGAACATGCGCTAACAGCTCTTTAATTAAAAAATACAACGTGAAAAATACTAAAATGCCCCCATGATCCTCTTAATTACACAACATACTCATGTAATTTCATTATCGCAATTCACAATAATCTGTGTCTAGAGCTACAGTGAAATTCCCATGCCATTTAGCTTTTTTTTATAATGTCATGATTATCAATTATTAAAAACATTATTGATTACAATGAGAATACAATGACTTTAATTATCAAACCAACATAAAATTACCAAACCCGATTTGATTTAAGGTTGGGATCATGAATTGAGCTAATTAACTTGAGTTTGACCCGAATCAATTCAAAACGATGTCATTTCAAGATTTTAAAAAAAAAACCACTTTGTTTAAAAAATTAGAAACCAAACAGAGTTTTAACCAGGTTGCAAGCTAACCTTACTCAGTTTGACCAGGTCAATTTCCACCTGACTTAATTTAAAACTTGTCTCGATCTAGATAGTAAGTTGACGGATCACTAGGTTGACTTACCTTGGATCTGATGTGTTTGCCAGACGCGAGCTATTTTTTTGTCTTTTCTAAGGTTAAAAGTATCATTTTACTGTACATGGAAATTAGAAAAACCTGAAATACTCTTGTCCAGCAACCTATGCTTCTTTGATCTTGAGGGCAAATAAATATTTTTACTGTTACGAATATTGTGAAAAGTCAAGAAAGCTCTTAGTCAATAGTTTTAATATATGTTAACTCCAGGGGTAAAATAGTACTTTAACCGTGTTAGAAATTAGAAAAGACACATACATCATCAAACAATCTTCTAATGATTACTGGGTTAGATGAAAAGATCCAAATACCCCTAATCAAAGGCTTAAATTTAAGTTACTAAAGGGTAAAAGGGTAAGGTCTAACAACGAAGCTAGACCCAAGCAAACAATAAATAAATAGAGGATAATTGTGCACTTTAGTTGTTAGGAGAGAGAAAAGAAAGAAAAAACACAAACAATCGATCACCGACAACAATCCAACTATGATATATCTACACGTGTCACACCATGTGCAAGAGAACACAACTGCACATCTAGTTATACAGTTGATGACAAGATTTGGCCACTAGAAAGTGTCCCACACACCTCCTTAATGGAGCGGGCACCACCCACTTGCTGAGGCGTGTGAAACACGTGCCAACAACTTTTTGATTAAAAAATACAACGTAAAAATACTAAAATACCCTCATGGTCCTCTTAATTACACAACATACTCATATAATTTCATTGTCGCAATCCACAGTAATCTGTGTCTAAAGCTACAGTGAAATCCCCACGCCATTTAGCTTTCTTTATAATGTCATGATTATCAATTATTAAAAACATTATTGCTTACAATGAGAATACAATGACTTTAATTACCAAACCAACACAAAATTACCAAACCTAACTTGATTTAAGGCTCGGATAATGAATTGAGCTAATTAACTTGAGTTTGACCCGAGTCAATTCAAACGATATCATTTCAATATTTTTTAAAAAAACCACTTTGTTTAAAAAAAATAGAAACCAAACCGGATTTTAACCAGGTCGCAGGTTAACCCTACTGAGTTTTACCAAGTCAACTTCCACCTGACTTAATCTAAAACCCGTCTCGATCTAGATCCTGAGTTAATGGATCACCGAGTTGACCTGCCATGTCAAGTTTCATTACAATGAACCAACCTTCCTTGCTCATCAATTATAAAAATTTAATTATCAAATGTTGTCTTGTTAATAGTTATTGTAGTGAATCCCAAGATCCTGTTTGTTTGAAAAAAAATAGTTTCTTTTTAGAAAGTGGTTTACATGAAAAGTAGATTCATGCAAAATAAGTTAATTTCTGATCTTTGGTAGTGTCATGAAAAATAAGTTTAAAAATATTTTTAATATTTAGTCATGCCATGAAAGATAAGTTGAAAAATAAATTATTAATGCTTTATTTTTTTTTCAAGTTAGAATATAGATGAAATTTGACAGATAAAAAAGTTGAAGGATGATGAAATTAAAAAAAAATCTCAATTTCATAAATTATTTCAAATAAAACAAATAGAAAAAAAATAATGGAGATCTGATTTGATAGATAAAAAAGTTAAAAGAGAATGAAATTAAAAAAAAAGTTCAATTTCATAAATTATTTTAAATAAAATAAAAAACAATAAAAAAATAAAGACCAAATCCGATAGATAAAATTTTTTAAGAAAATAATAAGATAGAAACAAATAATAATCAAAAGAATAAAAAGAAAAATTGATATAAAAATCAAATTAAAATAAATTTCAAGAAATTTTTTTTTAAAAATACATATAAAAATATTTAAAACAAAATATACAACAATAAAAAAATTAAAGATAAAATTTGATATAATTAACAAATAATAAGATATAATTTTTTTTATGACTCGAGAAAAAAATATTATAAATACTTTTTTAAAAATCAAGTTTTTTTTTCTTTACGATTTCAATTAATTAACTTCACTAATGATAAATAAATATAAAAAAAACCTAAAAAGTGAAATCTAAAAAATCACTTTTCATGGAGTAAACGTAAGGATAATTACTAATGGTCTGGCTTAGCTGGCGTTTCATCATTGGAATTATCAAAAACTTTTACTTTTATTTTTTAATATTAAAGTGACAGTAAGATCCCCGCTGCCACATGCTAATCAAATCTTATCCAAAATACGGCCCACGTCACGTGATGTTAACGTCAAGAGGAGTGGACAGGAAACGGAAGCTTTACAGTGGGCCCCCCTCAATCAGGCACGTGGTTTTTCGTTCGCCACGTCAGATCCACATCAATCAGTGGTTAAAAATTTGGTTTAGCTACTAATCACTCTTAATCTTTCAAATTATTTTGTTCGTATATAAAGTTCACAATTATGTGATTATAGCCCTTAATTAATACAAACATTTTAATTTAGCCCCAAAAGTATCGCAGATACTTTTTGGATAGTTGAGTGAAGTTTAGGAAAGCAATTTTTTTAATTTCGAGAGATCACTGCATAAAAAGACGGGTGGTTATGTAAAATTACGATAATAAATATAATAATTTATTAACAAAAGAAAATAGAGAAATGTTTTTCTAAAATTTTTTATATTACCAACACGGGTTTTGATGATATGACATATGAATAAATAAAATTAGGGTATAACTAATAGCATGTTATAATTTCTCAACATGAAATCTAATCAACACTTAATTAATGGGGGTATCATAGGATCATATTGAAAAAATAAAAAATGAGGGTACTCAAATAGAAATTTAATTAAA
>Ga0307510_10012659_pt1 | contig 10009 bp, 9 predicted proteins | sample 12_EM_MG_FD_207224 | JGI IMG/M metagenome (GOLD analysis project Ga0307510, IMG submission 207224) | Populus trichocarpa ectomycorrhiza microbial communities from riparian zone in the Pacific Northwest, United States - 12_EM | ecosystem: Host-associated > Plants > Roots > Unclassified | place... | reverse complement strand
TGCGTGAGTGATGGAATAGAACCGGTGGTGGGTTTCTTGGTATTTTTCGGGTGGTGGGGGAAGTATGGGTATGTTGGATGGGATGGGAAGGGCTGTGGGGATTGATGGGGGGGGGGGGTTCTAGTGAAGCGGGAAGACTAAGATGTAGGCTATGTGCTTGTGATGCGGTGGGGGGGTGCTGCTTGGCATGTTACAGTGTTAATTTAGGATTGCTTTGGAAGGTCTATTGTGTTTGGAGGGGTCCACTTGAGAAATATAATGAAGTTATATGGCAGACTAAACCTAGAGCTGGAAGAGCTGTACGGTATAGTACTAATACTATAGCTTGGAGATCTAGAGCTTGATCGTCTACCCGAGTCCGATACCCGCCTCGGCCAAGAAGCGCCCGGTATACGGAGGTACAGCATAAGTTTTGTAGGTTACACGGGGGGGGTGAGGGTGGCAGTCCTGGTTTGTGGAACCTACAAAACTTACACCTCCGTAGGCACGCAGATACAAGAACGATAAACGGATTTTTCGTTTTAATTCCCCTTGCAGGCAGTTACACTCTGCAATCTCGGATCTTAATAATCTAGATACTGCACTATCTAGTAAGAATCTATGAATTTTGAATCTCCTTACAGCAAAACCTTACCGGTTGCCCTGCCAGACTCGCTATACCAGACGGATTCTCCTGATTCTGGCCGTCTAGGATAGTGGGATGGGACCGTATTTCTCCAGACCCTTGCACCCGGGTATGCTAATGGTAGTAGTGCCCCTGCCGGGGACGAGCCCTCTGCAAGAGCACTCTACTCCACTCAAAAAAAAACTCCGCCAGCAGATTCCCTAGCGGCTAAAAATTTCCACAGGGTTGGGACACCTTGAAACCTTGCTTCCCGCTTAACCTCCTACACTCAAAGGGCCGTACAAGATCGAGCACCCCGCGAGAATCCTAAATCTCATTACTCGACAAGTAATTCAACGCTGAGCAGCGCAGATATTTCCAGTTCTCTAGCGCTCTCCAATATGAGGAGTACTGTCCCTGAAATAGATGCCGAGATCCTTGAATTTAGGCTTAAAACACCAATTCTTGACCCTTCTACTTTGGGATACAATTGACAATTGCGGTAAAGCTCTTAGGTACAGTACGGATATGGGTGATCGGACCCTCTAGATCCTGGGGGCTTGACCCTTAACTAGGCCTCATGTGTAAGGGAATGAATGGGGCTTGTAAGGAAATTACCCAAACAAGCAAGAAGCATTGGCACTGTATCAGTCCCAATCCCCAGGGGTTCCATCATCTGCCTTCATACCCGGGTATTCCCAAGGTTAGTCTCGGAATCATACCCGCGGTATTACCTGAACTGGACTCGAGTGTGCGCCGGCATCCTCCATCCGGTGGGTACCGCTGGCTAAGTTGCAATGATAATGCCGGTGGAACAGAAATACTACTTGCGCCTTTACCGGGAAAAAAAAATCCAGGTAAAGGTAAACCGGAGCCTCATCCCCACCACCCCCCCGCAAGATTCGGCGGCCGGCGTTCTTCTTGGCAGGCACGCGTGAGTGCGGTAACATGCCGGTACGTGCCGCACAGGACAAACCCGGTAAACACCAGTAACTGGTAACAAACATTCACATGAAAAGTGAGCATAAAGCCAAGGGATGGCTCAGGCAAGAATGGATCCCTAATTCCTTGGACTCTTGGCTGTTTGGTACGCGTTTCGGCGGGAGCTACCAATAGCTTACCCAGAAGGCTCGAGGGGAGTGGCTTTGATACCGTAAAATCTCCCATAATCCACCATTTCTGCTGGAGCTCTAATCTCCGTACCAAGAGGCAAAAGCCCCCGAGAATGATTAGTGTTTTCCTTACATAGTAAAGCTTGGGCTCGCAGTGTGCGCGTCGGGTGGTATTAATTGGCATTCGTAATTCTGGTAACTTCTCAAACTAAACTTATCGTGTGTTGATATAGCAATTTCAATTAATAATCTAATAGTGGATGATATGACACTGGTAGTACGAGTATCGTGACTGGCTTGTTCCCTCAGGATATCGTATCGTTCGCCTTGCCAAGTTGCCAAGGTCACCTATTCTTCTGATCCTTGGAGAGAGAGAGAGAATCAGGGGGATGTGGGTGGGCGGAGATTGGCTCCTGCCGATCTTTAGGTTCATCGGGTATCACTCGTAATTGCCAAGCTGCAAGGGACCTCTTGTCCTGCGCACAGCCATCACCTCCCCAAAGTTCCTGCAAGTGCCCTTCGAAGTATTCCTAGCCCTTGGAAACACACTCTAACATTCTATTCCCACTGTTCAGTAGAATCATATTACTATGAACCCCCCAAGTGGCGTATCCGAAAACAGTTATCTGGAAGGATCTTGCTTTTCTATAGCCACCGAGAGGTATCGTTCTTGAGGTAGGCGAAAGCGTTCATGGGAACTCTGCAAAAGTGGTTGTGTTTGTAAGATGACACCGATGTTTTACGATATACGCTTGAGGAGGATTCTTGGACTATAACTTACCGAATTCTTTTGGGAAGGTCAGATTGAAGATATTATATTACCGGTATACCGGTAGCCAAGCCAACCAACTAGGGAGCAACAAGACCCTTAAATCACTACACTCGAGTGCTTTAGGTGAGTAAAGGAAGGTGGTTAGGGGAAGTCCTCCCGACTGTTCCGGACGGTGGTATATAAGTGTTTGTTTTGGCGAGCTGCAATGCTAGTTTTTTTGGTATCATAATATGTTGGCAATTTATTTTTCTCTCACGTCATGATAATTTATCGTGTTCCTGATCTAGGTTTGGTATATAGGTCGCGGTTTTGGCGGATGCTGGGAGCCCGGGATGTTGTAGGACTTGTAGATAGTACCTGCACTGGTAATTCTGAGACAATTGGAGTTTTTTACTCCTACCAACATCATAACAGAACCTAAGCCCAAGGGTTATCCGGATACCTGCGACCTGCCCATTGTCGCAATAGTTTCCTCCATTCACTGGTGCAGTTTCCCTTACTTCCTGGTAATTAACGATAACATCTCTGCCTACCTCTCCTCGCTAAACCCAAGCATCACAGTTCACCACCTCGTATTTTGTGGTATTTCTAACATGCTATTCTTTAACATCTTTTCCGGGAACCCTCGGTGGGTTGTCTCACAAATATAGTAGTTTACCGGTATTATACGAGTCTTCTAGATTGTGCTCTGGGGCTTACCAAGAAGGATTTTCCTCTCCTCCGATATTCCATCCAATCAGATCCTCCCCCTCTTTTGTCCTCTACCCAACTCCTTGCAACAGCAAGACCCCGTATGATATACCAAGCTGGGATGGAAGTCTCAGACCAACTACGAAAGGAGAAAATTGTTCCCAACTCCCTCAATGTCATGAGTGGCTCACACTGGGCTGTTATACACTCTTAGCCCAAAAAACCATATGCTATCTGAAGAATTTGATGAGGTCACACCCCATGCCCACAAACCTAACCTTACTGTTTCGTTCTTGGCTGCTGGGAGTACAGTAGACCCCCACCCCTGATGGAAAGCATTGCAGCTCTGGGAAGGCGGGTAGAATGCAAGCAAGGGAGAAAGTAAAGTTTGTATCATACTTTGTGTGAAACACCACAATGAGCAAAACATGCAGTCAGCCAACACTCACGGGGGCCAAATGCCAGCGTCGGGTGGAGCTACGCTAGTCTAGAAGCACTGCCGAACCGCTATTATCCTGCTACGTTTTTCGGTTTACTAGAGTACAGTACAGGGCGCCACCCGTCCTAAGGTTTCCCCCACTCTTACCCGAAATTTCAGATCCCCGACTGGACAATCAAGCTGGCAAATCTCCATCCAAAACCTCGGCTGGGGAAAAGACAACAGTGCGCAGTAACTTAGAGCCTGTTTGGATGTCAAAATATCCCAGAGATTCCTGGAGATTGCGATACAAAAACAGGATTTCTTGGGAATCTTTGGGATTCTCAATATTTTTGACTGTCTGGAAGACCATATCTTTGGGATATCAATCCCTATAGCCCCCACAGCAATCTCTAAGATTGAAATTTACTCCTAGAAGGTAGATATTCCCTAGATTGCACCGGCGCCAGCTGCGGGCCCACTACGCCTTTTTGTAATACCTGGATTTATAGGTCCGCGGTTGGACGGGACTCGTTTTGGACCTCGGTCGCACAAGGGGGTTTTGGCTAGTGGAGTTAATTTATTAAGCGCCGCTAGAGGGAAGAGATCTATGATCTATCGGATGCCTACGGGCTGAGATCTCTCGACTTTCCGGTAGATTGGTAATTTGTGGATTCCAGATCTCGTGGATTTTAGCCTCTTGGCAGGTCCCCAGAGTTATCCAATTACTTGGCGCGCGGCAGCTCTTAACCTGCCTCGGTATTCGCGCCCAAGCCATTTGAATCCCGTATTGTTTAGTACTGTGCCTCCCTAGCTACTAGTGCCGCACTCCCCCCGTTGAGCCGCACATTGTGGGGCATAGCACAGGAGACACAGCATCTACTGTAACAGGCGAAATGCTCTACTCTTGGAAAACCACCATACTTGGTACAGTACACTAGACCCTGTGGCATCGTAGGGAGGCCCCTGGGGCGCTATGTATAGGAATAATTTGCAAAGGTAGTGATTTTTTTTAATGCGGGTTGTGCGCTAACCCTTGAGCTAGTTTGGGCGTTGGGGTTTTTAGAAGTTGTATGGGGGGTGGGGGTCGCTGACGGCTTTCTTGGCGGTGAGGAGTGACCGTGAAGTGTTCTCGATGGGATCACCGGTATGAGGGCTGCAAGATCACTATTGTGCACTAATTAGTTATGAAGCCATTGTCACTAGTACTCGAGTGCTAGGCCACTAAATATTCGCTTTTTTCTACCCGGTAGAGTATTCTCCTTATATTAGACTGCATCTCTCTCCAGTTTCCATTAAACTCTTGGGATCGGCTGCCGGATTACTTGTCTCGGTCAAGGGAACCGACTGCCAAACCCTGTTGCCCCAGATCATCGTAATCCCGATATTATACCTCGTGCTCTCGTCTGAGTCTCCGTGAACCATGGGCTTCCTTACACAGGATATGACTTGTTGCCCTGGATCACTCGCTGTGCCGGATAGATTCTTCGGGGGTTGGTTATCCGGGATAGCGGGGCGCGGCTGTGCTATACTAGTGCCCTGAAAACAAGGATTAGGGAAATATATTTCCAATGGTCTGTGCGTATCTGTGTGCGAAAAATAGCAGAGATTGCAACCTCAATGTCTGGGTAGGGTACTTACAAGTACCTGGGGCGGCGGGTACAGTGCTCCTGGGAAGCAAAAAATATGGTACTAGGGGCAGGCATAAAGATTTCGAACACACCAAAGTGGCTTACCCGCAAAAAATCCTCAAAAACTGGTGAGGTCACAAAGTGGTGTGTTCGATCGCTATATGCCTGCCCCTTGTACCCGAAAACGAAGATTCGCGAAATATATGGTCACGAGAACAGTACCAAATCCTTGTTCATCTGAGCCACCGTATGGGTCGGCCATCCCTGCCCACCCCCGGATACGCCTTGCCTGCTACAGTAGGAGTATTGGCGGAAGCCAGCCCGTGACCCCCGTGATGGGTTTAGTTTGACAGGCTATTAAAAAGAATCCTGAATACAGGTTAGTGAGATCCAGCGTGTTTGGTGGGACTGATTGTGCTCCCAGTCAAGAAAGCGCTAACCACTCATGGGAACTTTTGTCTCTGGATGAGGAGATTGTAGGGTTGGCGGAGAAGATGGATTCGAAGATGGGGGTTCTGTGTCTTATCTAGGCAACTGTACCGTAATGTACTAGTACAGGCTTATGCGAAAGTAGCACCGAAAAGGTAGGTTGAAGAATATATATGTGAGATGGTTATGAAGTATCGCCTGAATAGTAATCCGTTCTACATTTACTAGGACGGGAGTGCGCAATGCGCTCTCCTAGGTGCAGAAAGTAGTGCTTACAGGATTTAGAGTTCTATCACTGTACATGATACTGTAATCAAGGTTGAATAAAGCAATAGTATCTCCGCTCATCCCCGCTTGGTTTAGATCGGGTTGGGATACGTAATAGGCGTGTTGGATCTGGGTTAGATCTGGCGGAGAGGATTTTCTTCTTCTTCTTTTTTAGTTCTTTCCGGATTCTGGGTGTGACGTTGGACTTTGATATCTGCTTCCAGGTCACGAATTGTGCGGGGGGTAGTTTACCAAAGGTCACTCGGGATGCATCGGAAAAGAGACTGGCTCCCGGCTCACGGGTCATCTGTGAGAATTTAGAAGTAACTTGTTTGTGTCTCTGGATTGGGTAGGGATAACCTATCCAATCCCTACCCAGGCCTGCAAACTCTTCGGCTGGGTCTTTAGAGGCACCTTAAGCCCCTTGCTCGGTTTCCGGACCCACACTCCCAGCCACTGCCAATTGCTTCCGCCATAGGGGATGTTAAGAATTCCCACCAGAGCGAAAATCAATGTTGGGAAGGGCAATAGGGAAGAGAAATAGGGGCACTCATGCCCAGGATTACATAACTGAGATCTAGCTTCCCAGAGTACTGCCGGCTGCGCCGTACAACGCAGTGGAGCCTAGAGGAGGCATGGGGGGGAAAGAACAAAAGTGCAATCGCAATAAGCTTTAAGCGCAGCAGAACATAGAAGAAGGGGGGAAAAGTTCGCTGCTCTCTCCACTAATGGAAGCCAAGTTAAGATAATAATATTATATACTTCCCTCTAGCTAAAAACACCGCAAAACTCACAAACTCAACGGACTCTAAAGCAACATATGGTTCCGGAAGACTGGACTCTACACCAATTTTCAGACAAAAAGAGTGCCGATCTGGCTGCGCCGCCAAGCTTAACACCTCGGAAGCATACTGCCTTTATACCCAATACAACCCAAACTGGTAAATTCACAAAGTATGATATGAGAATTATCATACCTTAAATTTGTGAATTTGTGAACTCAAAAATATTACCTGGAATACAATTACTAAAATTAATTTTATTGATTTTTTGGTATAACTCTCCAATATTTTCGGCCATATGAATCTCTCATATTCTTGGAATTATCGTAGGATATCATGATACTTTGGGAATTTACTAGTTGGGGTTGGGTAACTTAGGTATCAGGGCAGCATGATTCTGAGATGTTATGCTGGGCGTCGCAGCCATATCGTCACACTTTTTGTCTCAAAATTGGTGTAGAGCCCGTTGTAGTCTTCAAGAACCATACTAAGCTATGTAACAGATCGTGAAACCTAGCGATCTCAAACAATCTAGAACCATCCCGACATCCCATGATCCTCCGTGATCCCTAAGCCTATACCCTGCCAGTGTGCCAACTCCCTTATGTCTAAGGACAAAGGGTATGGAAGGAACACCATGGAACCAAAAACTGGATATCTAATACCTAATGGCGATGGGTATCGGCAAACCCCGAAACCAGTACCCCATGCCATTAGGCATAGGACGTGAAAACAAAAACCCACTGCGAGGTGCCTAGTCACCGCATACCACAAAGCCACATGCCCTATAGCCCTATACCTCTTGCCCCCCTATCCGCGCAACTATGATACATATCCGCATAACCACGTGACCGCACGCCCTATAGGCAAATCCAACACAATGAACATCACAACTCTCCCGCCATCCCTCAGATACCCTAACGCCGCACACACTCCTGAGTGGAATATACACAAAAGTTCTCTCACCCCTCATGTGATGCCCCTCCGGAAACTTTATTATCAGCAACATGGCGTTATTAGCTCTATCAGTCAGGGTACTCAGTTGTTGGGGCACTTTCTCAGGCAGATTTTGCCGGGGGATTTGTTCGGGTATTGTAGCAATATTATTATGCTATGATATCTTGAGGTATGACAATCTATACTAGTGTTCCCAACGGCCCGGAGGCCTCACGGGTCCCGGCCGAGGGGCTGGAAACTAGGCCTTGTAGGGTAAAGGTAAGTGTTGGAAATATCGCAAGCACAAGAAGAGATTCGTATTGCTATCAACTATTCAGGATGACGCAAAAGAAGATGAGAAAAAGGAGAAGAACTAAGGCGACAAGAAGAGAAGCAAACATTACAAGATTACCTCAGTAATGGTAGAGGTGGAACAGGCGCGGTCAGTTTTTGTGTCCAATACGTCATCACTTTTCCAACAGTAAGTCTGCAGAGCAAGATGCTGGGGGGGCATGAGTGATGATTCATGATTTGGCCCATGTATGATCGTTCTGAGAAAAAAAATAAGTAGAATGCGCAGATGTAGAAAGCCTCAATGCCTAGATTGTGAAAACGTCTTCCGCTTGGGAATAAATTTCGGATTTGATCTGCCGTTGCTATGCGAGGTGATGAGGACATTCGGATACAACTTATGATAATAAGAAATAATGTTTCATTCTCAAGGAATCTGGCCCTGGAGCACTGTACGACCATGAGAGTACCTTGCCCACCAGATTGCACAACAAGTATTGTTTTAAAATGACCCAGAATACTCTCTCTTTCCAGATATTGTGATCGCTCGATTGCATTGGCCATGATCCGGTACCGGTAGTTTCCGATTTTCAATATATATCAGGTTAGGATAGACCAATGGGATTGTCACCAAGTTGAATGCCTGGGGGGACTGGTTTCCGGTGATGCGTGGAAGTGGGCTACCCACATACAGTATTATGTTGATCACTACAGCCGTATTTTATTCTAGTTTAGTTTCTTTTCTCTATACTTACATGGAATAGCGAACACACTCTCTTGTTTTCCTATTGCGCTCTTTCCTCCGAGTCCCTCTACGGCGGCCCATGATTGAGAGCGGACTTTTTGCCCTTCACCGCACGATTTTCTGCCTGTGCCTTATCGATCCACCATCCATTAAGTCCACCCCTGGTCCTTGTATTTCATAGAATCTCAAGCTTACGGCGCTGTCCTCTATGATATAGTAAGTGAGTGCTTTCAACTTACTCTAGAAGCTCTTGGGATATCCTATCAGGTTCCCGATAGAATTCAACTTTCCTGCCTACGAGCCTCTTTTTCCGGTTCGAGAGATCACAAGGGCTTGGACACCCGCTAATGAGATTCAACACACCCCATGTTCCAGCCTCCCGGGCGCCCTGGAGGAAACAATTTTCCTTCTTAAGAAGAGCTTTTGCCTAAATTATTGGCCGGCGTCAAAAAAATAAAGACACCAGGCCTCAATGAGCCTGAATAAGCGAGTGACTAGCTGTGAATATAAAAACATTTCAACCAGGATCTCTCGGGGAGGTGGTGATATTTCTATGTATTACTATCAATGAAATCTACAAGAGAATTTTCGTCATCTCCCTCATTAAAAGCTTCGTGTCTCCAATGCCCCTAGCATTCTCGCCCTGTCTCCAGTTCCAAATTCTCATTCCGCCCACGGTAAAGCCTCTTAGTTTTAGTTGCAAGTCTTGTGGACTGTCGACCGGGAACTTAAGCCCCACATTTCGGAAGGAACCTTGGATCATCACCTTTCCAGAGCCATTTCTGGTGAACTTGGCCCATGAAATTGGAGTAGGGCGGATGCTTCGCCATAGGAGGAAGCCCGTATCATACTACTTATCTGTTGGCATACCCAAAACTAAATCCTTCTCCACTTGGTGCTGCCTGGTGATCGGGGGCAGGGAGGTACTTGGAACTTTTGTTGAAAATGGTGCTGCTCGCCATACTCCCACAATACTTCCTTTGTTCAGATGGCTTCCGGGAGCGCGCTTGTTTGGGGCTTTGGGTATGCGCTGAGGATCAGGGCATATGGCTCCGGCATCGGGTATAGGTTTGTGTTCGGGGATGCGCTGAGGATTCAGGAATGGGTTTATCTTACTCGCTTTGGCTTCGCGGGCATACGGTTCGGCTTTGGGCGTTTTGGTTTGTATGTTGGGGAAAGCATTGCGAATGCAGGAATGCGCGATAGTTTTGGGATCGTGTAGCTTTCGGGAAAGCCGGGAGAAAAGTGGAAGCATGGTAGGGCCAGCGTGCGAGAGCTGGAAGCCCGGCGGCAGTGGGATAGGTTGTTTTCCTTTTGTCAGCCCGGGAGTCA